>Ga0209759_1000028_pt1 | contig 298755 bp, 263 predicted proteins | sample AraplaCL_Col_mMS_FD_184261 | JGI IMG/M metagenome (GOLD analysis project Ga0209759, IMG submission 184261) | Arabidopsis root microbial communities from the University of North Carolina, USA - plate scrape CL_Col_mMS (SPAdes) (version 2) | ecosystem: Host-associated > Plants > Roots >... | reverse complement strand
CCTCCCACATCACCGACTCCAGCCGCTCGGCGATATTGAACAGCTTGCTGTTGCCCGCTTCCTTCGAGAGTTTCTTCGCGATTTCCTTGATGACCTTGTTGCGCGGGTCGGAGATCGTGTACACCGGGTGGCCGAAACCGATCACCACCTCCTTGTTCTCGACGCGCTTTCTGATGTCAGCTTCGGCTTCGTCCGGCGTCTGGTAGCGCGACTGGATCTCGAACGCGACTTCATTGGCGCCGCCGTGCTTCGGCCCGCGCAGCGCGCCGATTGCGCCGGTGATCGCCGAATAGATATCCGAGCCCGTGCCCGCGATCACGCGGCCGGTGAACGTCGACGCATTGAATTCGTGTTCGGCGTACAGGTTCAGCGACACGTGCATCGCGTCGACCCATGCCTTGGACGGCTCGACGCCATGCAGCAGATGCAGGAAGTGGCCGCCGATCGAATCGTCGTCGGTTTCCACTTCGATGCGCTTGCCGTTGTGCGAGTAGTGGTACCAGTAGAGCAGCATCGAGCCGAGCGAAGCCATCAGCTTGTCGGCGATGTCGCGCGCGCCCGGCAGGTTGTGGTCGTCTTTCTCCGGCAGCACGGTGCCGAGCACCGAGACGCCGGTGCGCATTACGTCCATGGGATGCGCGGCCGCCGGGATCCATTCGAGCGCGGCTTTCACGTTGGCGGGCAGACCACGCAGCCCCTTCAGCTTGGTTTTGTACGCGGTCAGTTCAGCCTGGGTCGGCAGCTTTTCGTGCACGAGCAGATACGCGATTTCTTCGAATTCGCAGGCGCTCGCGATATCGAGAATGTCGTAGCCGCGGTAATGCAGGTCGTTACCGGTCTTGCCGACCGTGCAGAGGGCCGTGTTGCCCGCCGTCACGCCCGACAGGGCGACGGATTTCTTCGGTTTGAATGCGCCTGCGTTCGGCGTGCTGTTGTCTGCTTCGCTCATGAGTTCGTCTCCTGATGCATGGGGGATGCTTTTGAACGCAGCCTAAATGCAAAGAACGGGCCAGCAGGTCCGACGCACGCTAAGTGCCTGATTTCACGAACAACCGCCGCGCGTGCCGATCCGCATTTCATTTCACAATTGAAATCCAGATTTCAAATCAGAAATGGATGCGCGCATAATAGACGGACTTCACCAGCCTCGCCGCGAGCCGCCCAGCCTTGAGCACACCCCCTTTCGAACCCGCCCAGCGCCCCCGCATCTGGGCCGTGAGTATCAGCCGCCTGCGCGATCTGTTTTTCGACATCGCGGGCGAATACGTGGAACGCGCGGACCTGCGCATCGTCTCGCACGGTTTCGAAGACGCCGTGCGCGAGATCGACGCCGCCGGCGCCGGTCGCCCGGATGTCGTGATTGCCGGCGGCTCGAACGGCGCCTATCTGAAGACGCGCGTGTCGGTACCGGTCGTGTTGATCGGCCCGACCGGCTTCGACGTGATGCATGCACTCGCGCGGGCGCGACGCGACGGAGCAAAGGTCGCGCTCGTCACGCACGGCAACACGCCTGACGAAGTGCGCCGCTTCGTCGCCGCGTACGCGCTCGACGTCACCTTCGCCTCGTATCAATCGGCCCAGGACGCGGAGAGTGTCGTGCTCGATCTGCGCGATCGCGGCATCGACGTGGTGGTCGGTCCTGGACTGGTCACCGATCTCGCGGCGAATGCCGGCATGGGCGCGGTGTTTCTGTATTCGCGCGCGTCGGTGCGCGCGGCCTTCGACACCGCGCTCGAAGTCGCGCAGGCCACGCGGCGCGAAACGATCCGGCGTCAACGGCTCGACAATCTGCTGCAGCATCTGCGCGACGGCGTCGTCGCGCTCGACGCGCAAGGCCGCGTCGAAGCGATGAACCAGCGCCTCGCCGGCGTGCTCGGCCTCGACGCGGCGAAGGCCGTGGGCCGCGTGCTGCTCGAACTCGCGCCCGATCTCGCGGGCAGCCTGCCGGACGCGGACGGCGACGCGTTGTGCACAGTGCGTGGCGTGAGCTATGTCGTGCATCGCGGGCCGCTGGCGAGCAGCGGCACGGCGGCGGGCACGGTGCTGACGTTTCAGGAATCGCGCGCGGTCGAGCGGCTCGACCGCACCTTGCGTTCACGCCAGCGCGTGCAGCAGTTCAGCGCGCGTTACCGGCTCGACGATATTGTCGGCGCGTCCGATTCGATCGAACGCGTGCGCGCGCTGGTGCGGCGCTATGCCCGTTCGGACGCCACCGTGCTGATTCTCGGCGAGAGCGGCACGGGCAAGGAAATGGTCGCGCAGAGCATGCATCAGTTGAGCCCACGGCGCGACTTCGCATTCGTCGCGATCAATTGCGGCGCGTTTCCCGAGGCGCTGCTGGAGAGCGAACTGTTCGGCTACGAGGAAGGCGCGTTCACCGGCGCGCGCAAGGGCGGCAAAGCGGGATTGATCGAAGTCGCACACCGCGGCACGCTGTTTCTCGATGAAATCGGCGAAATGCCGCTGTCGCTGCAAAGCCGGCTTCTGCGCGTGCTGCAGGAACGTGAAGTCGTGCGGCTCGGTTCGACGGAGCCGACGCGTGTGGATATTCGCGTGGTCGCGGCGACGCATCGCGCGTTGACCGAGGGCATCGAAGCAGGCAGCTTTCGCGCGGACCTCTACTACCGGCTCAACATTCTGAGCATCGCGCTGCCGCCGCTGCGCGAGCGGCCGACCGATCTGCTGCCGCTCGCCGTCGAACTGCTGCTGCAAGCCGCCGCGCGCGAACCGAGGCTCGCGGCGCGCCTGCCGGACGCGGCCGCCGCCGAGCGCCTGCTCGCCACGCTCGCCGAACCGCTCAAGCGCTACGCGTGGCCCGGCAATGTGCGTGAATTGCAGAACGTGATCGAACGGATCGCGGTCGAACTCGCCGATGTGGATGTAGATGCAGACGCAAATGCGGACGTGGGCGCAATGTCAGCAGGCGCCGCCGCACCCGTTCTCACTCGCGACATGTTGCGCACGGTCGCGCCTGAAATCGTCGAGCCGCACGCGCGCGCGAAAAAAACCGCGCTAACCCTGCGCGAACGCAGCCGTCACGTGGAAGCCGACGAAATCCGCGCCGCGCTCGTCGCGCACGACGGCGACCGCGACGCGGTCTGCGAGGCGCTCGGCATCAGCAAGACGACGTTATGGCGGAAGCTGAGCGCGACGCAGTAGGCGCGCTACTCAAGCCATTCAAGCCGCTCGCGCCACCATGCCGCGCCGCGTTGGCCCCGGCGCGCGCGATGAACATGCTGGGCGTCATGCCGCAGCATCGCTTGAAATGGCGGCCAAAGTGGCTTTGATCGAAGAACCCAACCTCCGTCGCCACCACCGATCCCGGCACGCCTTCGAGCAGCAGCGTCTGCGCACGCTGAATCCGCAGCCCGCACAGATACCGGTAGGGCGACGATCCGTATTGCTGCCGGAACACCGTGGCGAAGCGCGACACGCTGAGCGCGGACAGCGCGGCAAGTTGGGCGAGCGTCACGGGTTCGTCGAAATGGTCTTCGATGAAAGCGCGGGCCGCATTGAGGCTGACGGACTGTTTCATGACGTCACGATGGTCGAGCGGGCCGCCGGCTGTTTCGCGAAACGCCGGATGGAAAACGCGTCGAGAGGAATCGGCGTAGTGCCCGTATCGACGAGTTCCGCCAGCGTTTCGCCGACGCCCGGGCCGATCTGGAATCCCGAGCCGCTGAAGCCGAACGCGTAGAACAGACCGTCGACCTGACTGCTCGGACCGATCACCGGTTCGCTGTCGGGCAGATAGCTTTCCACGCCGCTCCACACGCGAATCACATGCAGCGGCGCCAATGCGGGCACGAGCCGGCGCATCTGCGCGAGTTGCCGCACGGTGTTGATCGGCAACACCGAAGCGCGGCTCGTCACGGCGTCGGCGGGACCGGGCGGACCTCCGCCGACGATGATATTGCCGCGCGGAATCTGCCGAAAATAAATGCTCTCCTCCTTGATCGACGTGAACACGCCCATCGACGACTTGAACACGTAAGGCACCGGCTCCGTCACGCACATTTGCGGCCCGCGCGTGGTGAGCGGCGCGGATTCGCCGAACTGCTCGGCCAGCCGGCTCGCCCACGCTCCGGCGCAGATCACGAGTTGCGCCGCCCAGTACACGTCGCCGCGCGCGCTTTCCACGCGAAACCGTCCGCCGTCTTTTTCGACGCGCACGATCTCCGTGTCCTCCATCACCTGCGCGCCCAGCCGGGCCGCCGCGCGACCGAACGCGGGCGCGGCGAGACGCGGATTGGCATGGCCGTCGAGCGGCGAGATCGAAGCCGCCAGCACCTCGCGGCCAAGAAACGGAAAACGCCTGAACAACGCTTCGCCGTGCAGCACTTCGAGTTCGAGACCGTAGGCGCGCGCGTCGATCGCGTACTGGTCGAAGTTCTCGACGTCCTTCTGGTGGTAGCACACGCGCGTATGACCCGACGGAAGAAACTCGACGTCCTCGCCGAGCAGTTCCGTCGAGCGTTGCCATGTGCGCAGCGCGCGGTTCGCCATCGCCAGTTGCGATAACGCACGGCCCTGACGGCGAACGCCGCCGAAGTTCACGCCGCTCGCCTGCTGGCCGGTGAGTCCGCGTTCGAGCAAAATCACCGAGCGGTTGCGCCGGCGCAGGAAGAACGCTGTCGTCGTTCCCATGATGCCGCCGCCGATCACGATCACATCGGCTTCGTTGCGGGTCGTCGCGTTCATTTGCTCACCTCGGCGCTTACCGCTTCGCTTACTACTTTGCTCATCGCTTCGCTTACTACTTCGGTCAGCGCCACCGGCAGCGGTTTGACCGGCGCCTGGCCGCGCAGCCGTCCCACTGAAGACAGCGGCACACATGCCGCCGCCGCGATGATTTCCGCGCCTGCGTGGCCGCAATAGCGCCCCTGGCAGCGACCCATGCCGACGCGCGAAAACGCCTTCGCGCGATTGGCTTCTTTAGCGCCGGTCGCCTGAACCACGCGACGCAATTCGCCCGCCGTGATCGCTTCGCAACGGCAGACGATCGTTTCGTCCGGCAGCGACGCGGCGAATTTCGCCGGCCACGGAAACGCTTCACGCAAACCTTGGGCAAATCGCGAGAAGCGTGCGAGTTCGGCGCGCAGGTGCTCCACGCCGTCCACCGCTATACCGTGGTCCTGCAAAGCGGCCAGCGCCGCGAGACGGCCCGAGCGCTCCGCTGCATCCGCGCCGCGTACTCGCGCGCCGTCGCCCGCAAGATAGACGCCTTTGATGCTGCTGCGGCCGTCGGCATCGATCTGCGGCAGCCACTGCTGGGCGTTTTCGTCGAACAAAAACCGGCAGCCCGCGAGGTCCGCAAGTTGCGTCTCGGGCCGCAGGTGATAACCGAGCGCGACGGCATCGCACTTGAATTCGAGGCGCTTGCCACCGGGCAAGGCGACTTCGACCGCGCTCACGCCGTCTTGCGCCGAGCCTTTGATTTCGAGCGGCTCCACGCCGCGATGAACCGGCACGCGCGCGTGGGCCAGCACGCGCGTCAACGCAATGCCATTTCTGAGCGCGGCGGGAATCGCCAGCAGGCGCGGCAACGCGGCCACGCGCTGCATGAACGTCGAAGTGTCGAGCACCGCGGCAACCTGCGCGCCCGCCTTCACGTACTGCGCGGCGACGAGATACAACAGCGGACCGCTGCCCATCATCACGATGCGCGAGCCGATCGCGCAGCCTTGCGACTTAAGCGCGACCTGCGCGCCGCCGAGGCTATAAGTGCCGGCCTGGTGCCAGCCCTTGACCGGCATCAACCGATCCGTCGCGCCGCTGCAAACGATCAACGCGTCGAAGGCGAGCGACCGATACCGCGTGCCGCTCACCAGATGCACGGCGTACGGCGAGATGTTCCAGACCAGCGTTTCCGGCAAATAGTCGATCCGGCTCTTCAACGCATCAAAGCTCTGATGCAGCGACGTGGCACGCTCGGCCTCGGTGCCATAGAGCGTCTCATAGCTGCGCGAAAAACCTTCCGGTTGACGTCGATAAATCTGCCCGCCGTCGCGCCGGCCTTCGTCGATCACGACAGGCCGCAGCCCCGCTTCCGCGAGCGCCTGCGCGGCGCGCACCCCCGCCGGCCCAGCGCCGATGACGACTACGCGCGGGGCCATACACCCTCCCCGGCTTGCGCCAGCTTCGTGACGATCGACATGCCGGGCAGCGCAAGCGTGCTGCACGCGCGCACGCGCTCGCCTTGCGCGGTCCAGACCCAGCAGTCCTGGCACGCCCCCATCAAACAGAAACCGGCGCGCCGGCCATCGCCGAATTCGGAGTCGCGCAGCGTGGCGGTGCTGGTGAGCAGCGCGACCATCAGCGTGTCGCCTTCGGCGGCCTCGCGCACGACGCCGTCCACGGTGATCGGAAAGGTCTTGCGGCCCGTTTCCGCGACGCGTACAAACCGTCCGCTCATGCCGGGGTCGCCTCCACGGTCTGCAAGCGGTTCAGTTCGGCGGCCGGATGGTGGCACAGAATCTCCGCGCCCGAAGGCAGCTTCTTCAACGAAGGCGGCGTCACGTTGCACTTGCCGTCGATACGCACCGGGCAGCGCGCGCGGAACGAGCACAATTCGGCGATGTCGGCGCTCTCGCCCATCGCCGGCAAGGCGGTCGCGACGATGTCGCGGCGCGCGTCAAGCCAGCCGGGTTTCAACGCCGGCACCGAATCGACCAGCAAGCCCGTGTACGGGTGATACGGCGGCGCCGCCAGCACCTCGCGCTGCCCCGCTTCCACGCGATGTCCCGCGTACAGCACGATCACTTCGTCGCAGATCGCGCGCACCGTCGAAATATCGTGGCTGATGAACATGTACGACACGCCCAGTTCGCGCCGCAATTCGGCTAGCAGATCGAGAATCGCGGCGCCGACCACCGTGTCGAGCGCGGATGTTACTTCGTCGCACAGAATCAACGCAGGCTCGGCGGCGAGCGCGCGCGCCAGATTCACACGCTGCTTCTGGCCGCCGGAGAGTCCGGCCGGCGTGCGCGTGGCGATCGAAGCCGGCAGCTTCACCAGATCGAGCAGGTCCAGCATGCGTTTCTTCGCGGCCGAGCCGCGCAGGTGGTGATAGAACGCGAGCGGCCGCCCCAGAATATCGGCGATCGAATGGCTCGGATTGAGCGCCGTATCGGCGTTCTGAAACACGATCTGGATTTGCCGATACTGCTCCGGCGTGCGGCGGGAGATTTGCGCGTTCAACGGCTCACCGTTGAACAGCACCTCGCCGCGCGCCCGGTCGACCAGCCCCGCCACCACACGCGCGAGCGTCGTCTTACCGGAGCCGGACTCGCCGATCACGCCGAGCGTGCTGCCGCGCGGAATCGACAGACTGACGTCGTCGAGCACGCGCACGGCAGGCGCGCCTTGCCGGTCGATGCGTCCATAGCCCGCCGACAGTCCGCGAATCTCCAGCAGCGGCGGCACGTGCTTGCCGAGGTTTTGCGGCAACGTCAGCACGGCTTCAGGCCGACGCGTCGCGGCCAGCAACTGGCGCGTGTACGCATCCACGGGCGCGTCGAGCACTTGCGCGACCGCGCCGTTCTCCTTCACCGCGCCGCCGTTCAACACGACGATGCGGTCCGCCATCTGCGCGACCACCGCCAGATCGTGCGACACGTACACAGCCGTGGTGCCGAGTTCGCGAATCACCTTCTTGAAGGCCGCGAGCACTTCGATCTGCGTGGTGACGTCGAGCGCGGTGGTCGGCTCGTCGAACACGACGACGGCCGGATCGGTGATCAAGGCCATCGCCGCCATCAGGCGCTGCAACTGACCGCCGGATACCTGATGCGGATAGCGCTCGCCGATCGTTTCCGGCGCGGGCAGCGCGAGCGAACGGAACAGTCCGATCGCCTTGGCGGATGCCGCCTCTTTCGACATCAGCCGATGCAGCAGCGCCGGCTCGATGACCTGATCCATGATCGTGCGCGCCGGATTGAAGCCGGCCGACGCGCTCTGCGCGACATACGCGACGGTGCGCGCGCGCAGCGCGCGGCGCCCCTTTGCATCGAGCGACAACACCTCGACCTCGCCGACGCGCACCGACCCGCCGCTGATCGCGCAGCCCGCGCGCGCATAGCCGAGCAGCGACAGCGCGATGGTGGTCTTGCCCGAACCGGACTCGCCGATCAGCGCGAGCACTTCGCCCTTCTTCACCGAGAAATCGACGCCCTTGACGATCTCCGTCACCGGCCCCGGCGCCGCACCTGCGACGACTCTCAGGCCCTTCACTTCAATCATGTCGCGCTCAGCCATCACGCACCTCCATGCTTGCGGCTGCGACGCCGCAAGTTGTCGATCAGCAGATTCATGCCGATGGTCAGCGTCGCGATCGCGATGGCCGGCATCAGCACGGCGGGCGCGCCTTCCGACAAGCCGCCGATGTTCTCGCGCACGAGCGAACCCCAATCGGCGTTCGGCGGCTGCACGCCGAGGCCGAGGAAGCTCAACCCGCTCAGCAGCAGCACGATGAACACGAAACGCAGGCCGAAATCGGCGAGCATCGGATGGATCATATTGGGCAGCACCTCGACCCGCGCGATATAGAAGATGCCTTCGCCGCGCGCCCGGGCCACCTGCACGTATTCGAGGCTCATCACGTTCACCGCGAGCGAGCGCGAAATGCGGAACGCGCCGGGAATGTAGGCGGCCGCGGCGACCGTCGTCAGCATCGGAATCGACGACCCGAACGCGGCGATCACCACGAGCGCGAGCACCTTGCTCGGAATCGAAATCAGCGCGTCGAACAGGCGGCTCAGAATTTCATCGACCACACGGCCCGACACCGCCGCAAGCAGCCCGAAGAACGTGCCGATCACACTCGCGAGCACTGCTGCAGCGAGCGCGAGGCCGACGGTGTAGCGCGCGCCGTAGAGAATCCGGCTCAGCATGTCGCGGCCGAGATAGTCGGTGCCAAGCGGATACGCCGCGCTGTAACGGCCGAAAATTTCCGTCGAGGTCAGCGCACCGCCTTTGTACGGCGCGACCAGCGGTCCGATGAACGCGACCAGCAGCCAGAACGCCACCATCAGCAGACCGATCAGGCCGAGTACGGAAAAGCGGTGCACGAGGCGTTTGAACACGCCCTGTTTCAGCGGCGCCACTTCGACAGGTGCGGGCTCGACGACCAGTTCGTCGCGGCGCACGTCGTACAGCTCCGTGCCGGCGTGAGGAACATGGTGGGGATTGGTAGGTTGGCTCATCATCGACGCAGCCTCGGGTTGGATACGATTTGACACAGGTCGGCGATCAGCACGAGCACCAGATACGCCGCGCAGAACACCATGACGCAGCCCTGCACGAGCGGCATGTCGCGGTTGGTCACCGCATCCACCATCAGGCTCGCGAGGCCGGGATAATTGAAGATCGACTCGACGATCACCACGCCGCCGAACAGATACGACAGGCTCAGCGCCACGGCGTTGGCAATCGGTCCGATGGTGTTCGGCAACACATGCCGCCACACCACGCGCACCGGCGAGGCGCCCTTGAGCAAGGCCATTTCCACGTACGACGAATTGAGCTGATCGAGCACCGCGGCGCGCGTCATGCGCGCCATCTGCGCGACCAGCACGCAGCACAGCGTCATCACCGGCATCGCGTAGATGCGCAGCAGCGCGCCGAACGAATGCACTTCCGACAGATACGACAGCGCCGGCAGCCAGCGCAGCTTCACCGCGAAGATCAGCACGGCGATGGTGGCGATCAGGAATTCCGGCACCGCGACCGTGGAGAGCGTCAGCACGTTGAGCGTGCGGTCGAGGAGCGAGCCGCGGAACATCGCCGACGAAATGCCGATCAGCAGCGCTACCGGCACCGAGACCACCGCCGTCAGTCCGGCCAGCACCAGCGAGTTCGGCAGACGCGTCGCGATCAGTTGACTGACAGGCAGATTGTTCGACAGCGAGATGCCGAAGTTGCCGCTGACCACATGAAGCAGCCACACCAGGTAGCGTTGCAGCGCGGGCTGGTCAAGGCCGAACTGATGCCGCAGGGCAGCCACGGCTTCAGGGGTCGCCGCCTGGCCGAGCGCCTGCTGGGCCGCGTCGCCGGGCAGCAGCCCGGTGACGGCGAACACGACTGCCGACACCAGCAGCAGCGTAAGCAGCGCGAGGCCAAGGCGCGCGGCGATGAGACGTTGCGCATGTGCTTTCATCGAGAATCGCCTCCATTGCAGTTGAAGCTGCGCGCCGCCAATCAGGCGGCGCGTGTATCGCAGGGCGTGCCCCCGGTCGAGCTCAGGCTTCGAGCCAGACGTTTTCCGCGAACATGTAGCCCATCAATCCGGCGAGAGGAATGGAACCGAGGCCCTTGAGCTTGTTCGGGTACGCGTCGAGCGAACTCTGGAACAGCGGAATGCCGATGCCGCCCGTTTCGTGTACCAGCACCTGCATGTCACCGTACAACTGCTTGCGCTTGACGTCGTCCGGTTCGCCGCGTGCCTGCAGCAGCAACTGGTCGAATTTCGGACTCTTCCAGTTCGCCTCGTTCCACGGTGCGTCCGACTTGAAGAACTGCGTGAAGATCACGTCGGCGCTCGGCCGCGCGTTGATATTGCCGAAACCCAACGGATGCTTCATCCAGTGATTCGACCAGTAACCGTCGGCCGGTACGCGCGACACCTGCAGATTCAGACCGGCTTGCGGCGCGACCTGCTGAAGGAACATGGCCATTTCAACCGAGCCTTCTGCCGCCGGCGACGCGAAAATCTGGATCGGCGCGCTGCCCACCTTGGCTTTCTGGAAATGGAACTTCGCTTTGTCCGGATCGAAGGCGCGCTGCGGCAAGCCGGCCAGGTAGTACTTGTTGGTCGGATCGATAGGCTGATCGTTGCCGATGGTTCCGTAACCCTGGAAGATCGCCCGGCGCATCTGCTCGCGGTCCTGCAGGTACATCATGCCGCGACGGAAATCGTCGTTGCCGGTAATGCCGCCATCGTCGCGCACGATCAGGTCGGTGTACACGCCGCTCTTCGTCTCCAGCACCGAGAAGCCGCTTGCAGCCTTGATCTGCGTGGTCGAACGCGGGCTCACCGCGTTGATCAGCTGCACGTCGCCGGAAAGCAGCGCGTTCACGCGCGCCGATTCGTCGCCGATGCCGATCAGTTCGACTTCGTCGAGGTGCGGCAGGCCCGGCTTCCAGTACTTCTCGTTCCTCACGCCGACCGTGCGCACGCCCGGCGAGAATTCCTTAACCTTGAACGGGCCAGTGCCGATCGCCGTTTTGAAATCCTTGGTGCCGTCCTTGATGATCTGGAAATGCGAGGTGGCAAGGATCACCGGCAGATCGGCGTTCGGACCGACCAGCGTGATCGTCACTTCGTTCGGGCCCGTGGCCTTCACGTCCTTGATCTGATCGGCGAGCGTCTTCGCCTTGGAGGCCGTGGCCGGATCCTTGTGGCGCATGATCGAGTAGACCACGTCCGCCGGCGCGAGCGCTTTGCCGTCGTGGAACTGCACACCGTTGCGCAGCTTGACGACCCACACGGTGGCGTCTTTCGTATCGAGCGAGGTCGCCAGCGACATCTTCGCGCCGAGATGCGAGTCGAGTTCGGTCAGGCAGTTGTAGAACATGAAGCCACGAGCGTAATCGGTGCCGAGCGAGCCCTTCGCGGGATCGAGCGTATCAGCCGCGGAGGCCGACTGCGTCGCCACGCGGATCTTGCCGCCCTGCCTGGGGGTGGCTTGCGCCAGGGCCTCACCGCTCGCGGTCAGCAGGCCGGCGCCCGTCACCGACATCATCCCGGCTGCGGCCATCGCGCGCAGCACACCGCGCCGCGACGCACCTTTGGCGGTCAACCGCTCCAGCTCGCTGCCGAGATGAAGAGCGCCATGTTGCGAGTTTTCCTTATTCATCGAACTTCTCCGCGAGGGTAACAGTGAGGGTGAGCAGACCTGGCTGCGTGGTTTTAATTGCCAATCGAACAACAAACGATCAATAAAAAATGTCTTTGATACGGTAGTACGTGCCCACCAGCGGCAGGAACCAGGGCTTGCCGGTATGGCCAGGAATCGCGGGCCACTCCGACTCGCGCCACGGGTTTTTATCTTCGTGGCCGTCCATCACGTCGGCCATCACCTGGCCCATGTGCGTCGACATCTGCGTGCCGTGGCCGCTGTAACCCATCGAGAAATAGATGCCGTCGTGCTGCCCGGCGTGCGGCAGACGGTCGGCGCTCATATCCACCAGACCGCCCCAGCAATAGTCGATGCGCGCGTTCGCGAGCGTCGGGAACATCGCGGCGAGGCCTTCCTGCAAAATGCGTCCGCTCTTCGCATCCGACGGGCGTTCGGACGCCGTGAAGCGCGCGCGGCCGCCGAACAGCAACCGCGAATCGGGCGTCACGCGGAAGTAGTTGTGCATCAAACGGGTGGTCGTGTACGCGCGCCGGTTCGGAAACACTTGCGCCAGCAGCTCGGGCGACAAGGGCTCCGTCACCACGATGAACGAACCGACCGGTGCGAGGCGCCGCCGATACCAGCCGAACGGACCGTGCCGCGACGGACCGGTCGCGATCAGCACCTGCTTCGCCCGCACTTCGCCGCGCGCCGTGGTAATCCGATAGCCGCTGCCGTCTTTTGCGATAGCGGTGACCGCCGCGTTCTCGTACAGCTTCGCGCCGCGACGTACCGCGGCCTCGGCGAGACCGACCGTGAACTTGCCCATGTGCATCTGGCCGCCATGCCGTTGCAGCAACCCGCCGTGAAAACTGTCGGACTGGATTTCGCTGCGGATACGGCTGCGGTCGATTAGTTCGATATCCGTATCGACTTCACGGCGAATCGCCTCCGCCGTCTTCTCCAGATGCGCGAGGTGATGCGGCTTGGAGGCCAGCTTCAGCTTGCCGGTCGCGATGTAATTGCAGTCGATGTTCTCCTCGCGGATCAAACGCTCGACCGTGTCGACCGCATCCGAAAACGCGCGGTAGCAGGCGCTCGCGCGCTCCACACCGAGTTGCGCGACCAGCGCGACGAAGTCTTGCGCGACGCCGGTATTGACCTGCCCGCCGTTGCGCCCGGACGCGCCACCGCCGATGCGGCCCGCGTCCAGCACGGTCACCGCGGCGCCGCGCTTGCCCAACGCTTGCGCCGCCGAGAGTCCGGTGAAGCCACCGCCGATCACCACCACGTCGGTCTGGCCGTCGAGCGGACCCTCGCTCGCCGAAAGCAGGGGCGGCGCGGTGTCGAGCCAGTAGGAATCGAGCTTCATCCGGTCTGTCCTTGAGATGGGCAATGAGCGTGAAAACCGGCGCTTACAGGCCGAGTTCCGAAGCCAGATGCGGAATGTCGTTGACCTCGTAGTACTGGTAGTACGGCGTCGACGGTTCGTGGCCGCGCTTGACGAAGGCCTTGTGCTTGATGCCCATGTCGTGCGCGGTCATCAGGTCGTAGCGCAGGCTCGACGACACATGCAGCACGTCTTCCGGATTGCAGTTCAGTTGATCGAACATGTATTCGAAGCCTTGCATGCGCGGCTTGTACGACTGCGCCTGCTCTGCCGTGAAGACTTTATAGAACGGCGCGCCGAGCTTGTCGACGTTGCTCTGGATCTGGTTGTTCGAAGCGTTCGAGAGAATCACCAGCTTGTACTTCTTCGCGAGCCGAGCGACGCCTTCCGGCACGTCCGGGTGCGGACCCCAGGTCGGCACGGCGTCATAGATGCTCTGGGCGCCCGCTTCGTTGAATTCGACGTTCATGCGCTTGCAGGCGCGGCGCAGCGCATTGACCACCACATCGCGGTACGGCTTCCATGCGCCGAGCACTTCGTCGCGACGATAGCCCGAGTAGAACGCAATGAGCTTTTCCAGGTCTTCACCATTGAGCAGGTGGCCGTACTGTTCGCGCGTCATCTCGGCCATGCGGAATTTCGTCAGCGTGCCGTAGCAGTCGAAGGTGATGTATTTCGGTTCGAATTCGATCATGGTGCAGTCCTATCGTGATGGTGAACCCGCTATGGGAGCTCATTGGCGAAAACAGTGATTGCTCATCCCTGTTAAAGATTTAATCAGCGCAAAAACATAGATGTCCCTGATTAGGGCGTTGCTGGTGACACAAATCATGCGTTTTGAGGCCGCTGACAGCACAGAATGCGGCGATCGGGCTGAAAGCCTTGCCCATACTGGGTTTGCGGCTGGAATACCGGGTGCTCATCGGACGTGCATCGGGTTACTGTATGACCGGCCGGTGGTTCGTGCGGTGCGTTTCGTGAACGCTTCCTCCATGACAAAATCGTAGAGCCGCGGGCGTGGCATATGTCGCCGACAAAAATCGCCACGCAGCGGAACCCACCTGTAATGCGCGCCCGGACCTGGCGTTTTGCATCGAATTTCGAGGCGGGCCTTTCCCCGGGTCGTGATAGAAAGATCGTCCTAGTCACACCGCGCACCGGATGACACAGTGACGGCGTAAGCCTTCAGTCAATCAGGGAGTACGGCGTGTCCGATTCGATAACCGATTCGATTACCTATAGACGCTTCACCCTCGACGACATCGCCGCCGCGCACGCGTTGACGGCCGAAGTCAAATGGCCGCATCGCACGGACGACTGGAGATTCGTCGTACAGCTGGGCGTGGGTTTCGTCGCGGAAGACGCGAGCGGCGTGATCGGCACCGCCCTGTGCTGGAAATACGGCGCTGAGCGTGCCTCGCTCGGCATGGTGATCGTGTCGCCGGCGCAACAAGGGCGCGGCATCGGCAGAAAGCTGATGGAGCTGGTCCTCGAGGAAGTGGGCGGCCGCGTGACGTTCCTGCACGCCACCCCCGCCGGCCAGCCGCTCTATGAAAAGCTCGGCTTTCGCGCGGCCGGCACGCTCGATCAGCATCAGGGCGCGGCGTTCCAGCCGCCGCTCGTATCGCTGCCGCCGGGCGAGCGTTTGCGCCCGCTCGGCTCGAGCGACACCGCACGGCTGGTCGAACTGGCATCCCGGGCCAGCGGTCTGGATCGCGCCGAAGTCTTGCCCGCGCTGCTCGGCACCGCCGACGGCATCGCGCTCGACCGCGACGGCGAACTGATCGGCTTCGCGCTGTTTCGCCGCTTCGGACGCGGCTTTGCGATCGGTCCGGTCGTCGCGCCCGCCTCGGAAGATTCAGCCCGCGCCAAGGCGCTCATCAGCCACTGGCTGGCGCTGAACGAAGGCGTATTCGTGCGTATCGACACACCAGGCGAAAGCGGCCTCACGGATTGGCTAGAACAGTTGGGCTTGCCGCGCGTGGATACGGTGATCAAAATGGTCCGCCCCGCCACGCCTGGCGAGCTCGCGAACGGCGCCCAGGACGCGCAATACCTGCAATACGGCATCATCAACCAGGCGATCCTTTAACCCATCATGGCCTTCCTCTATAAAGCCGACCCGGCGCGCGGCGCGCAGTGGGCGAAACTCTTCGCGCAGAAGGCGCCCGAGCTGCCGTTTCATATCTGGCCCGATCTCGGCGACCCGGCCGCGGTCCGCTATCTCGCCGCCTGGCAGCCGCCGGAAGATCCGACTCGCACCTTTCCTAATCTGGAAGTCGTGTTCTCGGTGGGCGCCGGCATCGATCAGTTCGATCTGTCGGGCGTGCCGGAGCATGTGCCCGTGGTGCGCATGATCGAGCCGGGGATCGTCGAGGGCATGGTCGAATACGTCACGCAGGCCGTGCTGACGATTCATCGCGATCTGTTCGACTACGGTCTTCAGCAACAGCAGCAGGTCTGGCACGAGTTGCCGCTTAAGCCCGCCAGCCAGCGCCGCGTCGGCGTGCTTGGGCTCGGCGTGTTGGGCACGGCCGTGCTGGAACGGCTGCGCCTGTTCGGCTTCGACTGTGCGGGATGGAGCCGGTCTTCGCGCGAGATCGAAGGCGTGGCGTGTTACGCGGGCGAAGGCGCGCTGGATGCGTTTCTTGCGCGCACCGATATCCTCATCTGCCTGCTGCCGCTCACGCCCGCCACGCGTGGGCTGCTCGACGCGCAATTGTTCGCGAAGCTGCCGCGCGGCGCGTCGCTGATTCAAACGGGACGCGGTCCGCATCTGAATCAGCAGGACCTGCTGGCCGCGCTCGAAAGCGGCCAGTTGCGCAACGCCATTCTCGACGTGACCGATCCCGAGCCGCTGCCCGCCGGTCATCCGCTGTGGACGCATCCACGTGTGCGCATCACGCCGCATATCGCCAGCGCGACGCGGCCCGACACCGCCGTCGACGTGGTGCTGGAGAACCTGCGCCGTCATCGCGAAGGCTTGCCGATGCTCGGCCAGGTGGACCGCGTGCAAGGCTATTGAGGGCGGCAACGCATGAAACGCCCGCGCGACGCGGCTTTTCAGCGTCCGCAGCAGAAAATGCCAAGACCGTGCATCAAAACGCGTCGTGCGCGCTTTTCAGGCAATTGTTTAGGTAAGCAGGCGATCGTCGCTGGTCAGTAGTATGGAACCGTCAACAGCCCCTTTCCGCGACGAGAAACCATCATGCCGATTCAATCGCTCATTGAAGCCGACCGCAAGCATCTGATTCACCCGGTCATCAACTACCGCGCGCACGAAGCACGCGGCGTCACCGTTCTCGAATCCGCCAGCGGCGCGTTTCTGCGCGACGCGGCCGGCAACGAACTGCTCGACGCGTTTTCCGGACTCTGGTGCGTGAACGTCGGCTACGGCCAGCAGAGCATTGTCGATGCCGCCACCGCGCAGATGCAGAAGCTGCCCTACGCGACTGGCTATTTTCATTTCGGCTCGGAGCCGGCCATCGAACTCGCGCAGAAGCTCGTCGAGGTGTCGCCCGCTTCGCTGCAACACGTGTACTTCACGCTCGGCGGCTCGGATGCGGTCGATTCGGCGCTGCGCTTCATCACGCACTACTTCAACGCCACGGGGCGGCCGTCGAAGAAGCACATCATCGCGCTGCAACGCGGCTACCACGGCTCGTCGACGACCGGCGCCGGCCTGACCGCCCTGCCCGCGTTCCACCGCAACTTCGACTTGCCGCTGCCGAACCAGCATCATCTGCCGTCGCCGTACGCGTACCGCAACGATTTCGCCGACGACGCCGCGCTGATCGCCGCCTCGGTGGCCGCGCTCGAAGCGAAGGTGGCCGAGCTCGGCGCCGACAACGTCGCCGCGTTTTTCTGCGAACCGATTCAGGGCTCGGGCGGCGTGATCGTGCCGCCGGTCGGCTGGCTCAAGGCCATGCGTGAAAGCTGCCGTAAGCTGGGCATTCTGTTCGTCGCCGACGAAGTGATCACCGGTTTCGGCCGCACGGGTCCGCTGTTCGCCTGCCAGGGCGAAAACGTCGAGCCGGATCTGATGACGGTGGCCAAAGGTCTGACCGCGGGCTACGCGCCGATGGGCGCCGTGCTGATGTCGGATGAAATCTATCAGGGCATCGCCGACAGCGACGCCGAAGCAGTGGTCGGCCATGGTCACACATATTCGGCGCATCCGGTGAGCGCGGCGATCGGCCTCGAAGTGCTGCGCCTGTATCACGAAGGCGGTCTGCTCGCGAACGGCGTGGCGCGCGCGCCGCGTTTCGCGCGCGGTCTCGACGCGCTGCTCGCGCATCCGCTGGTGGGCGACTCGCGCCACCGCGGCCTGCTCGGCGCGCTCGAACTCGTCGCCGACAAAGACAGCAAGGCGGGCTTCGACCCGGCGTTGAAACTGTCCGAACGGATCGCCGCCGCCGCTTATGAAAACCGCCTGATTTTCCGTGCTTTCGGCGACAACATCCTCGGCTTCGCACCGGCGCTCTCGTACACCGAGGCCGAGTTCGACCTGATGTTCGAACGGCTTGAAAAGACGCTCGACGACGTACTCGCACAAGCCGATGTGCGTGCCGCGTTGAAGGTCAAAACTCATGCCATCGCATGCTAGAGTAGAGGGCCATCCCAGTCCCACACACACCGATCGCCGGAGCGACAACGTTACAATGAGCAGCGACTGCAAGCTAGACCGGATTGACCTGCGCATACTTTCCCAATTGCAGAAGAAAGGCCGCATAACCAACGTCGAGCTTGCCGACGCGGTCGGGCTGTCGCCCAGTCCTTGCCTCATCCGCGTCAAGCGTCTGGAGAAAGCCGGCTACATCATCGGCTACGGTGCGCAGATCCAGCTTGAAAAGCTCGGCGACGTGCAGATCGTTTTCACTGAGGTCACGCTCGCCGATCATCGGCGGGAAGACTTCATCAAGTTCGTGAATGCGATTCGCAACGTCGACGAGATTGTGGAGTGCCATCTGGCGAGCGGCGGCTATGACTACCTGCTGAAGTTCGTCACGCGCAGTGTGAGCCATTACCAGAGCATTGTGGAAGGACTGCTGGAGCGCGATATCGGTATCGAGAAGTACTTCAGCTACGTGATCATCAAGTCGCCGTTCGTGAAGAGCCATTACCCGCTCGAAACGCTGTTCTCGCAGAATCATCACTAGGCGGTGCTTTGTTTTTGACCGGCCGGATCTTGCCGTCGTTCAGCGTTCAGTATTCAACCTTCAACGGTCGGCAACACCGGCCATGTTCACGCCGGCCGCATCGTCGCCTCGCGCATTCCCTTGCGCGAACTCCTCGCTCAGAAAGTCCACGCAAACCCGAACCTTCGCCGATTGCGCGAGCCGCGCCGGATACACCGCCCACAGATTCGCCGGTTGCGTGACCTCGGGCAGCACCTGCTGCAGGTGCCCGCTTTCGAGAAGCGGCCGCACGTCCCACATGGAACGCAGCACGATGCCGCGTCCGGCCAGCGCCCACTCCACTGCCACTTCGCCGTGATTGGTCGACAACGGTCCCGTGACCTTGATCGACACGGTCTCGCCGCGCACCGTCAAACGCCACAGACCGAACGGGTGGTCGCGCTCCTTGATCGCGAGACACGCATGCGAGGACAGCTCGGCAAGCTGGCGCGGCGCGCCATGCCGCGCGATGTACTCGGGCGAAGCGCACAACACGCGATGATTCGACGCGAGCCGCCGCGCGATCAGATGCGGCGCGATCTCGTCGCCGATGCGCACGTCCAGGTCGAAGCCTTCGCCGCCGACATCGACGAGACGGTCGAACAGATCGAGCCGCACGCTCAGTTGCGGATAGCGCTCGGAAAAACGCGCGAGCGCCGGCGCGACGAAGCGCCGCCCAAAACCGAAGCTGCTGGAAATGCGCAGCTTGCCGCCGGGGATGCGGCGCGTGGTGGAGACGTCTTCCACGAGTTGATCGACGTCGTCGAGAATCTTTTCGGCCCACGTGTAGACGCGCTCACCGGCTTCCGTGATCGCAACCCGGCGCGTGGAACGGTGCAATAAACGCGTGCCGAGCGTAGTCTCGAGCACGTTGATGCGTTTGCTGACGTAGGCCGCGGACACCGACAGGGCCTCTGCCGCCGCGCTGAAACTGGACTTGCGCGCAACTTCGCAGAACACGCGCAAATCGCCGAGATCGGGTGAGGGAATGGCGTTCATGGGTCGATTGCTCGCACCTGAGTTTGTACACGAATCGTGCACAGTGGCTTAACTAAAGCGATCATTTTAGTCTCAAACTGCAGGAATAAAATAACGTTGTCGAATCGTTCAGAAGCCCCAACAGACCCAAGCGGAGGAGCACAACATGTCGAAGAAATATCGGATCGCAGTCATTCCCGGCGATGGCATCGGCGTCGAAGTCATGCCGGAAGCCATTCGTGCGCTGGAGGCGGTGAAAACGCGCTTCGGCATCGAGCTGGAGTATCAGCACATTGAATGGGCGAGCTGCGACTACTACGCGAAACACGGCAAGATGATGCCGGACGACTGGAAAGCGCAACTCCAATCGGCGGACGCGATCCTGTTCGGCGCGGTCGGCTGGCCCGACACGGTGCCCGACCATATTTCCCTGTGGGGGTCGCTCCTGAAGTTCCGCCGCGAATTCGATCAGTACATCAACCTGCGCCCGGCACGCCTCTTTGCCGGCGTGCCTTCGCCGCTCGCGGGCCGCAAGGCCGGCGACATCGACTTCTGGATCGTGCGTGAAAACACCGAGGGCGAGTACTCGTCGGTGGGCGGCGTGATGTTCGAAGGCACGGAGCGCGAATTCGTGCTGCAGGAATCCGTCTTCACACGGCACGGCAGCGAGCGCGTGCTGAAGTTCGCGTTCGATCTCGCGCAACGGCGCGAGCGCAAGAAGATCACCGTGGCGACCAAAAGCAATGGCATCGCGATCAGCATGCCGTGGTGGGACAAGGTCGCGGCCGGTATCGCGGCGCACTATCCGGACGTGACGTGGGACAAGCAGCACATCGACATTCTCTGCGCGCGCTTCGTGCTGAGCCCGGATCGCTTCGACGTGGTGGTGGCCACCAATCTGTTCGGCGACATTCTGTCCGACCTTGGACCCGCCTGTACCGGCACGATCGGTCTCGCGCCGTCGGGCAATCTGAATCCGGACCGCAAGTTTCCTTCACTGTTCGAACCGGTGCACGGCTCGGCACCGGATATCGCCGGCAAGAACATCGCCAATCCGATCGCGATGATCTGGTCGGCCGCGATGATGCTCGACTTCCTCGGCAATCACGAGGGCAAGGAGCGCGAGGCGCACGACGCGATTCTTGCCGCCATCGAAGCAACGCTGGTGGAAGGCCCGCACACCGGCGACCTCGGCGGCAAGGCGAACACCACCGAAGTCGGCCAGGCGATCGCGGCCAAACTCGCCTGAGTCTTTCGTTCATCACGGGTCTCGAGATCTTCGCCGAGGCCGGTGCCGTGATCGGCTGGTCCAACGGCGAGACGCTCACCACGCCCCACGACAACTGCATGCTCGTCATGCCTGCGCTGCGGCAACTGCGGCCGCGGCGTGACCGTCGTGCGCCTCGGCAAGATCGAGCAGACCGGGACGAACAACTCATCCAGCGGCCAGTGAAACGGGCCGTGCACACTCAAAAGGTAACGTGAAGATGAAGGTACAGCAGCTCAAGCAAAGCGTGAATCTGCAAGATCTCGAAGACTGGGGCAAGGTTGGACTGCCCGGCACGACGCCGATTCAGGTGTCGGGCGTGCAACGCGTTATCAAGGGCAGCGAAGCCGTCGATACCGGCATCTTCGAATGCACCGCCGGCACGTACCGCCGCTCGGTCAAGCAAGCCGAAGTGATGCACTTCATCGCGGGACGCGGACGCTTCACGCCCGATAACGAAGAAACCATTCACTTTCAAAGCGGCGACACCCTCTTCTTCGAAGCCAATACCGAAGGGCTTTGGGAAGTCGAGGAAACCATGCGCAAGGTGTACGTCATCTTCTGAGCGCCGCGTCGCGCATTCCCACGAGCGCTGCGCCGCGCCGCACAATGCGGCGCCCGTCAGGCCGGCGCTCGTCCCGCATACCAATCCCGCCTTTTCCCGGCGCACCGCGATGCGCCGCGGCCCCGCCGATCTTTCGCCCTGTCCAGCGCTCTCTTCCAATCGATGTGCATCTGCAACAGAGTCGGGTAATCCCGCGTTGACCCTCCGTCGTCGTATTACTTACAGTGCCGACTTGTTCGCATAAAGAATCGCAGTTCTACATACGAACATCTCGCACAAAAGAAATGACGACGACCGCCTCGCAGAAACTGCCGACGCGGTTCAGGCAGGTCGAATTGGAGAACACTTCATGCATCGCAATATCACTATGACCCGGCTCGCCTGTGCGATCGCCGCTCTGGCCAGCGCACCAGTTTTCGCGCAAAGCAGCGTGACGCTGTACGGTATCGTGGACACGGGTATCGGCTATCAAAGCAGCCAGGCGCCCTCGCTCGGTTCGACCTCCGGCGGCAAGTCCAAAGTGAATATGATCAACGGCGTGTGGGCCGGCAGCCGCTTCGGCCTGAAGGGCGCGGAAGATCTCGGCGCCGGCACCAAGGCCATCTTCCAGTTGGAGTCGGGTTTCAATTCCGCCACCGGCGCGCAGCAATTCTCAAACGCGATGTTCGGCCGCCAGGCATGGGTCGGTGTGACGAATCCGACTTACGGCACGTTGCAGGCCGGCCGCCAGTACACCGCGTACTACTCGATGTTGTCGCCGTATAGCCCGACCACGTGGCTCACGGGCTTCTACGGCGCGCACGCGGGCGACGTCGACGCGCTCGATACGATTTACCGCGCGAACAACTCGCTGGTCTACACGTCGCCGAAACTGTACGGCTTCACGTTCAGCGGTTCGTACTCGCTCGGCGGCGTGCCGGGCAGCCTGAACCGCGGCTCGACCTGGAGCGGCGCGGTGCAGTACATCCAGGGGCCGGTCGGACTCGCGGTCGGCTTCATGCGCATCAACAACTCGACGCTCGGCGGCGGCGCATACGGCGCGGATTCGACCGTGTCGAACAACGGCGCGCAACCGGGCGTGTCGGCCGTGACCAACGGCTATCAAACGGCGCAGGCGCAGCAGCGCTTTGCCGTGACCGGCGGCTATAACTTCGGCGGCGGCTGGGACGTGTCCGCGGCTTACTCGAATGTGCAGTACATTCCGGGTGTCGGCTCGAGCTTCCGCGATACGGCGATCTTCAACACGGGCGGTGTCGTGCTGCACTGGAAGCCGACCGTTTCGTGGGACTTCGCGACCGGCTATAGCTATACGCGCGCCACCAAGGCGAACGGCATCACGAGTTCGGCGCAGTACCAGCAGGTCAACCTGTCCGAGTACTATTCGTTGTCGAAGCGCACCGGGCTCTATGCATTGCAGGCGTTCCAGCGCACCAACGGCAATACGCTGGGCACTGCGGGCTCGGGCCACATCATCAGCGCGACGGCAACCATCGGCGACGGCTTCCAGAGCGCGCCGTCGTCGTCGCGCAGCCAGTTCGCCGCCGGCGTGGGCATCGTGCACCGCTTCTAAAACGGCGTTCGATCGTATAAAAAGAAAAGGCTCGTTCTCACGAGCCTTTCCGTATTCAGCAGTGAGGAGACCATCATGAACCGCAGCACCGCTGTGAACGTTCAGACCTTTATCAACGAGCATCCGTTTTCGCCGTTCCAATGGCTCGTGTTTTTCATGTGTTTCATCATCGTCCTGCTGGACGGCTTCGACACCGCCGCGATCGGCTTCATCGCGCCTTCGCTGATCGCCGAATGGGGCATCACCCGGCCGGCGCTCGCGCCCGTGCTGAGCGCGGCGCTGTTCGGCCTTGCCTGCGGCGCGCTCGGTTCGGGACCGCTGTCCGACCGGCTCGGGCGACGTTCGCTGCTGCTCGGCTCAGTGCTGCTGTTCGGCGTGGCGTGCCTCGGCTCCGCCTTCTCGACCAGCATCGAACAACTGACGACACTGCGCTTCATCACCGGCGTCGGTCTCGGCGCGGCCATGCCGAACGCCGTCACGATGATGGGCGAATACTGCCCGGACCGCCGCCGGGCAACGGTGATCAACCTGATGTTTTGCGGCTTCCCGCTCGGCGCCGCGTTCGGCGGATTCCTCGCGGCGTGGATGATTCCGCATTTCGGCTGGCGCAGCGTGCTGCTGCTCGGCGGCATCACGCCGCTTCTGCTTCTGGTCGTGCTGGCGATCAAGATGCCGGAATCGGTGCGCTACATGGTGGCCAATAACAAACCGGTCGAACGGATTCGCGCGGCGCTCGCGCGCATTTCGAGCGAAGCCGCGCAAGCGGGCAGCTTCGTCATGACCGAAACCGCGCCGCAAACCGGCGGCAAGGGCATGGCGGTGGTGCTGTCGCGCTCGTACATCATCGGGTCGGTGATGCTGTGGATCGCCTATTTCATGGGCCTCGTGATCTTCTACGCGTCGATCAACTGGATGCCGATTCTGCTGAAGGACGCCGGCCTCACGCCACAGCGCGCGACGCTGATTTCCGCGCTGTTCCCGCTCGGCGGCGTGGGCGCCGTGCTGTGCGGCGTGCTGATGGACCGATTCAACGCGAACCGCATCATTGCGGCTTGCTATGCGTTGACGGCGGTGAGCGTGTACTTCATCGGCCAGGCGGTGGGCAACGTGGGCGCGCTGGTGTTCATCGTGTTCGTCGCGGGCGTGTTGATGAATACCGCGCAATCGTCGATGCCGGCACTCGCCGCCGCGTTCTACCCGACCGAAGGCCGCGGCACTGGCGTGGCGTGGATGCTCGGCATTGGGCGCTTCGGCGGGATTGCCGGCTCGTTCCTCGTGGCCGAACTGACGCGGCGGCACTTTTCGTTCGCGGGCATCTTCGCGATGGTCGCGGTGGCGGGTCTGCTTGCGTGCGTGGCGTTGCTGATCAAGCAGGCGGCGCGGCCGCATGTGGCGAATGTGGGTGCGCCGAAGGCGGAGTCGTTCGGGCATTGAGCGAGTAGAGAGGCGGCGATGGAAAATTTGATGGGACTTCGAACTGCCTCGTCAGCCGTCATGAAAGGGGATGTCGCTGGCGGCCTGGTCCGCCGGCCCCCACCCTGGAATGTTGAGGTAATACCGCGTAGAGCGACCGCCGCCAACCTTGCACAGCAGCCCCATGCCCTCGAGTTCAATGAGTTCGCGTGACGCCGTGGCTCGCGAGGTGCTGCCGACGCTCTCGTACTTTCGCGTATTCATGCCCCCATCAAAGCAATTGGGGCCGGCATCGAGCAGAAGATTGACGACTTTGCGCTGTCGAGACGTGAGCACTTTGTCCTCATGGCTCACCCAGAAAATGGCTTTGGCGAGCGCTGCGTCCACGACGCTGGACGCTTCTTCGCAGGACCGCCACGCCTGAGTCGAATGCGTACCTAATCGACTCAAATCATGAGTCGATTAGCCTTCCACAGCGCTGAACGGCCGGTTGCAGGTGATTCCGAGGCCGCATCCGCCATGAAGCTGCTGCCCCTGACAGCAAGGCAGTCGCGACTTTCCCGATAAACTACGCGCTTGTTGGCCCGTGCCCATCTAACCACAGGATTCAGGGAATGAAACGCGTAGTCGTATCCGCGCTGCTTGCGGCTTGCCTCGCACAGCCGGCCGTTCAAGCCGTTGCGCAAACCGTCAGCGATCAATGTTTTGCGATCGGCGACATCGCCGGGCAGGTCGCTTCGTGGCGCGCGCACAAAAAGACCAAGGCTCAAGCGCTCGATCAGGCGGCCAAGTACTACAAGGATGCGGCCGACCGACAAGCGGTCAGCGCCATCATCGAGAAAATCTACAGTCCGGACGCGCCGCGCATGACGCCGGATCAGGCCAGCATGGCCTTCACGTCGGATTGCGCGAACCGTAATGCGCAGACGCCCAGGCAATAGCGCCTGCGGTTGCAAATCCCTCTAGCGTTGCGCAGCGCGTCCTGCTGCTCGTTGCCGGGCCGGTTCTGTCGATCGACCAGCCGGTTCAGGCGCCCTTCCACGCGCAAACGTCAACCGAACCATGCCTTTCGCCGGCACCGGATTCCACGGCACCAGTTGACCGGACCGGCTTGCTGCCCCATCCCCCAGAAACGGCCGCCGCCGATCGCCCGATAGTGGTCATGGTCGAAGGCGGAAACGTCGGGATGCGCGGTGCGCGCGTAACGTACTTTCTGCTCGTCGAGCAGCGCCATGGATTCAGTGCGTGCGATCGGGCAGCTTTCCCACACAGCGACATCGAGCGCATTGTCCCTGGCGATGCGGTAGTGATCGAAGGTCGTGAAAAAGCCCATGAGGTTGTGGAGCAGATCCGCCGACGGCGCATGCTCGCGCAACACATCGATCTGCTCGCAGATGAAAACTCGCCACCTCGTCCGACATGAAGCGGCGTAAGTCGAGTAGATCAATCGGGTTGGCGTCGGTGGGCGTGAGGTTATCCGTACTGTTGATATCCCTCGGCCCGCTATGCGAAATGCCTATCTATTTTTTCTGTTTGACCAATTTTTACAGGCGTCTTATGTACGCCTACGAGGTGCCAATCTGATAATGAACGTGAGAATACTGGAGGCGCAAAGGCGAATAACGGCATAGCTAACGGTTCGACACGGGCGTCGTTCTGCATGACAGGCTGCTGCAGTTCAGGTCTCTCGCGGAGTGCGTAACAGGCGGATTCCAGCGGTTTTAAAACAAGAACTTCCGGGGGCCAGCAAATGTCGTGGTCGACTCAACCGCGCACGCCGGACATTACCGGCGACGCACTAACGCAAACCCTATTGAGGTGCGCGTGACCCAGTGGCTAACCCAGACACACACCGTCACGTTCAGCGGTGCCGCGCTTCCCGAAATCGTCGGCGTCTCATACAGGAACAGGCAGTTCACCGAAAAGCGCGCGCCGATGCTGACCGTTCGCCGGGTCAGCGGACGCGAGGCGGTCGGCGAACTGTTCGAATATATCGTCGAGACAGCAGTCGAGAACCCGGACTTTCTGGAAGACCCCGAGAGCGCCGCGCAGATCGATCTTGAGCGCATCGTCGGCACAACAGGTACGGTGGCGATCCAGATCACCGGCATCGGCACCTTCCGCGCGGGCGCGACAGGCGATACCGGGCGCGCGAATGTCGGCGCCGATACCCGCTACATCAGCGGCGAAATTGTTTCGGCGCGGATCAGATGCGTTGAGGACCGCGCGGCGATTTTCGAGTTCGTGCTGCGTCCGTTTGTGTGGCGTGCGACGCTGAACTGCGATTCGCGCATCTTTCACGGTTCGGTGACCAAGGTGCTCGAAGAAGTCCTGCAACCTTATGTGGGCACCGTTGAATGGCGTATCGGCGGAATGTGGCCCGGCAAAGGCTACTCGCCGCGCGACATGATCCGGCAGGCGTGGGAATCAGACTGGGCATTCATATCCCGTTTAATGGAAGAGTTCGGGCTCTGCTACTGGTTCGAGCATCGTGACGACTTTCATTCGCTCGTCATATCCGACCTGCTGAGCGGCTTCCGTCCGCACGGCGTCGCCTATGAAACACTTCGCTATCATCCGGCCGGCCGGATCGATGAGGAACATATCAGCGAACTGTCGGTGTCGTACACGCTGACGCCGGGCAGCGCCGAAGTCAACGACCACAACTACGCGGAGCCGCGACTTGCAAAAAGTCTCGCACCGAACCGCGAACGCTACGAAGACCTGCGCGGCACGGCGAGCCGGGCCATCGAAATCTACGAACCCGCCGACTTCGCGCAGCCGGAGGCCCGGCGCACGTTTGCCGACGCGAACGACGAGCGGGAGGAAGCCCGGTATCTTGCACGGGTCAAACTCGAAGCGAGACGCTGCCAGGGGCTGCGCGCAACCGGCAGGGGTCATATTCAGGGGCTGCAGCCCGGCCGCACGTTCACGCTAACCGGCTATCCGCAGCAGCGCGCGAACCGTGAATACATCGTTCTGCGCTGCACGCTGGATATCACTGAAGTCGGCACGTCCTCAGGCGACTGGCGTCAGTACTCGGTCAACACGGAATTTGAACTGCAACCGGCGAACGAGTATTTCCGGCTGCCGCAGATCACGCCGAGGCCGCGCATCGACGGCTATGAATAGGCCGTGGTGGTCGCGCCGCAGGACAAGGAAATGTACATCGACTCGCGCAACCGGCTGCGCATCCAGTTCGACTGGGACCGGCAGGCAAAACTGGATGGCTCAACCTCGATCTGGGTGCGCGTCATGAGCCAGTGGCAGGGTGGCGAGATGGGCGTCGTCGCACCGGGCCGGGCGGGACAGATGGTGCTGGTCGCGCACGTGCACGGTGACCCCGACCGGCCTGTCGTCGCCGGATTCGTGGTGGACAAGTTCAACATGCCGCCGTGGGCCCTGCCGGCCAACGCGGCGCTTAGCGGCATCCGCAGCAGCAGCCTTGGGTATGGTCTGCGCTCCAATCATCTCGCGCTGGACGATACGCCCGGCAGGATGCAGGCGCAACTGTCGAGCGACCAGGCGAATTCGCGGTTTGTGGCGGGGTTCAATACGCGCATCGAAGGCAACCGGGGGCGCACCGAGGCGCGCGGCGAAGGGATCGAGATTGCCACCGATGCGCATGCGGTGATGCGGGCGAACCGGGGCCTGCTCGTAACGACCGAGACGCGCGTGGGCGCGACCGCTCCTGTGAAGGATATGGGCGAGACAGTACAGCGGCTCACGCAGGCGCGACAACAGCATGAGGACCTGTCACTGCTCGCGAAGCAGCACAACGCACAGACGCCGCAAGCGAGCCAGAGCGATGCGGCCAGCACGATCAGGATGCAGAACGGCGCGATCAGGGGCGGCGCCAGGACGCCGGAGAATCCATCGCCGGAGCTGACGCGCCCGGACGTGGTGATGGCGAGTGCGGCAGGCATCGCGACCACGGCCGCAGACAGCACGCATATGGCGAGCGCGAACGATCACGCGGTGACGGCGGGACGGGACGTGAGTGTGTCGTCGGGACGTTCGCTGTTTGCGTCGGTGCGCGGTGCGATCAGCCTGTTTGCCTCGCAGCTCGGCATGAAGCTGATTGCGGCGAAGGGGCGCGTGGACATACAGGCGCAGAGCGACCAGATGGCGTTGGCGGCGCTGAAGGACGTCACGATCAGCAGCACGGACGGCAGGATCGTGATCACCACAGCAAAGGAAGTCTGGCTGGGTGCGGGCGGGTCGTATATCCAGATCAACGGCGGCGGGATCATCAACGGGTCGCCCGGGCCGATTCTGGAGAAAGGCGCGTCGTGGGACGTGCCGGGCCCGGATTCGAAGCGTGTGTCATTACCCTTCCTTCCACTCAGCGCCTTACCGCAAGCAACGGAGTATGAATACTCGCAAATTTTCGATATCAGCACGCTTATTCCAGCCGTCAGTATTGGTTCAGCTCTTGAGAGCCAGCCATATCGAATCTATCTTGCAGACGGCACGATCCAGCAGCAAGGCATGCTAACGGATGGCGCAACGGAGGTTGTCCACACTCTTGCATCCACCCAAGTCAAATGCGAGATCGGTGCGGGTGACTGGGGAGTTACTGAACATGCTTACGACGACATCGAATTGAACGCCGAGGAAGAAGCGCAATTTCGGTCGGGCGACAACTTTGAAAAGTTGGAGGGAAATGAAATATATGAATAAACAGCATCATAAGGGACATGCGCCGACCCATCACAAAGAGCCTTCAAGTCCCGTTGTCGAAGTGACGATTGTCTTTCGGGACGCCTTGAATCGTGCTATCAAGGGGTTAGCGGTGCGAATTGCGGCAGGAACAGGCGCACCACCGGCCCCCCCATGGACATTCGGACCGGACACGGATCAGCCGCCCGCGTCTGATGCATCGATGCATGTAGCCGCAGTGGAGAACAGTCTAGACGTCACGACAGACGGAGACGGCTACGCCCTCACGATCCAGAATGCTGCACGCAATCAGCCGCTCGACGTGCTGGTTAAAAATCGCCATGGGCAATATGTCCTCAAGGCCACTGTGACGCCGACGAAAGACGTAACCTCCTATGTGATTAACAGCCCTGAATACCATCTTGAGGCGGTAACGCAACCTACGCCCCAGGATGCGTTCGAGCAGGACTTGACAATTCCGATTGTAAAAGACGGCGAAGTTATGACGGTTGATCGTCTGCTTAACGAGTTCGGGCCTTACGTAGGGTCCACGCAGAAAGTGACCGAGCAGGGAAAGGTAAAAAAAGACTTTCCGGCGAAAAAGAAGGAAGTCCACATTGACCCTGCGACAGGAAAGCAGAAAACTTCGATCACCATCGAGCATCACTATCGCGTGGTTGATACAGGTAAGCCGCGCACAATCGCTATAAATCTGCTCGCCTCCAGATTGAGCTATCCAAAGTCATCGTTGCTCACAGATCAGCACTTTACCTACCTTGCAACCTCGTTCGGTTGTGAAGCAGCAGCTGTCAAAGCACTAAACAAACAGGAGACGGTAGGCAATGGACGATGGTCACCTGATGGTGGTTTTGATCCCAATGGCTTGCCTCGGATCCTTTTTGAACGTCACCATTTTTATGGTTTCACATTACCAACTGCAAATAAAAAAACTGGCAAAAGGACAAAAAATCCATATGTTGCCTTTCCCGACATATGTTTCCCAAAGCCTGGAGCATATGGCCCTTCTGGAATTCACCAATACGAGAAGCTGGTCAAAGCCGCGAAACTTGATCGGGATGCAGCCATTAAATCGTGCTCTTGGGGAGCCTTTCAAATTCTCGGCGAATATTATGACTATTGCAACTGCTCATCGCCTGTTGATATGGCAAACAGGTCCATGGAAAGCATTGATGCACAAGTAAAGCTCTTTGAGGCGTTTATGAAAAAAGCGAAGCCTAGCGCGATAGCCGCACTCGCCCATAAAAAATGGGAAGACCTAGCTTTTAGCTTCAATGGATCGCATTGGAAAAAACAAAATCCAAACTATGCCAAAAATCTTGAGGAATTTTACAATGATTTTAAATAAAAAAATCTTATTATATTCCCTCATGGTTTTCTGCAATCTTTGCCACGCGGCCGATGTGGTAATTTTCGACAGCCCGAATCTGATCGCCGTCACGTCAGAAAATTCTTTGCGCGGATATTATGGCGCATTGGAAAAGGGAGCATCCTGCATGTTCTTTTTTACGGCCGATTTGAAAAATTCAAAAAAAACCAGCGACGGACTTTACTCGACGTTTGACGTAGCAACCTACGCGCTAAATAGTGAACAATTTCTTTACGCCAAAAGAGATGTACGGTTCGACACGCCGGGCAAGTTGTATGTTAGGGGAGATCAATGGATTATTAAAATTGACGCGGAACCCCCGGGGTGCGGAGGAGCTGTAGGTTTTTTCCACCTCGGTCCCTATGACCACGATGCCACGCGTTACTACGTAAGCAGAAAAATTCCAGCGCTCGGACTTGATATTGTCACAAGGAAAACGTTTTTCCACGACAAGCGCGGCCGTTCGTTTTTAAAAAGAAAAACCTATCTCACCGCAGGTGACGTGGTTGCTGTTCTGAAGCAAGACGGCGTCTATTTTTTTGTTCGGTATACCGATCCTGACTATTTCAACCCGGTGCCTGGGAAAGTCACTGCTGGTTGGGTTCGATCGACAGACCTTAACGACCCTTTTCCGTCCATGGCGAAGCGCTAGATGTCTCAATGGTTCCAGCCTGATTAGCGAACTGTCATGTATCGACACAACGCGCTTCCCCGACGCCGGCGTGTGATCGATTCAGTCTACCGGTCCACGTACAGTGGCTTATACAAGCACAGCTGATGGCGATCCTCCCAGCCTTCACGCCGGTGTGAAACGTAGTGGACCCGCACCTGCAAACGAAATGGCGCGAGTAATCGCGCCATTTCGTCATTCAGCCAGCGGCAGTTCAATCAGCCAGCAACTCGCGATCACCGCCTGATCGCGCTCATCAGACCAGCATTGCGCACGTCTTCGTCAAACAAACGCCTGTTATCAGTCGCAATGACGGAAAACACGATGTCATCCACGTTCGCGCTGCGCTCGAACTGCTCGACTTATGAGCGAAGCGTCGCCGAGTTGCCGATCGACACTCTGATCCGGCTCATCCCGACCCCTCACCGGCAGCCGTCGACGATACTCGCGCCCCAACCCACTCTGATGGCACCCGCATCGACCGGCCCACGCCCGCTGAAATGAATTTGCAGGGTAATCAGCAGAAAATGCTGTGATCGCCGCAAAAAAAAGACGTGCAACCCGCCAGCGCCTCGATTGGCAATTTCATCGATTGCGCTAGAGGCGTAGCATCGATCCATCAATCGACGCGCGTGCGCGGCCGCGAGCCTCGCTACGTCAAGGGCAACCTGAAGGAGCAACCGAATGTCTCTCGCATTGACACGCAATGAACTGATTCGCCCGCAGAACCTGATCGACGGAGCATGGACCGGCGCCGCCGACGGCGCCCGCTTCGCCGTCACCAACCCGGCCACCGGCGAGACGATTGTCGAAGTCGCCGACAGCGGCGCCGCCGACGCGCGCGCCGCCACCGACGCCGCAGCCCGCGCGTTCCCCGCCTGGCGCGACACGCTGCCGCGCGAGCGCGCCGAGATTCTGCGCCGCTGGCATGCGCTAATCGTCGCCAATACCGACGACCTCGCGAAGCTGATGTCGATGGAACAGGGCAAGCCGCTCGCGGAGGCCCGCGGCGAAGTCGCTTACGGCGCCTCGTACGTGGCCTGGTTCGCCGACGAGGCGACCCGCATCTACGGCGATCTGATTCCGCAACAGCAGCGCGGCAAGCGCATGAGCGCGGTGAAGGAACCGGTCGGCGTAATCGCCGCGATCACGCCGTGGAATTTTCCGCTGGCGATGATCGCCCGCAAGATCGCGCCCGCGCTCGCGGCGGGTTGCACCGTGGTCGCCAAGCCCGCCGAAGACACGCCGCTCACCGCCCTTGCCCTCGCCGCGCTCGCTCAGGAAGCCGGTCTGCCGGACGGCGTGCTGAACATGCTGTCGGCGTCGCGCGAGCAAGGCATTGCCGCCGTTGCCGATTGGCTCGCCGACTCGCGGGTGCGCAAAATAACCTTCACAGGTTCGACGCCGGTCGGCAAGCATCTCGCGCGCGAATCCGCGGGCACGCTGAAGAAGCTCTCGCTGGAATTGGGCGGCAACGCGCCCTTCATCGTGTTCGACGACGCCGATCTCGACGCGGCCGTCACCGGCCTGATGGCAGCGAAATTCCGCAATGGCGGCCAGACCTGCGTGTGTCCGAACCGCGTCTATGTGCAGGCGGGTGTCTATGAGCGTTTCGCCGATCTGCTCGCGAAACGCGTCGGCGCGCTGAAAGTTGCGCCTGCAACCGACCCGCAAGCGCAAATCGGTCCGATGATCAACGAGCGCGCGATCCAGAAGATTGCCCGTCACGTGGAAGACGCCGTCAAACACGGCGCGAAGGTGCTGGTGGGCGGCAAGCGCCTGACCGAACTCGGCCCGAACTACTACGCGCCGACCGTGCTGACGGACGCGCGGAACGACATGCTCGTCTGCTGCGAGGAGACCTTCGGCCCGGTCGCGCCGCTGTTCCGTTTCAACGAAGAAGCCGAAGCGATCCGTCTCGCCAACGACACGCCGTTCGGCCTCGCCGCCTACTTCTATACGCAGGACGTGAGGCGTATCAATCGCGTGGCCGCGCAACTCGAAGCGGGGGTAATCGGCATCAACGAAGGCGCGGTGTCGAGCGAAGCGGCGCCGTTTGGCGGCGTGAAGGAATCGGGCTATGGCCGCGAAGGGTCGAAGTATGGACTCGACGACTACATGTCGATCAAATACATGTGCCAGGGCGGGCTTGATTGACGAACCGCAATCCCGCTAGTGCCTCAACGCCTTAACGCCTCAACGCCTCAACGCCTGAATAGCTGAACGCCTGAACACTCTGCCGCCGAACGCCATCGCTTCCCAGTTGTGAGAAGCGCTGTGCCGAGGCGGCAGTTCTCATTTGCCCGCAACAAATCCAGCACGACGCAAGACCAACCACGCGTTCACGTCTCAAGAGAACGCAGCCCTCCTCCCGCCGCAACACCCCTCGCGCGAAATACCGTAACCGTCATGCACACGATTCATGACGGCCATTTTTGGCCCGAATTTGACCGCGTTTTTTCATGGTCCTATTGTTCGACCATGCCTGCCGGGCTCGTCTCGCCGCTCCTGCCGAACAACATGGCGAGAACGCGCGACCCTCCACATCGTGATCTTCCACCTGCCATGACCCGCCATGAATTCTGACGCGACAGCCGCCCTGACATCTCTGACCGCAACCCGGCCCACCGGCAAGGTTCGTCGCGCTGTGACGACCGCCGTGCTCGGCCAGGTCCTCGAATGGTATGACTTCTTTCTGTATGGCACCGCTGCCGCGCTCGTGTTCGGCAAGCTGTTCTTTCCGGTCGGCAGCGATCCGCTGACGGGTACGATCGCCGCATTCGGCGGCTTTACGGTGGGCTTTATCGCGCGGCCCATCGGCGGCGTGTTGTGCGGCCATATCGGCGACCGCTACGGCCGCAAGACGGTCATGATGCTGACGCTGCTCGTCATGGGTACGGCCACGGTCTGCATGGGTCTGCTGCCGACCTATCAGCAAGTCGGCATCGCGGCACCCATCATGCTCGTGCTGTTGCGCGTTCTGCAGGGCCTTGCCGCCGGCGGTGAATGGAGCGGCAGCATTCTGCTGATTCACGAAAGCGCGCGCGCTTCGCGGCGCGGCGCACTCGCGGCATGGAGTCCGTGCGGTGCGGCGTTCGGCTTCGTGCTGTCCACCGCCGCGTTTCTGCTCGTGCAAACGCTCTCGCCCGCCGACTTCCACAGCTGGGGCTGGCGCGTACCGTTCCTCTGCAGCGCCGCGCTGGTCGCGCTCGGTCTGTGGATGCGCCGCTCCGTCGACGAAAGCGCGGAGTTCGCCGCCGTCAAGGCGACTCACCGAGATGCCCGCATGCCGGTCGTCGAAGTGCTGCGCCAATGTCCGCGTCAGGTGCTGACGGTGTTCGGCCTGCGCTTCGGTGAAGGCGCGGCGTCGTACATCTTCTTCGCGTTCTCAATTGCGTACGGCCAGTTCATCGGGCTCAAATCGAGTTGGGTGTTAGGCGGCCTGACCGTGTCGATGCTGTTGATGATTCCCGTGTCCCTGTTGATGGGCCGCCTCACGGATCGTGTCGGCCGCAAGCCGGTTTATCTCGCCGGCGCCGTGGCGATGGTGTTGGTCGCTTACCCGTATTTCACGTTGCTCGGCTCCGGCGTGCTGTGGAAAGTCATCACGGCGCTCGTGCTCGCCAACAGCATCACGCTCGGCATTCTGGAAGGCGCGCAACCCGCGTTCATCAGCGAACTGCTGCCGGTTCATCTGCGCTTCTCGGGGCTCGGCATTGGCCGCGAGATTTCCTCGGTACTCGGCGGCGGACTTTCGCCGATGGTAGCGACCGCGCTACTCGCGCATTACCGCAGCGCGGCGCCGGTGGCGATTTATCTCGTCGTGCTCGGCCTGATCACGGTGATAGCGACCTGTCTCGCACCGGAGACCTTTCCGAAGGCGCTACGGCTTCAGGCGAAAGCCAAAGAGCACGCCGGGCACGAAAGCGTCTAAGCCAGCTTCTCCTGTACCGATCCCGCAGCCATTCACTTTCTTTCGAAGCCGTCATCATGCAAAGCCTTCAGATGAGCACTTTTTCGACTTACGCCTACGAACCCCGCGCGATCGATCACGCGGATCCGTATCCCGACTACGCAGGCCCGCTCACGCTCGACGCGCTGGTCGGCGAGATCGAGCGCCGCCGCGACGAGTTCGATCATCTCTCGCACGTTCCGCGCGACATGATCGCGAAGATGAAGCGCGCCGGCATCTTTCGCGCGAGCACGCCGCAGCGCTTTGGCGGCGACGCGCTGCCGCCGGCGCAATTCCTGCGGATGCTCGAACGCATCGCGATCGCCGACGGCTCCGCCGCGTGGGTCGCCGCGTTCGGCTCGGCGAATACCTACCTCGCCGCTTTGCCGATTGAAACGCAGCAGCAGATTTATGCCACCGGCCCCGACCAGGTTTTCTCGGGCGGCCTCTATCCGCTGCAGCCCGCGACGAAAGCGCCGGGCGGCTACGTGGTCAGCGGGCAGTGGCGCTTCGCGAGCGGCTGCAAGGGCGCGGACTGGATCGGCGTCGGCATCGGCGGCACGGCCGCCAATTCCGGCGATGCCGGCGCGGGCAAGCCGTTCACCGCTGTGTTTCCCGCGCAAGAAGTCGAGATCGTCGAGAACTGGAACGTGGTCGGCATGCAGGGAACGGGCAGCCACGATTTGCGGCTGCGCGAGAAATTCGTCGATGCGCAATGGACCTTCGTGCGCGGCGGCGCGGCGCTGATCGACGAGCCGCTTTATCGCTACCCTGCAGTCGCCTATCAGGCGCAGGTGCACGCCGCCGTCAACATCGGCCTCGCGCGCGCGGCGCTCGATCTGCTGACGGACATGTCCGGTTCGACCAAAACCACCACCGGCGCGCCGCGCCTCGCCGATCGCGGTTATTACCGTTCGGGCCTCGCGAAAGCGGAAGCCAACTGGCGCAGCGCTCGCGCTTTCTTCTACGAATCCGCCGAGGCCGCGTGGCGGACGATCATCGACGGCGATGCCGTCTCGCAAGAGCAGGCGAATCTGTTGCGCCTCAGCGCGACGCACGCCGCGCAGATCGGCGCGGAAGTGGTGATGCAGGCTTATCAGATGGCGGGCATCGCCGCGATCTATCGCGAGAACCGCTTGCAGCGCCTCGTGCGCGATTCGATCGTCGTGACACAACATGCGTTTCTCGGCGAAGGCACGTATGACGCGTCCGGTGCGCTGTTTGCCGGGGTGCCGCCGGTCACGCCTTTTCCGTAACGCCGCGCGCCCTGACTCATGCCATGCAAAAGGAAAAGGAAAAGACCGTGACGATCGAAGACACCAGAAAGCGTTTCCGCGATGCCATGGCGTGCCTGCCGGCCGCCGTCAACATCATCACCACGGACGGACCCGGCGGCCGCTGCGGTATTACTGCAAGCGCGGTGTGCTCGGTGACGGACGCACCGCCGACCATGCTCGTCTGTATCAATCAGGCCAGCTACGTGCATGACATTCTGCATCGCAACCGCAGCGTATGCATCAACGTGCTGGCCGCCGAGTGCCAGGAAGTGGCGCGTGATTTCGCCGGCATGACAGCGTGCCCGATGGACGAACGTTTCGCACGCCACGCGTGGACCGGCGGCGCGTTGTCGGCGCCGGTGCTCGCGGATGCGATCGCGAGTCTCGAAGGCGAGATCGTCGACATCAAGACGGTCGGCTCGCACTCGGTCATGTTTGCGCAGATTCGCCACATCGCGTTGCGCTCGGATGGCGACGGGCTCATCTATTTCGGCCGCCAGTTTCATCGGCTGACACGGCCGCAGGCAGCGGCGCCGCTGGTTGCCGCGCAATACGCGAGGTGAGCGTGGAAGTCTGCTTATTCTTGATTGGCCACGCGAATGCGCATCTGCGCGAAACGTGCTCTCCGGATCTTTCATCCTTCGAGCTAACACCGCGAGACGTGGAGGGATTACGCCGCTGCGTAATTCACCTGCCCGCGGAATCGAATGACTGCGATCCTCTGTCGAAGACCGACGCTTCAACGCGGCCTCGCTGCGTACTGCAATGGTATTTCGACGACCTCGAACTGCTTGAACAGGCGCTGCAACCGAAGGGCGCGATACACCACATCGCACACGAATCTTCGGGCACGGGTCTCACTTTCGCGCAGCAAGCCATGGCGGTCAGACGATTCGACAACCCGAATCCGGGCAACCTTGGCACTTACACCGAACGCTGCACCTACCTCGTCAGCTACGAAGGCGAAGCGCAGGACTTCAATGCGTGGCTCTCCCACTACCTCGCGCATCATCCACCGCTGATGGCGCAATTACCCGGCATTCGCGAGCTGGAAATCTACACGCGGCTCGATTACCGCTCGGGCCTCGGCATCGCGCGCGCCGCGGCCATGCAGCGCAACAAAGTGGTCTTCGACGATTCCGCCTCGCTGGCGGCCGCGCTGGCGTCGCCGATACGCGCCAGCATGAAGCAGGACTTCAACGCCTTCCCACCCTACAGCGGCGCGACGCTGCATTTCCCTATGCGTAGCATTTACGGTAATCTGAAACCCAAATAAATGTCCGCCCTCGCCGCGATCCGAACGTCATGAGCAACTCGCACCCCGGCATTACGGATTTGAACCTGCTGCGCGTGTTCCTGGCCATCTCCGATCTGCGCAGCCTGACCGCAGCGGGGGAACGCCTAGGACTCACGCAACCGGCGGTCAGCCACGCCTTGCGCCGGTTGCGCGTCCTGTTCGACGACCCCCTGTTCGTTCGCACGCCCACCGGCATGGTGCCCACCGACGCCGCATTGCGCCTGCACGCGCCGCTGACTCAAGCGTTCGGCATTATCAACGGCGCGGTCCAGCAAATCGCCAAATTCGATCCCGCCACGGCACAGCGCGTGTTTCGCGTGTCCATGTCGGACATGTCGGAGTTCTATTTCCTGCCGCCGCTTCTTTCGATGCTCGACCGAAACGCGCGCGGCATTCACCTGGAGATTGCGAACGTCTCCGTCGATTCGGTGAGTTCGGCCATGCGCAGCGGCAAGATCGATCTGGCGCTCGGTTATGTGCCGGGTCTCGATCCGGGTTGTGTGAGCAGGACCCTCTTCGTCGACGAACATGTTTGCGTGGTGCGTGCCGGTCACCCGTTGCGCAAACAGAAGCCGACCAAGGAGGATCTCGCGAGCCTGCGCTACGTCTACGCCAGCACCAACGCGACCGGCCACCGGATGGTCGAACAGTGGCTCGAAGAGTTGAACCTGCGCCGGGATATCGTGCTGCGCCTGCCGCATTTCGTGGTGGCGCCGGAGATCGTTCAGCATACCGATCTCGCCGTGATTTTTCCGCGGAGTATCGCGCAGCGCTTCAATCGCAACAAAGCCTTTCGTATTCTGCCCTTGCCGTTCGCGTTGCCGCCCATCGAAATCCAGGTCCACTCGCATTCGCAATTTTCGGCGGATCCGGGCATTGCATGGTTGCTCGATGAGATTTATGGCATGTTCCATCAACCGCCGGATAGCGGTAAAACGCGAGTGGAAAAACCGCTATGAACATCAGAGCCCTGCAATGCTTCGTGATTCTCGCGGAGGAACTCAATTTCAGCCGCGCCGCCGAGCGCCTGCATATCGCGCAGCCTGCGCTCAGCCAGCAGATCCGTTCACTCGAAGAACGGCTCGGCACGCAACTGGTCGATCGCGCAAGACGTCCGCTGAGTCTCACCGAAGCGGGCCATTATCTGTGCAACGAGGCGCGTCAGATACTCGGTTCGCTCGAACAGGTGACGCTCGTCGCGCAGGAAATCGGCGTGGGGCGGCGCGGCTGGCTGAGTGTGGGCTTCACCCGTTCGTCGATGTACAGCGTCCTGCCGCCCGCGCTGAAGGCATTTCACAAGGCGTATCCGCAAGTCGAACTCAAGCTCTTCGAGATGCTCACCGAAGAACAGACCGATGCGCTGCGCGACATGCGCATTCACATCGGCATCGGCCGGCAGCCGCTGACAGTTGAAGGCTTTACCTCGCATACGCTGCTGCGCGAGCGTGTCGTGGCCGCGCTCGAGCCCAGCCATCCGCTTGCGGCACAAAAGAAAGTGAGCATCGCCGATCTCGCCGACACGCCATTGATTCTGTACCCGAAGCATCAGAACGCGCAGTTCAAGCGCTCGGTGCAATCGCTCTATCGCGATGCGGGCATCACCCCGCTCGTCGCGCACGAGGCTTATGAAATCCAGACCGCGATTGCCCTGGTGGCGGCAGGCCTCGGCGTGACGTTCATCGGCGAATCCGTGGCGCGGCTCGGACGCACCGATGTGGTTTACCGTCACCTTACCGGACCGGGCTCGTCGTACCGCTCCACGCTTGCCGCCACCTTCCGCACCGACGACGCTTCGCCCCACCTGCGGGCGTTTCTGGCTTGCCTGCCCGCGCCGCTCAAAGACAGCGCACTATAAGCAAAAAATTATAGAAGCATAAGCAAGCGGTCTTGGACTGCCTGTCCGCGCGTTCTTATCATTGGCCTCACACATGATTAGAACGCAGCGTTGGCCAAGGCCATCGCCGCAAGGTAGGAGACAGGATGACCACGATCAACGAAGCCGTAACCATGCGAAAAGTCTACGGGCGCCTCATGCCCCTTCTCTTCGCAATGATGTTCTTCAACTATCTCGACCGGATCAATATCGGGTTCGCCGCGCTGGACATGAACAAGCAGCTCGGTTTCAGTCCGGCCGTGTTCGGCTTTGCGGGCAGCATCTTCTTCGTCGGCTACATGCTGCTGGAAGTGCCGAGCAATCTATTGCTGCATCGCGTCGGCGCACGCCGTTGGATTGCCCGCATTCTTATGACGTGGGGCGCGGTCGCCGCGGCCACGGCATTCGTGTTCAACGATTCGAGCTTCTACGTGCTGCGTTTTCTGCTCGGCGTGATGGAAGCGGGCTTTCTGCCGGGCGTCGCGGTCTATCTAACGAAATGGTTTCCAGTGCGTTACCGTGCGCGCGCGGTTGGGGGCTACATCATCGCCGGTTCGTTTTCGGCGGTGCTGGGCGGCCCGATCTCGACCGCGTTGATGACCTACGCTAACGGCATTCTCGGTTTGCAGGGCTGGCAGTGGATGTTCATCCTCGAAGGTGTGCCGGCCATGCTGCTCGGCCTGTTGACGCTGCGCATCATGACCGAACGCCCCGCCGACGCCGACTGGCTGTCCGACGACGAAAAGCGCTGGCTCGAGTCGACGCTCTCCGCCGAGCGTCAAGCCGTAGGCGGCAACGCGCATGTTCCCTTGCTGCGTGTGGCGGGCGACATCCGCGTGTGGAGCCTCGCGTGTCTCTTCGGTTGCGCGCTGGTCGGTATTTATGGCCTCTTCCTGTGGCTGCCGCAGATCGTCAAGAGTCTGGGTCATCTGAGCAATCTCGAAGTCGGCTTTCTGTCGGCCGCGCCGCCCTTGCTCGGTGTATTGGGCACCTTCCTGATCAGCCGCAGTTCCGACCGCACCGGCGACCGCAAGAAGCACCTCGCCTTCGTGTACGGCATGAGCGCACTGGCCATTGCCGGCAGCGCGTACGCGCCAAACCCCGTGATCGCTTATGTGCTGCTGTGCGTGACCGGCTTGTTCATCTATGCGGGCAACCCGCTGTTCTGGAGCCTCGCGTCGTCTTTCAGAACCGGTGCGGCAGGCGCGGCGACGATCGCGCTGATCAACACCATCGCGCAGTTCGGCGGCCTGGTCGGCCCGTGGAGCATCGGCCTCGTGCGCAATGCGACCGGCAACTTCAAGCTGGCCTTGCTGACGATCGCAGCCTTTCTGATTGTCGCGACGATCATCGCGCTAGTCATGCGGGTCGCGCCGGTTGAAGACGAAGCAAACTCGCTCGCCACCGGCGACGCCGCGCCGCGCGCCTGAAAGGCCGAGCGGCGACACATAACGCCTGACAAAACAGCGGACTGAATCTGCGCACGCATCACCTGCGTGCGCAAGGACAACTTACAGGATTTGCACACCATGATCATCGATTGTCACGGTCATTACACGACCTCACCGCGCCAGCATGAAGCCTGGCGCGCGCAGCAGATCGCCGCGCTGAAGGACGGCGGCACGACGCCACCGCGACCCGTCATTACCGACGACGAGATTTGCGAGAGCATCGAGGGTGGCCAGTTGCGGATTCAGCGCGAACGCGGGACGGACCTCACGATTTTCTCGCCGCGTGCGGCCGGCATGGGTCATCACCTCGCCACTGCCGAAGCCAACGCGCTCTGGTCGAGCGAATGCAACGACCTCGTGCATCGCGTGTGTGACCTGTTTCCGCGCAATTTCGTCGGCGTATGCCAGTTGCCGCAAGCGCCCGGCGTCGCGCCCGCGAACTGCATCGGCGAATTGCGGCGCTGTGTCGAGGAGCTTGGCTTTATCGGCTGCAATCTGAACCCGGATCCGTCCGGCGGCCACTGGTCCGGCTTGCCGCTCACGGACCGTTGCTGGTATCCGCTCTACGAAGCGATGGTCGAACTCGACGTGCCGGCAATGATCCACGTCTCGTCGTCCTGCAATCCGAATTTCCATGCGACGGGCGCGCATTACATCAACGGCGATACGTCGGCGTTCATGCAGTTGCTGCAGGGCGATCTGTTCGCCGACTTTCCCACGCTGCGCTTCATCATCCCCCATGGCGGCGGCGCGGTGCCCTATCACTGGGGGCGTTATCGCGGACTCGCGCAGGACATGAAGCGTCCGCTGCTCAGCGAATATCTGCTGAAGAACGTGTTCTTCGATACCTGCGTCTATCACCAGCCCGGCGCCGAACTGCTCGCCAAGGTCATTCCGGTGGAGAACATTCTGTTCGCGTCGGAAACCATCGGCGCGGTGCAAGGTATTGATCCAGAGACCGGCCACTACTACGACGACACGCGCCGCTATATCGACGCCATCGAATGGCTCAGCGACGCGGACCGTCAACGTATTTACGAAGACAACGCGCGCAGTGTCTATCCGCGGCTCTCGCGTCAACTCGATCTACAACTCGCTGCGCAAGTAACTCAAGGGGCAACGGTATGAATCCAATCGGATGGCGCGAATACGACTCCGCGCCTCAGGCCGACGCGGCCACGCTCGAAACACTTCGTGAACTGGCCGTCTCGCTGCTGAGCGACAACATGGCGCGCGCGAGCGGCATGGTGGGCTTGCGGCCTTATCACCAGCCGCGCCCGATGGCCGGCACTGCAGTCACGGTCCACACACGGCCGGGCGACAACCTCGCGATTCATCGTGCGTTCGACTTTTGCCGGCCCGGCGACGTGCTGGTGATCGACGGTGCGGGCGACCTCACGCAGGCGCTGATGGGCGAGATCATGGCGAGCTTCGCGGAAAGTCTCGGCGTGCAAGGCCTCGTGATCGACGGCGCGATCCGTGACGTCGGTTCGCTGCGCCAGCGCGAGTTTCCCGTCTATGCGCGCGGCGTGACGCATCGCGGGCCGTACAAGAACGGACCGGGCGAAATCAACGTGCCGGTCACGGTCGGCGGCACGGTGGTGCATCCTGGCGATATCATTGTCGGCGACGAAGACGGCCTGCTCGCGATCACACCCGCCGACGTGGCAGCGGTGATCGAAGGCGCGCGCCGCCAGCACGCGAAGGAAACGGCGGCGCTGAAGTCGATTGCCGAAGGCAAGTTCGATCGTTCGTGGGTCGTTCCGCACCGGGAACGGATGATGAACAACTGACCGTGAGCCTCATGGCGCAATATCTGAACGCTGCAACACTCCTCGAACTCGCGCACGCCGCGCAGACGCGCGTCTCCGCGCCCTGCACGTGCACGAAAACGCCGCTCGACGGCTGGCAATCGCAGCCTTTATCGCTCGATGAAACGCAGTTCGAGGAAATCGGCACCTTGATGCCGGAGGACGATCCGGAGCCGACGTTCAGCGAGTATCTGCCGGGCAAGACGACATACTGGGCGGTGGATGCGCCTATCGCGCCGCGCTACTTTCCGTATAACCGCTGCGCCGTGTGGCAATGCTCGCTGTGCGGGCGGCTTTATCTGCGTTATGTGGAAGGCGGCGGGTATTTCGTGGACCGCAGGATTCGTGCGGTGAAGGCAGAGTTGATCGAGGATGTGCCTTTGCCGGCGTGATAGCGGCAACGCGAACGCACGCCACCTAATGCCCCGGCTTCAACGCCGCATACGCCCCGGGCGTGATCCCATAAGCCCGCTTGAACAGCCGGTTGAGATGGCTTTGATCGTAAAAGCCCACTGCCGCCGCAGCCGTCGCCGCACTCTGCCCTGAGGCAAGCATGCGCTTCGCCGCCAATAGCCTCACTTGCGTCGCGTACGCGTGCGGCGGCAGCCCGAACTCCTTGCAGAACGCGCGCGTGAGGTAGTACCGGCTCAACCCCACCAGTTCCGCCAGTTCATCGACCGAGATATCGCGCTCGTAATTGGCGGCGACGTACTCGCGCACCTGCTCCATCTTGCGCGCCTCGCGCCGGGGCTCTCCCGCCTCTTCACCCGCGCGCCCATAGCGCCCGACCAGCATTCCCATCGCAGCCCACCAGTTCGCCTGACGCTCCATCAGCGACACGGCGCGCTGTTCGTCCAGGCTCGCATGCGCCTTAACCAGCAGACCCGCGAGGTGCGGATCCTGATACAGCCCAGGCGGAATCAGCAGCGGTTTGTCGGCGCGGGCGTCGGCAGAGAAGACGGCGCTGAGCGCGCCGAGCCCTTCCATGTCCAGATAGATCGCGCGATAAATCCATTCGCGGCCTTCCCAGACCTCGCCGCTATGGTATTCGCCCGGCCCGAAAACCAGCACGCTGCCGGGGCCGGCAACCTCGCTGCCCGCGCGCGTATGACATTGGCCCGCGCCGGTTTCGGTCATGACAATGACGAGTTCGTCGTGCAGATGCCGGTCGAACTTGTGATTGCCGTAACGGGCGCTCGCGAGACATGCGCCATCGAGCGCGCCGTCGCGCCAGCAGACCACTTCCGGCTCGCTTTTACCCGATGTCTCCATAGCTCGCGCCTCCCTGCTCTTCAAACCAGTTCGATTCTGACCCGGCGATTGCGACGGCCCTTGTTCTCTATCTTCGCGATGCGAATGGGCCGTGACTGCGCGGTATTGGTCAGGTGAGTGCCGCCACAAGCCTGCCGGTCAAGATCGCCGATCTCGACGATGCGCACCGTGCCGTCCGGCGTGGGCGGCGGCGCCACCGAAAGGCTGCGGATCAGGCCTTGGGTCGCCTTCGCTTCGTCGGCGCCGACGTAATAGGTGCGCACCTCCATCGCGCTGCGGATCACCTCGTTGACGGGTTCTTCCAGCAGCCGCAGCGCGTCGTTATCCGCTTCGGGCAGATCGAAGTCCATGCGCGCGGTGCCGTCGGCGTTGATCTGCGCGCCGGTCACGAGCGCGCCGGCAAAGCGCTGATACACCAGCGCGTTGAGAATATGCGTCACGGTATGGAGTTGGGCGACTGCGGCGCGCCGCGCCGCGTCGATGGCCACGTGCACGTTGCCGTCAAGTTCGAGCGGTGCGTCGAGCAGATGCCAGAGCACATCGCCTTCCGCCGCGACGCCGGTAATGCGCACCGCGCCCTGCGCGTGCGTCAGCGTGGCGGCGTCCGATACCTGCCCGCCGCCGCCCGGATGCAAGGCGGAACGGCCCAGTACGACCGCGCCGGGGCGCGCGGCGATCACCGCCGTTTCAAAGTCCAGCAGATCCGGCTGCTCATGGCAAAGATAATGCGGCACCTTGGTGTCCTCGCGGGAATTGACGGAATACGCCTAGGATACCCAGTCCCGCGGGAGGCCGTCTTGGTTAAAAATGCCCTGGCGGAGCGAGTCACGGGCGAACGCCTGTTGGCGAACACGAGAAAGCCAACGCCCGAAGCGCTCAGACGAAGGCCTATTTCTCGCGAATTCCAGTATCCTGAACATCCCGCTGAACGTACCCAACAGCCCCGGCTCTTCTCCATGAATCTATCTTTTGAAGTCCTGCAGGTACTCGATGCAATCGACCGAACCGGCACGTTTGCTAGCGCCGCGGAAACGCTTCACAAGGTGCCGTCTTCGCTGAGTTATCTGGTTCAGAAACTCGAACTCGATCTCGGCGTCAAGCTGTTCGACCGCACCGGCCGGCGCGCCACGTTGACGCACGCGGGGCGTGTAGTCGTCGAAGAAGGCCGCCGTCTGCTGGAAGCGGCCGAAGCACTCGAATTCAAGGCGAAGCGAATCGAGCACGGCTGGGAGTCCGAACTTCACATCGCCGTCGACGAGATTATTCCGTTCGACTTGCTCTGGCATCACGTGGGCGAGTTCTACAAGCTGAAACTGGACACCAGACTGCATCTGTCGAAAGAAGTGCTGGGCGGCTCGTGGGACGCGCTGCTCACGCGTCGCGCCGACCTGATCGTCGGCGCGGCCGGCGATCCGCCGCCCATTCCCAATCTGATCGCGAGACCGATCGGCTCGCTGAAGCATGTGTTCGTGGTGGCGCCGGATCATCCGCTCGCGTCGATACCCGGACCGCTCACCATGGACATGGTCGCGCGCCATCGCGCGGTCGCGATCGGCGATACGTCACGCAAACTCGCGCCGCGCACGATCGCGCTCGCCGTCAATCAGGAAGTGCTCACAGTGCCCACGCTCGAAGCCAAGCTCGCCGCGCAGATCAGAGGCCTCGCAGCAGGCACGATTCCGGAATGCCTCGCTGTCGACGCGCTGAGCCAGGGCGAACTGGTGCAAAAAGAAGTGATCGGCATGCGCGACGTCACGCATTTCTATCTGGCGTGGCGCGACGACGAAAGCGGCAAGGCGCTGCAGTGGTGGGTCGATCAGTTGGACCGGCCGGACCTGATCGACGAAGTGGTGCAACAGCGCACGCTGCAAGGTTGAGGTTCGATGACTAGCAGGCTTCGCTGATCTCGTCCGGCGGCGGGCCGTCGAACGAAACCGCATTCGCTTCCGCATTCGTCTCCATCCGCAGATCGATGCCGGCGGAAATACCGGCCGGCGTACAGGCCTCGTTCACGACGCGCAGTAGTTCTTTAGCCGCCTTGAAGTCGTCCCAATCGCGGCCTTCCGTGAGTCTCGCACAGGCGGACGTAAGCAGTTGCACCGCCTCGGCGCTCCGGCCTTGCGCGTGCCAAAGCCGCGCAAGGCTGGTCGCGGCTCGCAGGTGCAATGTGCAGCAATCCTGTGCCGACGATTCTTCCACTGCCGCGATCAGACCCGCCTGTGCGTGCGTTGCCGCATCGCCGAACGGTGATTGGCCAGAGCCGTACTCCATCAGCAGCAATTCGGCGTGCACGCGTCTGAGTTCGGCGGCATACCACTGATCGCCGGTTTCGTCGCTGCGCGCGAGCGCATCGAGCACGACGGCAACGCCCTCCTCGCGCTGTCCGGCGCGGCCGAGCGCAAGAGCGTATTGCGCGGCGAGCATGGCGCGTGGCGCGGCGTAGTCGAGCGCGTCGAGATCGTCCAGCGCGGCGCGAAAGCTGTGCACACGCTGCGCGCTGCTGTCGTCCAGCGAATGCAGGTATTCGTCGAAACAGCGGCAGCACGCATGCGCCACCCGCAGCCCGCCACGCGCCGACACGTCGCGCAATAGCGCGATGGCCCGAGCCGCCCGCTTGCGCTGGCCCGCCAGCAGCGCCAGCGGAATTTCCGCCTCGACCAGCACGTAGCACGTGACGATAGCCTGATCCTGCCGGCACGCTTGCGCAACGCATGCCTCGGCGATGCTCAACGCCTGATCACGCGCGCCTGCCAGGCCGAGCACGCGAGCGAAGGTCGCACGGCCGACCACGCCCTGGTCGATGGATTGCCCCAGCGGCAGCCGATGTTGCAGGCGGCCGGCATGCTGCAAAAACCGATCGAGCGAGGCGCGCGCCTGGTGCTGATCGCCCGCGTAATGTGCGGCAATGCCGAGCAGGCGATCAGCGAGAATCCCGTTGGCGGCATCGCCCGTCTCCGCGGCGAGCGACGCGAAGCGCTGCGCGAACGCCAGCGCGTTGCGCGCCTCACCGGACGACTGGCTCGCGTTCCACATGCCCCACAACGCGCGTGCTTCGAACGTCTGATCGCCGAGCGCGATCGCGATCGCGAGCACCTCCGCCCAGACGCCGAGCGCTTCCCGGTTCGGTCCGTTGATGTAGACGAGCGCCGCAGCGAGCGCGGCCAGCAGTTGCATGCGCACGCGCAAATGGCGCGGCGAGCGCGAGCCTTGATATATCGCGTTCATGGCGTCGAGCGCGCGCCGTGCCCAGACGCAGCATTCGTCGACCAGCGAAAGCTCATACAGCAGCGACACGAACTTCACCGCCAGCGTTTCACCCAGCGCGGCGTCGCCTTTGGGCGATAGCGCCCAGCCCAGCGCGGCTCGCAAATCGTCGAGTTGCTCGCGCATGCGGTGATGCCAGCCGTACCGTTCGGCGCCCGCGGCGTTCGCTTCCCGAGCCGCATAGGAGGCGTCGCTCGACGGATCGCGTTCGAGCAGATTGGCAAAATAGCGCGCGTGAGTGAGCGTGACGGCACGCCGCTCGCCGTTGTCGTCGAGCTTTTGCATCGCGTAGGCACGCGTGGTTTCCAGCAGCCGGTAACTCGCCTTGCCGCGCTCCGCCTGCATCACCACCAGTGATTTTTCGACGAGTCCGGACAGCGCCGCGATCACGTCCGACTCGCGCAAGCCTTCATCGCTCACCAGAGCGATCGCCGAGTCGATCGTGAAACTGTTGACGAAAATACCGAGCCGCCGCAGCGTCGTGCGCTCTGCGTCGTCGAGCAACGCGTGGCTCCAGTCGAGCGTCGCCTTCAAGGTCTGGTGGCGCGGCAATGCAGTGCGATTGCCGCCCGTCAGCATGTTGAAACGGTCGTCGAGATGATCCGCGAGCGTCTCGATGCCGAGTATCGCGGCACGCGCCGCCGCCAGTTCGATCGCCAACGGAATGCCGTCGAGGCGGCGGCATACGGTGCCGGTCAAGTGGATGCTTCTGTCGTCGGACGAAAAACGCGCGTCGATCGCGCGGGCGCGTGACAGGAACAACTGGACGGCACTGCGTTGCAAGACCTGCTCGCTCTCATCGTCGCGAGCGGGCACATCGAGCGACGCCACCCAGTACAGGTGTTCGTCCACGACACGCAGCGGCTCGCGGCTGGTCGCGAGAATCCGCATGGCCGGACTCGCGTTCAGGAGCGCTTCGGCCAGTTCGGCGGCGGGACCGAGTACGTGCTCGCAGTTGTCCAGCACGAACAGCACGCGCCGCTCGCTGAGTTCCTTGCTGATGTGCGCGAGCGTAAGCGGGCCGCTCGCGGCGCTCACGCCGACGCTATGGGCGAACATGGCGAGCACGCTGTTTGCGTCCACGGTGCACGCAAGCGGCACGAGATAGACACCTTCCGGAAAGTGCGCCAGTAAGCTGCGTGCGATCTCGATCGCCATGCGGGTCTTGCCGATGCCGCCCGAACCGACGAGCGTGACATGACGCGTCGAAGCGAGCGCTCGCGCAATGTCGCTGATCGCCTGATCGCGGCCGATCAGCGACGAGCTACTAGCGGGCAGATTGTTGGGGATGCCGCGCAGGCACGCGCTGTCTTTGGCGGCGTCGGGCGCGCTATCGCGAGCGGGCTTGCCCGTCTGTTCCTCGGGTGCGTCTCGGGACGCCAGCCGGTAGCCTCTTCCCGACACGGTCTGTATCAGGTTGCGGCTCTCGCCCAGCACCTTGCGCAAGGCGGACATATGCACCTGAAGATTGTTCTCTTCAACGATGGTGTCCGGCCAGACCTGTTCGAGCATGGCGCTCTTCGACACCAGCGCCCCGTTCGCGCCGATCAGTACGGCCAGGATGTCGAATGCACGGCTGCCGATGCGCGCGGGCTGCCCGTCGAGAAACAGTTCCCGGCTGGCGAGGTCCACCTGAAGCGGGCCAATGCGGATCATTGCCTGATTATCCAAGACGCTGCGGGATGAGGAACGACTGAGTACCGACTACTCAGCGTTGAGTCCCCGCAGTCTAGATCAATCGCGAATACGCATGCGCGGAAAAAACTGAACCTATCGTTCAAATTTTTTGTAGTGAGAACGCAGCTGCTGAACAAGGGTCTTGCGCGCGGCCAAGTGATCCATTTGGCAACGGGTCGCGACGGCATGTGCGCAGCGGTGACGCGTTTCGCCCGTGGTTTCAGATGAGCTTCGACCTCAGTTTCATTGCAATGGCCTATTGACCGACTTCCTGTCCGAACAGCTTGACCAATCAGGTGGTTCAACTAATGAAGAGCAATTGCTTCGGCGCGCGTCGACAGTTTCCGTTCGGCCAACACGCCTCCACATCAAAGCAGGACCTTGTTGACCTCTTCCAGTGGTATCTCAAACAGATTGGCAATGAACGAGGAACTTAGCTGTTCATTTGTTGCAAGGTGTCGAATTTCAGCCTTGTCAGCTTCACTTAAAGCTACGGCTGGCGGTGCAGGCGTTTTTGCGGGAGGCGGGGTGACCGGATCGTCCGCAGGGGCCACCAAAGGGACGTCTTCTTCATACAGCCTTTCAATCGCTGCACGATTCACGTGAAGCTCGTTCGCGACCTGTTCTAAAGGCTGTCCGTCATCGATCGCGCGTATTGCCTGCACTTCCTGATCCTCAGTGAGCGGGCGAACCCATTCGTAAGCCCCAAAGCGGCCTGGATCACGGGAAGGCCCCGGTTGGGGAGAATCGGGGCGCACGCTGATAATGGCGCCCATCTCGTACTCGCGCTCAACGACCCTCACCGTAGCTTCCGGCAAGCCAGTTGCTCTCGCCAGATCGTCAGTCGTGAAGGTATGGTCCTGATCGTTGAGCGCCGCCACCATATCCGCCAGTTGTTTCGGCATGACTGAGTCCATGGTTTTCGCACGGTATTCATCAGCGAGACGATTGGCATTCCACTGGGGGATGCCTAACTTTCCAGCGACGTCTTCGCGGGTATAACCTTGCCTGAACATTTCCTCTGCCACCGACCCGTCCTCGGAGTTCAGCTGGATCACGTGGAGATCATGTGTACCTTCGGGCACACCTTGGCGCAGGCGGCCGACATACGAGGGAGATATGCCAAGCTTCCTGGCGACCTCATCGGCGGACTGTCCCTGGCTCAACAGTTCGCGGGCCAGCGAATCTCTCATTATCCGCTGCTGATTTGCAATTCCCCGCACGGTTTCCACCGGCAAACCCATTTCCCCGGCAATGTCTTTCGCATCCTTGCCCTGATCCAGTTTCTGAAGCACTGCTGCCCGCTTTTCTGGCGTCGTGTCCCACCACGACCTCTTGTAGGTATTGGCGTTGACATTGACATAGACGTCTCTGACCTTACCTTCTGATAAACCAACCGTTGTGGCAATCTCCCGAACTGATTTTCCCTGATCTCTCAGGGCGAAGATCCGGTCGATCTGTTCGGGCGTAGCGCGCGCTCGCTTGGGTCCCCCGGGTAGGTTTGCCTTGCGCGCAATGTTCGACACGTTTGTCACTGAAGTACCGATGGACCGGGCGACTTCGCTGCGGGTCGCGCCCTCCCCGAGCTGTCTGAGGATATCCTCCCGCTGAGCCTGCGTGATCCGTCGATAACGCATGGAAATAGCGGGCGACAATCGCATGCCTGCCTTGATCCTGGATACCGATCTGGGCGATATATTGAGTTGTGAGGCTATTTCGTTGATCGTCAGCTTGCCCTCTGCCAGAAGTTCTTGTGCTTGCCGCCGGATTTCTGGCGTAGTTGTCTGGTGTCTGCTTGCCCGCCTTGAAGGAATTTTGTTGACCTTTGCAAGCCAAAAGACTTGTTTTCTCGATACGCCCACCCTTTCTGCTATCTCGCGATACGTCAAATCGCCTTCTCGCAACAGCCTGATTGCCTCTTCACGGCTCCCCGGAGGGATGGGCAGGTTAGAGTCAGGAGCACTCAGGCCTTCTCCGATCTCTCTGGCAACCTGGTGGACGGTAGATCTGCCCACCCCCACCCTGGCGGCAATTCGAGCTTTTGACATCTCCCCCTCATTGAGCAGCCGAACGATTTCCCGTCTTTTCTCAGCGCTTATTCTAGGTGCTCCTCCCAGCAACCCCACGTTCCCATGCACTTCCCAGGCGTGGGTTGTTTCATTCAGCCTGACCGCGTACTGCGGTTTCCATGGGGCTCCCTTATCGAACACGCGCCAGGTGTCGTTATCCCTGTCGAAACGGACGTGATAAGCCTTTCCTCCTAGCTCGATATAACTGTCGCCTTTGGAATCCTCAAGAATTCCCGATTGAGTCCCCTTGCGCAAACTACTGGGAACAACATTGGGATCGGCGTAGTTGGCAAGCGATCCATATGGGCTGATCCCGACCGCCTCATGTGCGAGCTCGCTGACAGGATCGACGGGAGGGCCGGCCTCCGCAAGAGTCTTTTTTTCAAGTGCCTGCGCGGCTATTTTCGCTTCTGGACTCAAAGCCCGGTCGGCTGCTGTCTGCGCGACAATGCGTCCGCTCGCATCGTCAACGAGACTTTTTGTCCCTGCACGTACACCTGTTCCAGCCAGATCCTCAGCCTTTCTCGCTGCCCCGGCAATCGCTTTGGCCCCGCGCCCGACCTGTTTGCCGATGCCCACGCCGGTGAGGGTGTCGAGTAACATCCCGGCAAACTCAAGTCCCATCCGAACGTTGTCCGGAAGGGTCGAGGGTATAAGATCGCCCAGGACCCCTAATGGCGTAACCTCTAGCAGAACGCGCATGACGCCTTCCAGTATTTGTCCGGCTAACTTTTCCGCCCGAGCCTTGGGCGTGATGGAGTAGTTCCTGTGATTAGCGTCGCTCAGGACATCGGTGTACTGGTCGCTAAGATCGCGTACGTAATCGGGGCTCACTGGGGGCGGGTTCCTGAGCACATCCGTGTACCTTTTGGGCCCCCCCACCGAGTGCGCATTCAGTGGGCCGGTTACCTCGGTGTGCCACCGGGAGAGCTTGTCCCGCAACTCCTGCGAATCGCGCATGCGTTGCGTGAAGGCCAGCACGACTTTGTCTTTCAGTGTGTCCTGCCCCGGGTTGATCTGAAAGAGCTGACGCCCGATCAGTTCGTAGCGCTTTGCCGGATCGGTCTGTGCCTCTGCTTCCCGCAGAATGCGGTCGACTTCCGCATTGGCTTCGCCCCACTCCTTGCGTTGCGCGATCAGACGCTCGCTTATTGCTGAATCGGTCCTCCGCTGCAAGTCTTCCTTGAGTTCCGCAGCCTCACTGACAATCGCTTTTCGTTCCGCCGGATCGGCTGCGTCGAAGAAATCTTCGCGCAGCCGTTCAAGGCGGTCGACGTCTTCCCGCTGCTCCTTGTCCAGATAGGCTTCGCCCATCGGGGGATTGAAAATGCCTAGCACCCGGTCCACAGGATCGTTTATGGCACGGGCGTAGGCGTTACGGACGGCACCGTCCAGAGCAAGGACTTTCTCAAGTATCGCAACGCGCCTCGCCGGGTCAGTTTCAAGCGCATAGGCCGTGCTCAACGTGGCGAGTGCACTGCCGTAGAATTCGCGTTGACTCAGAGGCAGATCAACCAGCAGGCGTCGCACATCAAGCTGGCTTTTTTCGAACCGGATCACGTCGGGGGGATAGCCCGTCATTTCCAGATCAATGCTGTCTTCCATTCGTCTTGCAATCTGAGCGTTCCTGTCGGCGCTCAGTTGACTGTAACCGTCGTCCCCCGTATCGAACTCCTTGTTGAGCTCGGTGAATTCGCCAATGGTGGCGCCAGGCAGCATGTCAGAAGTCGCGATGTTCGCGCCGTCCGCCGACGGTTTTGTCAAAGGCGCATCTGCCGTCGCGCGGCCCGACAACGCTACCGCCGTAGGGATGGTCTTGCCCGAACTGCGGGACGTCGCGGCATCAGCCGAAGCCGTCCCGCCTGACGGACTACGCGGGGAAGCTGCGGCCGCGCTCCTTTGGTCTCTTGGTGTGGGTTTGATCGCAGCGTTTCCTGCCTTGCCCGTTCGCGGCGCGTCCCGCGCGGGCGCGGGCGAGGCGCCGGCCTCACTGAGTGAACCTTCGTCGGCCCCCTGGGCCAGACTGGCGCCTTCGTCCGACGAATGAAAGTCCCGGCGAACCGGCGAGTCGCTGTTTGAAGTCTTCATATTCCTGCACTCCCTGTTGATGGATAGCGCAGCGAACGATGCCAATCACGACGCTGCCCGACAATTGCAGCATGGTGAGTCGGCTTCCGTGCAATACCTGGTTATGGGCCTCCTTTTTTCTCTGAGACGTTTCTATCTTCCAGCGCATCGCGCACCAGTCGATCTTGTCGATTACCTCCGCCCTGGCGATCTAGCGCGCGTCGCCTGACACGACCATGGACGCCATGCACGCAATGACGGAAGCCAGAATCATGGCGTCCGCATTGGCCGGAATCGCGGCGCGTATTCTCGGCTTGTAGATCGCATCGTCACGGCGAATCGTCGCGCCGCTCAATGCACAGCGTCCCTTGATGCGGGCGCGGCAGCAGATCCACACCTGATCGACATACTGGCAGCGGGTCGCATCCTGCCAGAGCACGGCAATCGAGGTGTCCGACAGACGCTCAAGTACTTCGATCTGGATATGACGCGACAGCATGTCAGCAGCGGCGACACGTTTCGCCCGTGGCTTCAGATAGGCTTCCCCTTCGTTCGCGCTGCCATAGTCCGCCAATAGCCTGCTGATCACGTGACTCCACACCGGCGCGCGACCGTCGTCCGGCAACGCCGATGCGTTGTCGCCAACCTCGCCATACGCTTCACGACGACCGCGCCCCGCGTGCTGAGCCGTCGTCGTGCATTGCTTCAAGGGGGTTTCGATCTGCATGATGCTGCTCCCGAAAAGTTTGCGGGTAGTCTTCAAAGAGCACGAACGTCATCTGCCAGGTGCGGCCTCGTAATTGACCGGCACCCAGTCATACGTGCGGCCGTTTTTTCTGATGTGCCCCAAGCCCGGAAAGGCAACGTGCGCCGCGCCGATCAGATAACGTTTGTTGGCCGCGAGTTCGAACGCCTGGCGGCGCGAGTGCTGCGCATCCGCCGCGCTGGTGTCGTATTCGACCGAAGCCGCGGGGTTCTGCAACTGGATGGACGCGACGTGGATAATGTCGCCCCACACCAGCAGATCCTGCGATTCGCTCTCGACCAGATAGCCTGTGTGGCCCGGCGTATGGCCGGGCAATGCGACCGCGCGAATGCCCGCGTCGAGTTCGGCGTCGCCGCTGAACGGCTTGAAGCGTCCGGCCGCGACATAAGGCGCGACAGAGGCGCTTGCCGCATCGAAGAAGGTGCTGAGAAAAGCCGGCGCTTTCGACTTGTTGGCGGGGTTCAGCCAGTAGTCGGCTTCAACCTGACTCACTCGCACAACCGCGTTCGGAAACGCCATGCGACCGTTCGACACGATGCCGCCGACATGGTCCTTATGCAGATGCGTCAACAGCACTTCGTCGATCTGCTCGGGCTGATAGCCGGCCGCGCGCAAATTGTCGGGCAGCTTGCCGCAGCAGTCGCCGTACAGCACGCCCGCGCCGGAATCGATCAGGATCAGCTTCGATCCGGTATTGATCAGAAACGCGTTGATGGACCCTTGCACCGGCGCCTGCAGAAAATCGCGTTGGAGATCGCGCGCGATTTCGGCTTTCGGCACGTCCTTCACGACTGTGTCGATTGGAAACGGATGCGTGCCGTCGAGCAATGCGGTCACTTCAAAACCGCCAAGCATGATCCGGTAAAAACCCGGGCCCTGCGTCTCCACCTGAGGCGCGGCGGCGAACGCGCAAACGCTCGTCATGCCCGCCGCCAGGCTCACTACGAACACGCACCACGCGATTGCATTCATCGCCCATTTGCGCCCTATCCACTTCATGATTCGATCCCTGGTGCTCATCGTGAATATGATGAAAAGCATAGCGGCCAGCCGGCGGGCACACTCGCTAATTTTTATTAATCCTCCTGAGTGGCCACCGTCGCGAGTTGGCTCAGATACGCATGAATCTGCGCGACAACCGCTGCGCCGTCGCCCACGGCGGCGGCCACGCGTTTAGCGGATTCGGAGCGCACGTCGCCCACCGCGAACATGCCCGGCACGCTGGTTTCCAGCGGATATCGCGCACTGCCTTCTGAGAACCCATGCTCGCTGCGCGCGAAACCGGTGACGACGAAACCGCGGTTATCCAACTCCACGCCGCTCCTGTCGAGCCAATCCGTCTTCGGGTCCGCGCCGATAAAGAGAAACAGATGACGCGACGCCACCACTTCGTCCTCGCCGTCGTCGTGCCGCACGTGCAGATGCGTGAGTCCGGCCTCGTCGCCTTCCAGCGCGCGCAGTGTGCAACCCGTGCAAAGCGTGACGTTGGGCAGGGAGCCGATCCGGTCGATCAGATACTTCGACATGCTCGCGTTGAGGTCCTTGCCGCGAATCAGCACGCGAATGCTGCGCGCGAAGTTGGCGAGGAACACGACCGCCTGGCCGGCGGAATTGCCGCCGCCCATCAGCACGATGTCCTGGCCTTTCACCAGCTTCGCTTCGATCGTCGACGCCCAGTAGTACGTGCCGCGTCCTTCGAAGCGCTCGAAACCCGTCACCGCCGGCTTGCGGTACGCGGCGCCGCTCGCTACCACGACCGTGCGCGCGTTGATGCGCTGGCCGTCGAGCAGCGTGAGCAGGAACATGCCTTCGTTGCGGCACACCTCGACGACCTTGCCGGGGATCGCCAGATGCGCGCCGAACTTCAGCGCTTGCTGGAACGCGCGCGCAGCAAGCGCCTGCCCGGAAATGCCGGTGGGAAAGCCGAGATAGTTTTCGATGCGCGAACTCGCGCCGGCCTGCCCGCCCGGCGCTCTCTGATCGAACACCGCAACCGACAGTCCTTCCGTGGCGGCATACACGGACGCTGCGAGTCCCGCCGGCCCCGCGCCGACGATCGCGACGTCGTACACATGCGATTGCTCGAAGGTCGGCACGAGTCCGAGGCACGACGCGAGTTGCACTTCGTCGGGCGCGCGCAGCACGTTTCCGTTCGGACAGAACACCAGCGGAAAATCGCCGGGACCGGTGGTCATGCCGCCCAGCAGCGTGATGGCTTCGGGATCGGTTCGTGCGTCGATCACCATCGCGGGATAGGCGTTGCGGCGCAGGAAGCCTTGCAGCCTGATGAGCCGCTCATCGTTGCCATTGCCGACGATGATCGGCCCCAACCCCTGCTCGATGAGCCCGAGCCGCCGCAAAATCAGCGCGCGCATGATGTGTTCGCCGAGCTGCGCATCGGCGACGATCAGCGCCCGCAACCGCTCCGGCTCGATCACGAGCGTCTCGGCGTCGGTCAGCGCCACGCCGTCGATCAGCGCGGGCTTGCCGGAGAGTTGCGCCATCTCCGCCATGAAGTGGCCGTCTTCATGTTCCGTGACGAGCGTAGAGCGCCCGAAGCTGTCGCGCGAATAAATGCGCACGCGGCCGCGCAACAGCACGAACAGACCGAGCGCAATCTTGCCGGTTTCGAAGATCAGTTCGCCGGCCTTGAACGACATGGGCGAGGCAAAGCGCCGAAGGCTTTGAATTTCCGCGGGCGAAAGCCGCGGGAACATCTGATGCTGCCGGTATTCGAGCGACGAATACGGAAACTCGAGTTCGGACGGCGTCGGCGCTTCGACCCGTAGATCAGGCGTGCTCATAAAAATAACCTCCTCTGACACGCCTCGCTGATGACGTGGTGCCGATACGGCGTTACCAGCCGAACTTGAGTTCGGCGCCTACGTAGTCGGAATTGCGCGCACCGAGATCGCGCAGCGACGGTCCGACCTGAAAATGCACGGCTTCGAGCGCGGCGGCGAGATTCGCGGTGACCGCATAGTCGGCGCGCAGTTGCGTGTAGAAGCCGGTCCAGCGGCTGCCATGTCCCGCCGTTCCCGGCACGACTGCCGAGCCCTGCTGATATACCGCGTCGGCAGTGGTCTCGCGCCATTGCAGCCCCACGCCCGCGAGCAGCGACAGCTTGCTGTTCGGTTTGACGATCAGCGACGGCTTGACGTGAATCACGTTCGAGTAGCCGGTATAACCGGCGAGCGCGAAGTAGTAGCCGTTCGGAAAGAGCGGATTGAAGGTGCCGATGCGGCCATCTCCCGGATGCGTGTCGCCCGAGGCCGCATCGACCTGCAGGCCGAGACGCGGCGTCCACGGCAGCGAAGCCAGCGTGTAGCCGGCGAGCGTGCCCACCGCCCACGCACCGATCGTCTTGTTGCCGACATGGCCCGACTGATACATCGCCTCCGCGTCCCAGTCGATGTGATTGACCGAGCCGGCGTAACGCGCGTCGAACACGTCGCGATGCTCGTTGCCGGTAGCATCGAGAAAGCGCGCGTTGCTGCGGTTGTAGCGCGAGTAATAGGCGGACAGATCGCCCGGACCGACTGCCTTACGCTCGACCCGCACGCCGCTGAAGGTCAGGTCGCGATTGGAAACGTCGTCGAAATCCGAGTTGTCGCGGTACTGCACCGGCTGCGTCGCATAAGCGATCCAGCGCCATGGGCCGGTTTCATAGTCGGCCCAGATGGCGTCGAAGGCCTGGCGCACATTCGGGCCGTCGCGCACGGAAATGAACCGCTGCAAGTCGAACGCCATCTCCTGGCGGCCGACGCGAAATTTGAACGTACCAGGTCCGAGCGGTTCGGTGATGGCGACGAACGCCTGCCGCAGGTCGAGCGGATTCTTGTCGACCGGCGAGACGTTGTCCTTGCCGAAAGGCCGGGCGTCCTCGAACTGCGTGAAGATCTGCACGTGCGGGCCGAGGCGCACATCCGCGTGAACTTCGAGACGTTGCAGCACGTAGGTGTCGTCGCGGCCCGACCCAAAGCCGAAGAGCGGCGCGTCGTTCATTTCGAACCGCTCGCGCAGCACCATGCCGAGCGAGATATACGCGTCGGGATTGCCGAACAGCGGGATGTATTTCAGCGAGTCGAAGGGCTTCTTCGGCACGCACGGATTGGCGAGCGCCGACCAGTTTTCCTGCCAGCGGTTGAACATGACGGCCGGACGCGCGCATGAGGTGCTTGCCGCCGTTGCCGCCGTGCTGGGTGTACTGGTCGTGCTGGTATCGTCCGCACCGCCGAGCGCGGTGTCCGCCGCCGACGCCGGCAGCGCGGCCGCCAGCCCCGTGCTGATCAACAGCGCGCGGGCCGCGCGCAGCGCCAGGCGCCGGCGCGAGCGCTCGCGCGGCTGCAACGCTTGCAAGGTCTGCATGAGGCCTGCTTTATTGGCCATCGTGCACTTCGGCGATATACCCGCCCGGGAATTCGAGCACCGCGCTCTTGCCGGCTTCGCTGCTGTACGGTTGCGATACCACCTTCGCGCCCGCCGCTTGCGCGCGCTCGAGCGTCTGCGCCAGGTCGTCGACGGCATAGCCGGTCGTTTCACGTCCGAACGGGAACGGCAGTTTGCCGTCCGTGACGAACACCACCATGCGGCCGAAGCCCGAATTGATGCGGATCTCGCGAATCGTCTCGCCGGGACGGCCGATCACGCCGGCATCCGCGCGCGGGTTATCCGACACCACCTTGCCATGCGAAAAATGCACCCAGCGACGCACGAAGTTGTTGGCCTCATAACGCGACACATACACGCGGTTATCCGGCACGCTGTGCAAAGGCGCGTAGTTCGGCGCCTTGGTATGCCAATAGAGCTGCATCGTCAGGCCGCCCGGCCATTGGATGATCGCGTCCTTGCCGATCGGATCGTCGAAGCTGTCGACCAGCACGTCCGCACCCGCCGCGCGCGCCGCCTTCACCGCCTGGTCGATGTTGGTGACCAGATAGCCGGTGCGCTCATTGCCGAACGGATAGGGAATCGGCGTTTCGAAGCCAAACACCGACAGCATGCCGACCGGCGTCTGCACGTATTGCGACGCGGTCTTGCTCGGCGTCGGCGTCACGGTGAACACCGCGCGCGGCGACGCCTTGCCGCCGAACGTGGCGAGAAAGCTGGTGACGAACGCGTCGAGGTCCGCCGAGGCGACGTACACGTGGGTCGTATCGTACTGCGCGCCGACCGAGACGTCGGGCATGCGCGCCGCGAGCGCGCTCTTGCCGCTCGGGACTTCCGGCGGGCCGTTATCGGCGAACGCGGCCGTGACCGGCGCGAGGCCGATCAGCAAAGCTGCGCCGAAAGCCGCAAGGGGACGAAAGCGTTGAAGCGATGTGAACATGTGATTACCCGATGGTGTTAGCAATATCTGAATGGATGGCCTGCAGGATCAGCCGCCCTCTTTTGTCGCGCTCGGCGTGGCCGGTTTTTGCGCCGAGCTGGCCTGCTGCGGGTCGGCGACCTGAACCGTGGCCGTCTGCGCGAAAAACTGCGCCTTGACGACCGGTATCGCGTGCTCGCCCAGCACCATGCCGAGCAGGCCGGCGAGCGCGATCAGCGGCGGCGCCGGCGACTGCACCTTGAGCAGCCAGTAGAGAAGTCCAACGCCGAAGCCGACTCCCAATGAAATGATGTAGCCCATGCCGATTTCCTTTCTATGCACACTCGCGGCGAACCGCGTCGTCAATTCGCCCACTCCGAACCCAGCACCAGCCCGCAGAAATTCAAGCGGCGATAGTTCGGGTCCCACCGGTCCAGCACGTCGGCATTCACGGTGCCGAACGTCGTCTCGGGACGATGCTCCATGCCGCGCGCGTAGGCTTCGATGATCTTCTTCTTGAAGCCGGCTTCGCGCGGCCAGGCCTGCACGATTTCGTCGCGCTGCTGCGCCGTGAATTCGTCGTAACGCGCGCCGCGAATATCCATCTGCACGCCCGCGCTCACCAGCGCGACGAGCGGCGACAAATGTTCCGGAATGCCCGGCGTGCTGTGCAGCGCGATCGCCGCCCAAACCTCGTCGATCGCGCCGGCGGCGGCGCCGTACTGCAGCATGAAGTCGCGCGCCTCGTTCGCGCTGTCCACCTCGTAGCGATACGCGGAACGCTGGTGTTGCACACTTAGACCGACGTTGTGAAACAAAGCGCTCACGTACAGCAACTCCGCGTCGAACCTCAGCCTGTCGCGCAACCCGGTCAGCGCGCCGAACAGAAACGCCCTGAGCGCGTGATGAAACATCAGGCTGGACTCCGTGGCCTGGATCTGATCGGTGGCCGCCCGCGCCAACGGACTGTCGGGAATGTCGACTCCCGCAATCGTTTTCTTCATGTCATCTCCTCGCTTTCCGAGATCCGCTCGCGGGCGCGCATCGCCGTCCGACCGATCAGTGCAGCGTAGCGAATAAACCTCATAAAGACTTTGGCGAATCCTTAAAAAGACTTAATCGATGCGGCACGGCTCGCACTCCGCTCACAATGCGAGGTCATGGATGCGCCGGACGCCGTCGCGAATCCATTGCAGCAGACCACCCGGGCCGGCGTCGGCATTGTCTGGCGACGCCAGCAGCAGCTTTTCCGTTTCATGGTGTTCGGACAGCAGCCGGCACATTTCGCGCCCCACCTCGGGACGCCGCGCGAGCATCGGCGTCAATGCCGCCTTGTCGAGCTGGAACACGGTGACGCGCGTCATCGCATGGACGATCACGCCGGTTTTGACGCCGGCCAGGATGCCCGACTGGCCGATCGAGTCGCCCGGCGCGAGCCGTCGCAATTCGACTTCGCCGCTGTCCTTCGGCACGCTGACTTTCGCCACGCCGCTCGCCAGAATGTGCAACGCGTGGCCGTTTTCGTCGGCCGCGCTGTAGATCGTTTCGCCGATCTCGAACTCATGCCGCGTCAGTTGCGCGGCCAACTCCGCGATCCCGCTGTCGTCGAGCGTCTGGAAGATCAGCACGCTGCGCAGCAGGCGCTGCTTTTCATCCGTGGCCTCGTTGGCGGGTTCGGACACGGACAGCGGATGCAGCACCACGCCGCGCGATGACAGATGCCGGTGCGCGAGATCGAACAGTTCGTTGCGCACTTCGATCTTCTTGCCCAGCGAATCGACATAGCAGACGATCTCGTATTCGATCGCGTCATTGGTGGCCCGTCGCACGCTGACCACCGGCTTCGGCTCGGCAAGCACGTTCTCCGAGCTAGCCGCCGCGTTGGTGAGCGCCTGCAGCACCGTCGCGGGTCGCACCGACGGCTTGACCGGCAGCAGCACGCTGATGCCGTGCGTATGCGAAGGCTGGTTGGCGTTGACGATATTGGTGCGCGCCGCCACGCTGTTGGGAATCACGACGATGTTGCCCTGCCCGTTGAGCAGGCTCGTCGCGCGCCAGTTGGTTTCGACCACCTTGCCTTCCACTTCGCCGATCGTCACCCAGTCGCCGATCGAAAACGGCCCCGTGGCGTTGAGCACCACGCCTGAAAACACGTCGTTGAGCGTGCTTTGAATCGCGAGACCGAGCACGACCGCGAGCGCGCCCGAGGTCGCGAGCAGGCCGCGCACCGGGAGTTCCAGCACGAAGGCAATCGCGCCGACCGCGGCCGCCAGAAACACCAGCGCGCCGAACACGTCCTGAAACAGGCGCTCCTTGTGCCAGCTCTCCGGCAGCACGGTGCGATCCAGTACGATCGTCACGAGCCGAGCGCCTTGCAGCCACCACACCACCTCCAGCAATTGCGCGAGCAGATGACGCACCGGCTCGTCCGGCCAGGGCGCCGCGCGCAGCGGATTCATTCCGTGGCTGAACAGCACATACGTGGACAGGCCGAACATCAGCGCGCGCAAAGCAAGACGCCCCTTGTCCGTTTTACGGGTCATGAAGCGCCAGGCGAGGAAATCGAGAACCAGAATGCCCAGCCCATACAGCACACCATCGTTCAGGGTCGGCATAAAGGTTCTCGCTGGCCTCGCGGCATGAGACGGTGAATGTCAGAACGCGAAACAGCTACAACCCAGCGCACCCCAGAAGCCGTTCGAATCGCTGACCGGCACGTTCTTGCGCCATGCCCAGCCGTGCGCGTGAGCATGCACGCCGCACAGATTGACGCAGCCATCGACGCATGCCACCGCGGTCGGTTTGTATCGGCTGTAGCCGCCGAATTCGGCGACCGGCGACCACGACGGACTAACCGGCAGATCGGGTGGCGCGAGCGGCGCGAACTCGTCGTCCGCATAGACGACCTTGCCGCCCACCACCGTCATGTTCGAGGTCAGGAACTTGATGCGGCTTTCGTCGACCGTGAAGAAGTCTTCGCTGAGCACCGCGAAGTCCGCGAACTGGCCGGGCACCAGCGCGCCCTTGCGGTCTTCTTCATTCGAGAACCAGGCGCTGCCCACCGTATAGCGGCGCAACGCCTCCATGCGATCGAGCTTGTTCTCGCTCCCATACATCGACGTACCGCCCACCGTCTTGCCCGACACCATCCAGTACAGCGAGACGAACGGATTGAAACTCGCGACGCGCGTCGCGTCCGTGCCCGCGCCAACCGGCAGGCCCGCGTCGAGCATCTGACGCATCGGCGGCGTGCGCTTGACCGCCTCTTCGCCGTATTGATGGATGAAGTACTCGCCTTGATACGCCATGCGATGCTGAATCGCAATGCCGCCGCCGAGCGCGCGCACGCGCTCGATGTTTTTCTGCGTGATGGTCTCGCAGTGGTCGAAGAACCAGCGCAGTCCGTTGAATGGAATTTCGGCGTCGACGCGTTCGAACACGTTCAGGAAGCGTTCGATCGATTCGTTATAAGTTGCATGCAGACGGAACGGCCAGCGGTTCGCCACCAGCAGTTTGACGACTGCCTCCAGTTCGTCTTCGAGCGAGTCGGGCAGATCCGGACGCGGTTCGAGAAAGTCTTCGAAGTCCGCAGCGGAAAACACCAGCATTTCGCCGGCGCCGTTCACACGCAGGAAGTCGTCGCCCTCGCCGGGTTTCGTCATCTTCACCCACTTGGCGAAGTCTTCGATTTCCTTTTTGGCGTTCTGCGTGAACAGGTTGTAGGCGATCCGCACGGTCAATTCGCTGTGCTTGGCCATGTCCATGATGACGGCGTAGTCGTCGGGATAGGCCTGATAGCCGCCGCCCGCGTCGATCGCGCTCGTCACGCCGAGGCGGTTCAGTTCGCGCATGAAATGGCGCGTGGAATTGCGTTGATCCTCGAGCGCGAGCTTCGGGCCTTTCGCGAGCGTCGCGTATAAAAGTCCGGCGTTCGGCCGGGCGATCAGCATGCCCGTCGGATTGCCGCGCTTGTCGCGCTGAATCTCGCCGCCGGGAGGATTGGGCGTGTCTTTCGTATAGCCGACCGCGCGCAATGCCGCTGCATTCAGCAGCGCGCTGTCGTAGAGATGCAGGATGAACACCGGCGTATCCGGCGCGATCGCATTGATTTCTTCGAGCGTCGGTCCACGGCGCTCGGCAAACTGGAATTCGTTCCAGCCGCCCACCACGCGCACCCACTGCGGCGCAGGCGTGCGGGCCACCTGCTTGCGCAACATATCGAGCGCGTCCGCGAGCGACGGCACGCCGTCCCAGCGCAACTCCATATTGAAGTTCAGGCCGCCGCGAATGATGTGCAGGTGCGAGTCGTTCAGGCCCGGAATGACCGTGCGGCCTTTCAGATCGACGTGGCGGGTGGCGTCGTTGGCGTGCCGCATCACGGCATCGCGCGACCCCGCGGCGACGATACGGCCGTTCGCCACGGCGAGCGCGTCGGCGAAGGAGCGCTTGTCGTCCTGCGTGGCGATCTTGCCGTTGAAGAAGACGACCTCGGCCGGCGTCGGCGCGGAAGGTGTGGAAGTCATGGCGATCCTCATGGGAGAACGCTCCGGTTTGCACGCACGGAGCTATTTCCGGGCAAGCCCGGAAATCGGGAAACAGGGAAGCCTGGAGGCGCGCGGTGGGCGCGCGCCGTCTATCGATCGTTCAAATGGGTGCCGCGGCCGGCGTGAGCCCCGGGAAAATGCCGGACTCCGGTCGCCGAACGGCGCGGCATCCATCCATACGGGTTGGCCGGCGTCATGCCATGCCGGCCGCGCTGAATCAGCCCGCTTCGCTCGCGTGCTCGCCGAGAATCGACTTGGCGTAACGCACGCCGATGCCATAGGCGCTGTGCGCCTTCAGGATGTCCATGCAGCCTTCGTACGTCTCGCTGCGTCCCCAGTCGCGCTGCAGTTCGAACATGTACTGGAACGAGGTCATCGGCACGGCGCCGGCCTGGATGATGCGTTGCACCGCGCGTTCGTGCGCTTCCGTGGTGATGTCGCCGCAGGCGTCGGTCGGCACATAGATTTCGTAGCCTTCGTTGATCATCTGGATGGTCGGGAACGACACGCACACTTCCGTCCACAGACCGGCGAGCACGATTTTCTTGCGGCCGGTCGCCTCGATGGCCTTGCGGAAATTCACGTCTTCCCACGAGTTCATCGACGTGCGATCGATCGGCGTGTACTCCGGGAAAACCGATTGCACTTCCGGCACCATGTCGCCGCTGAACGACTTGGCGGCCACCGTAGTCAGGATCGTCGGGACCTTGAAGAGCTTCGAGGCCTTCGCGATCGCCTGAACGTTGTGCAGGATGGTGGTCCGCTCATGCGAGGTCGTTCCGAAGAACATCTGCGGCTGGTAGTCGATCAGGGCAACCGCACATGTATCGGGGGTCAAGAGTTCTTTAGGCATTACGGGCTCCGTATTGAATGGACAAAGCAGTCTGAGAGACGTGCCGTGCTCGCTAGAACAGCGAGAAAAACTGGAGCTGAGTCTATCGACGGGGCTTCGCGGAGTCCTTGTGGAAGTCCTTAATCGTTCTTAAAAATGATGGCGGCGCAGCGTGGATCGCACTCCGGTAAAAGTGAGTGCGATGAGTCGCCAGAGGGTGACGGCCCGCCCCGGTGGATCGGCGCACGCAAGCAATCGCATTCAGAAGAATTAAGCAATCTGAAGTTCTCTACAGTGGCTCGCACCGTACGATTGGAAACTGCGATGTCACGTCATGCATCGTCGGGACGGGACGTCCTTCAACATCACAAGACTGGAGAGAAAAACTTGGCTAGCCCATCTGGAATTGCGTCGGCGAATCGCCGCCAGCTACTCGTCGCCAGCGCCGGCGCAGCCGGCGCGGCAGTCGCCGCGATGGCGGCGCCAGGCGTCGCGATGGCTGCCGCGGCGGCCGGCAGCGGCAGCGCACACGCAGGCAATGCATCCCACTCACAGCATGGAGAGCGTCACACTATGAATACGGTAACCACGAAAGACGGCACGCGAATCTTCTTCAAGGACTGGGGCTCGGGCAAGCCCGTCGTCTTCTCGCACGGCTGGCCGCTCGACGCCGACGCGTGGGACGCGCAAATGCTGTTTCTGGTGCAGAAGGGCTACCGCGTCATCGCCCACGACCGCCGCGGCCACGGCCGCTCGGATCAGCCGTCGCACGGCAACGACATGGACACCTATGCCGACGACCTGGCCGCGGTCATCAACGCGCTCGACCTGAAGGGCGCGACGCTAGTCGGCCATTCGACGGGCGGCGGCGAAGTAGCGCATTACATCGGCCGCCACGGCACCGCACGGGTAGCGAAGGCCGTGTTGATCGGCGCCGTGCCGCCGCTCATGCTCAAGACCGAAGGCAATCCGAACGGCCTGCCGATGTCGGTGTTCGACGGCATTCGCGCGAGCGTGGCGTCGAACCGTTCGCAGTTCTACAAGGACCTTGCCGTACCGTTCTACGGCTTCAACCGGCCCAATGCAAAAGTCTCGCAAGGCACCATCGACGAGTTCTGGCGCGAAGGCATGCTCGGTTCGATCCAGGGCCAATATGAATGCGTCAAGCAATTCTCCGAAGTGGACTACACCGCGGATCTGAAGAAGATCGACGTGCCCACGTTGATCCTGCACGGCGACGACGACCAGATCGTGCCGATCGACGACTCGGCCCGCTTGTCGGCGAAGCTGGTGAAGAACGCCACGCTGAAGGTTTATCCGGGCGCACCGCACGGCATGTGCACGACGGAAGCGGACAAGGTCAATGCCGATCTGCTCGCGTTCCTGCAAAGCTGATGACAGCCAGGGCGCTGCGTGTGGTTGAAACCACGCGGCGCTCGTTGGATACGTTGTAGACACGCGGCGCGGCGGCCTGGCGGATTCACTTCGCCTGGCGCCGCGCCGCGTTGTGTTTGCCGGCTCGAATCGGTCCATGCGATATGGGCCGTCAGCGTTTAAGCTCTGTGCCGCCGCTCCGCTAAATGTCGGCTTCAGAATTTCCACACGACATCGATATGTATTACGCCAATATGTCGGCGCAAAAATAAAACATTTCGACAAGCCCGACAAAAATAAATCCGCCTCTCGTCAATGACGGGCAACGCGTCGCCAAGCCTGCCCGCTCAAAGCCGAAACGCCCGCTGCGCGCGGGCCAAGGGGAAATCGCCAGCCGGCCGCTTCAAATGTTTCTTTCTGCCTAATATTAAAGCAGCAGTCATTTAAATCAGCACTTTCACATTCCGGGGCGATTAAGCCATAATGACGCTTGCTTACATTCTTTAATTTTCGGGTAAATTGCTGAAAGCAGTGCGACCGCTGCGCGACGATCGAGGTGACCCATTATGTTGAACGCCACACTGACCGCCACCACCGCCCCGGCCGCACGATCCAAAGACTCGCTGGGATGCCTGTCGAACCAGCTCGGCCGGGATCTCGAACTCGACACCGGTGAGTTCAAGTTTTATCGCAAGTCCACCGTCGACGACCAGGCCAGCGCGGTCGCCATGCACGGTTCCGATCGCGGCTTCCTGATCGGCGTGTCGCTCAAGCCAGGCCACCGGCGGCGCATTTATTCGGCGCACCGCTGGACCACCCACGACTTCGGCCAGGATAGCGTCTATATTCGCGACTTCGCGGACGACTACAAAGCCGATCTGCAACGCGGTTTCGATTTCGTGCTGATCGAACTGTCGCGCGCTTTCATCGCGAACGCCTGTTATGAGCGCAACGGTTCTAACGTGGCGCGTCTCGCCACGCTGGCAGGTCGCAATGACCCAACGCTCGGCCACTTCGCGCAGATTCTCTCGCTCACGCTGGATCGCAAGAGCGAGGCAAGCCCGCTCTTTGTCGAGCAGTTAGGCATCGCCGTCGGCACACATCTGCTCGATCAATACGGCGACACGGCGTGCTCATCATTCAGCAAGACCCGGCGCCTGTCGAGTTTGCAGGAAACGCGCGCCAAAGACATGCTGCTCGCCAAGTCGCAAGGCAACGTGTCGATCGAAGAAATCGCCAACGCATGCAACCTCTCGCGCAGCTACTTCATTCGCGCCTTTCGCGAAACCACGCATCGCACGCCGCATCAATGGCTGCTCGAGCAGCGCATCGACCGGGCTCGCGATCTCCTGAGAAATTCGGACTATTCCCTTTCCCAAATCGCCATTGCATGCGGTTTCTCCGACCAGAGCCATTTCACGCGAACCTTCTCGCAACTGGTCGGCACGCCGCCCGGCACATGGCGCAGACAGGCCGCCGGCTAAGCGGCCGGGCCGTCGAGCAAACGGCGCTGAATGCGCCTCCCGCCTCTTGAACCCATGCCGGTCTTGCAACGAATAAGCCGTGTTTGCACGCGCCGTTAGACTTTCCTACAAAGCATCGCACTAACCGACAAGACGCGCGTGATTTGCCAAGGTACTTTCGAGCCCATCGACGATGGCCGTTCGAGTCTGCGTCGACGCAGCAAGGACATGCAAGGCGCTCACCAGCAGCCGGGCGGCGCATCTCCCTATCACGCTCATTGTCCCGGGACTTGAAAACGACATGATTGAACTAGGCCGCTTTCAAATCGATCTGGAAATGCGCACCGTGCGGCGGGACGGCGAAGCGCTGCATCTGGGCTCACGCGCCTTCGACATTCTCGCCGTCATCGTGTCCGCCGCCGGCCGTCTCGTCACGAAAGACGAATTGATGAATGCGGTGTGGCCGAACACCGTGGTGGAAGAGAACAACATCCAGGTGCATCTCTCGGCCTTGCGCAAGATTCTCGGCGCCGACCGGCATCTGATTCTCACCGTGCCTGGCCGCGGCTATCAGCTTGTGCATCGGCAACAGCCAGCCCCCGTGCGGCCCGTCAGCCGGGTTTGCGCCGGGCGTCCTTTGCCTTCGCCGAAAACGCGCCTCGTGGGCCGCGACGCGGCAATCGAACAGATCCACGCGATGCTGCGGGAGGCGCACGTGTTGACGCTGGTGGGCGCGGGCGGCATCGGCAAAACCAGTCTCGCGATCGAAGCGGCGCGTCAAGCCGCGGAGGATTATGCCGAGCCGGTCTGCTTTGTCGAACTGGCTACGCTGAACACGTTTGACGGCGTGCTCGGCGCCATTGCGGAAGGTTGCGGACTGCTCACGGAAGGCGCGACGCCCGCCGTCACGCAGCTCGCCGTGGCGCTCGCGCACAGGCACCGGCTGCTGGTGCTCGACAACGCCGAGCATGTGATCGGTTGCGTGGCCGAGATCGTGGAGGCGTTGATCGCGGAAAGCGATTCGCTGCGTGTGCTCGTGACGAGCCGTGAGCCGTTGCGCATCATGCCCGAGGCGGTCTTTCGCGTGGATCCCCTCGACGTGCCGCACTTGCACTCCACCGATGCGGAGATCTTGCAGCAGTCGGCTGTGAATCTGTTTCTGCTGCGCTCCAACTCGTTGCAATACAAAGTGGGGGCCGAGAGCGACGAATTGCGGCTGGTCGGCGAAATATGCCGCCGGCTGGACGGCATTCCGCTCGCGATCGAACTGGCTGCGGCACGCGTCGCGGCGCTCGGCGTAGAGGGCGTGCATCGGCGGCTGGACGATCGCATGGCGATTCTCGCGGGCGGCTATCGCACCGCGCTGCCGCGCCATCAGACCTTGCGCGCCACCTTCGACTGGAGCTTCGCGCTGCTCGACCAAGGCGCGCAGTCGCTCTTCAGACGGATCGCGGTGTTCGGCGGCGTGTTCACGTTCGAGGCCATGTGCGCGGTCGTGTGCGATTCCACTTTGACGATCGAGAACGCAATCAGCGGGATCAGCGAACTGCTAGCCAAATCGCTCGCCAATGTCGAGTTCGACGGGCCGGTCGCGAAGTACCGGCTGCCCGAATCGACGCGGGCCTATGCGCTGGAGAAACTGCAGGCCGAAGGCGAGCACTCGGCGTTCGCTTCGCGCCACGCGCGCTATCTGTCCACCTGCTTCCAGACGCGCGCGGCGCCCACCGTGTGCCGTGACGCCGAGCGCGCCACGGCTCTGCACCATACGTTCGACGACGCGCGCGGCGCGTTCGACTGGGCCTTCTCCGCCGAAGGCGATGTGCGCCTCGGCGTCGATCTCGCCTCCAACCTCGCCGGCGCGCTGCTCGATGGCGGCATGATCGCGGAGGCTTGCGCGCGCGCCGAACTCGCGGTCGGCGTGCTCGACCAGCTTCCGGCCGCCACGGTGGACGCCGCCTGCGAAATGCGCGTGCGCGCGGCGTTGGCGACGGCCTTGCCGTCCGTTCGCGGGTGCGTGGCGCGGTCGGCCGAACTGTGGCGCGATGTCTTCGCGCTGGCGACCGCGAGCGGCGACCAGGAGTTTCAGGCGCGCGCGCTGTGGGGCTTGTGGAACATGATGCTCTCCAGCAGCAACATCCACGAATCGATGAAATTCGCGCGGCAATTCCAGCGTCTCGCCGAAGACGAAGGCAATGCATGGCAAGCCGTTCTGGGCGACCAGGCGGTAGCCATATCGCTGCATTGTCTCGGACAGCACGCGCAGGCCAAACGGAAACTGCAAGGCGCGCGCGAACGCTTTGCACAGCTCGAGGGAGAGTCGCAGTGGGACAGCACGTTCGCCGTCGATCCGCTCGTCTATTGCAACGGGACGCTCGCGCGGATCGCCTGGCTTCAGGGCAATCCCGGCGAGGCCATGACGCTGGTCGATGCGCTCGTGAATCTCGTGCGGCCTGAAACGATGGAGCCGTCGCTCACGCACATGCTCGGCACCGTGGCCGCGCCGCTCGCGCTGTTGTCGGGCGATCTGAGCCGCGCCGCGGCGTATCTGGAGATCATGCGTTCGCAGGCCGCGCTGCATCGCTTCGATGTCTGGGTGGAGTATTGCGACTGCCTGAGCGCTTACCGCGACATTCTCGACGGACAGGCGGCGCGGGCGCTGCCTGTCCTGGCCGCCTCGCTCGATGCGTTGATCGCGCGCGGCTTCCGGCGTGTCGTCACGTTGTTTATCGTCGTCCATGCCGAGGCGCTCGTGAGCGTGGGACGAACGCGCGAAGCGACCAGCCGTCTGAACGACGCCTTGGCGTTTTGCCAGCAGCACGGCGAGTTGATGTTCGTTCCGGAAATCTGGCGCGTGCTGGGAATCGCCGCGCACGCCGAAGCCGGTGTGCAAGCCGGTGCCGGCAAAGATTTCGGCGGCAAGCTCGCGCACGCGGCCACCTGTTTCGCGAAGGCGCTCGAATCGTCCCGCGAGCAGGGCGCGAGAATGTGGGAACTGCGCGCGTCGCTGGCCATGGCGGGGCTGCTGCGCGACGAAGGCAATGACGAAGCGGTCGAAGTGCTGGAACAGATCGCACCGTATTTCGACACGTCATCCAGTGCCACCGATGTGCGGTCCCTGTTCGCGATGATCAGGACGCTGCGCTCGCGTCATGGCAAAGCCATCCAGCGCGCGGCGTTCGAATTGCCGCAGCGGGAAGCTCATCGGTTTAACGATTCCGTCGAACGCGTTGGCTAGGCGCGGACGCGCGTTGCCGCTCTCAAACTGCCTGCACGCACCTCACCGTTCCAGTTCAGCAAACAGCCAGTCCTGAAAGCTGCGCAGCTTCGGCAAGTCGGCACGCGACTTCAACAGGTTCAACGTGTAGCCGTGCACGTCGAGACCGTCCGTACCGAACGGCGCGACGAGCCGCCCGGTTTCCAGTTCGCGTTGCGCGAGCAGCAGGCTCTCAAGGCACACGCCCAACCCATCGACCGCGGCGCTCAACGCCATGAACGAGCGGTCGAAGCGCGGCCCGCGTCCAATATCGATCCGCGTCTTGCGATGCAAACGCATCCAGTCCCGCCAGCCGACCAGGCAGCCCTCGCTATGAATCAGCGGATGGTGCTGCAGGTCCGCGACGCTGCGCAACGGATAGTCGCCGCTCATCAACGCCGGCGCGCACAGCGGCACGATCGTCTCCGGCGGCAATTCCAGTACCAGCGTGCCGGCCGGTTGCAGCTTGCGCGGACCGTAGCGGATGTCGATATCGACCGCTCCTGAAATCAGATCCGCCGCTTCCGATGACGCATTCAAACGCACGTCGATATCCGTATGCGCCGCGCTGAAGCGCGCGATGCGCGGCATCAGCCATTGGGTCGCGAAACTCGGCGTGCAATGAATCGTGAGGATGTCGCTCTTCGCCACGCGGCCGATCTCGCGCGTGGCCGCGTCGATACGCGCGAACGCCGAACTGATTTCCTCTGCGTATTGCCTGCCCGAGTCCGTCAACAGCACCGTGCGATGCAGCCGATGGAACAGACGAATGCTCAATTGCTCTTCGAGCAGCTTGATTTGATGGCTGACCGCCGAGGGCGTCACGAACAGTTCTTCTGCTGCGAGCGCGAACGACGATAGCCGGGCGGCCGCTTCGAAGGCTTGTATCGACTTGAGGGTGACGCGATTGTGCATGGCAGCATCTACGTGAATTCAATTCATCTATCGGCCATCTTAATTCGTTTGAGCGATGCCTGGCGTGCGATTACGCTTGTCATCACTGGCTGCGGCGTCGATGCAGCCCACGCAAAACAGGAGACGAGACAATGAATCCAGGAGAACCCGCACCGTACGCCCAGCTCGCGGAGCACGCCTACCAGATCCGCCGCAACGCGCTGTGCATGGGCGAGGTGCAAGGGCAAGGCTATATCGGCCAGGCGCTCGACATCGCCGACGTGCTGGCGGTCGCCTACTTCCGCGCCATGCGTTATCGCGCCGACGATCCCGACTGGGAAGGCCGCGACCGCTTCCTGCTCTCCAACGGCCACTACGCGATCGCGTTGTACGCGGCGCTGATCGAAGCCGGCATCATCGCCGACGAAGAACTGGAGACCTACGGCAGCGACGACAGCCGCCTGCCGATGTCCGGCATGGCGAGCTACACGCCCGGCATGGAGATGTCCGGCGGCTCGCTCGGCCAAGGCCTGACGATCGCGGTCGGCCGCTGCCTGGGTCTCAAGCGCAAGGGTTCGGACGCCACTGTCTACACGCTGTTCTCGGACGGCGAACTCGACGAAGGCGCGGTATGGGAAGGTCTCATGTCCGCCGCGCACTGGAAGCTCGACAACCTGATCGCGATGGTCGACGTCAACAACCAGCAAGCCGACGGGCCGTCTTCGGCGGTCATGGCGTTCGAGCCGCTGGTCGAAAAGCTGCAGGCGTTCGGCTGGTTCGTGCAACGCGTGGACGGCAACGATCTCGCAGCGGTGGTCGCCGCGTTCGATGCGGCGCGCGCGCATCCCGAAGCGCAGCCGCGCATCATCGTTTGCGATACGCGTATGGGCTGCGGCGTGCCGTTCCTCGAAGCACGCGAGAAAAACCACTTTATCCGCGTCGATGCGCACGAGTGGCAACTCGCGCTGCAAGCGCTCGAAGCCGGGAGAACCGTATGAGCGCCGCCGCACCGAAACCGCGTCTGAAGACTTCGGCGATGATCGCCTCGATCGCCGGCGAAGGCCAGATCACCCGCTCCGCGCCGTTCGGCCACGCGCTGGTGGAGTTGGCGCGCAACCGGCCCGAAGTGGTCGGCATGACCGCGGACCTCGGCAAATACACCGACCTGCATCTGTTCGCGAAGGAATACCCCGAGCGCTTCTATCAGATGGGCATGGCCGAGCAGCTGCTGATGGGCGCCGCCGCCGGCATGGCGCACGAAGGCGCGCAGCCGTTCGTCACCACCTATGCGGTGTTCGCCGCGCGCCGCGCCTACGACTTCATTCACCAGGCGATCGCCGAGGACAACCTCGACGTCAAGCTGGTCTGCGCACTGCCCGGCCTCACGACCGGTTACGGTCCGAGCCACCAGGCGGCCGAAGACCTCGCCCTGTTCCGCGCAATGCCGAACCTCACGGTGATCGACCCGTGCGACGCGCTCGAGATCGAGCAGATGGTGCCGGCGATTGCCGACCATCGCGGGCCGGTGTATGCGCGGCTCTTGCGCGGCAACGTGCCGGTCGTGCTCGACGAATACGACTATCAGTTCGAACTCGGCAAAGCCAAGCTGCTGCGCGACGGCGCCGAAGTGCTGATCATCTCGTCCGGGATCATGACGATGCGCGCGCTCGAAACGGCCAAGGCGCTCGCCGCCGACCGCGTCGACGTGGGCGTGCTGCATGTGCCGACCATCAAGCCGCTCGACGCCGTCACACTGCTGCGCGAAGCGCGCCGTCCGGGCCGCCTCGTGATCGTCGCGGAGAACCATACGGTGATCGGCGGGCTTGGCGAGGCGGTGGCCACCGTGCTGCTGACCAACGGCGTCACACCGCCCTTCCGTCAGATAGGCCTGCCGGACGCCTTTCTCGACGCCGGCGCGCTGCCGACGCTGCACGACCGCTACGGCATTTCGACCGAGGCGATGTGCGACACCATCAAAGGCTGGCTGCGCTAGATGCCGGTTTCATCAGCAGAAACAAGCGTAGTCACCAATAGCAAAGACAGCAGCAAACCATAAGCATCACATTCAGGAGATCCGCATCATGTCAGAGTCACGTCTTCTCGACGGCAAGGTCGCCGTCATTTCCGGCGGCGCGTCGCCGCGCGGCATCGGCATGGCCACCGCGCGCAAATTCGCCGCTCACGGCGCGCGCATCGCCATTTTCGATCTCGACGAAAAGGCCGCGGTGGAAGCCGCCGCGTCGATCGGACCCGAGCATCGCGGCTATGTGTGCAATGTCACCGAACGCGGCGCCTGCCAGGCGGCTGTGGAGCGCACCGTAGCCGACTTCGGTTCGATCGATATCCTGATCAATAACGCCGGCATCACCCAGGCGGCCAAATTCCTCGACATCGACCCGGAAAGCTGGGACCGCATTCTCGACGTCAATCTGCGCGGCGTGCTGTATCTGTCGCAAGCAGTCGTGCCGCAAATGAAAAAGCAGAAGAGCGGGTCGATTGGCTGCATGTCGTCGGTGTCGGCGCAGCGCGGCGGCGGCATTCTCGGCGGCCCGCACTATTCGGCGGCCAAAGCCGGTGTGCTCGGTCTCGCCAAAGCAATGGCGCGCGAACTCGGCAACGACGGCATTCGCGTGAACTGCGTGACGCCGGGGCTGATCCAGACCGACATCAACGCCGGCAAGATCAGCGACGACAAGCGCGTCGAGATTCTTTCGGGCATTCCGCTGAATCGCCTGGGCGTGCCCGACGATGTGGCCGGCGCGTTCCTGTTCCTTGCGTCGGACCTGTCCTCGTACATTACCGGCGCGGTGATCGACGTGAACGGCGGCATGCTGATTCACGGCTGATCCACGGCTGATTCAAGGCCGATTCGTCCGGCAGGACGAGCTGCACGGCGGGAGGCCGGCGGCAATGGAAACCTCGTAGTAGAGAACAAACGGGCGCTGTGCGCGACATGTGCAGCCGCCTCGTTCGAGACTGTAGAAAAACATAACGACACGCCCTATTGGAGGAAGACACCATGACTACCCGTTCGAACGCCCCGCAGGGCATCAGCCGCCGCAGCTTTCTGAAGGCCGGCGCGACCCTGTCCGCAGCCGTGCCGTTATGGAGCGTCTCGCGGCGCGCCATGGCGGCTCCCGAGTTCTCGTACAAGCTCGCCACCGGCCAGGACCCGACGCATCCGGTCAATATCCGCGCGCAGGAGGCGATCAATCACATTCGCGAAGCGACCAACGGCCGCCTCGACATCAAGCTGTTTCCGCAGAACCAGCTCGGCTCCGACACCGACCTGCTCTCGCAGGTGCGCAACGGCGGCGTGGAGTTCTTCAACCAGGCCTCGTCGATTCTCGCGACGCTCACGCCGGCCGCGGGCATCGTCAACACCGGCTTCGCGTTCAAGGACTACGACGCGGTGTGGAAAGCCATGGACGGCGACCTCGGCAATTACATTCGCGGGCAGATCGGCAAGTCCGGGCTCGTGTCGGTCAGCAAGGTGTGGGACAACGGCTTCCGGCAGATCAGCTCGTCCACCCGTGCGTTGCGTGCGCCGGCCGATCTGAAGGGCTTCAAGATCCGCGTGCCGCAAGCGCCGATGCTGACCTCGCTGTTCAAGGCGCTCGACGCGGGCCCCGCGCCGATCAACTTCAACGAACTGTATTCGGCCTTGCAGACCGGCGTGGTGGAAGGCCAGGAAAATCCGCTGCCGATCATCGCCACGGCCAAGCTCTACGAAGTGCAGAAGTACATCAGCCTCACTTCGCACGTGTGGGACGGTTACTGGATTCTCGGCAACCGTGCCGCATGGGAGCGACTGCCGGCGGACATGCGCACCATCGTCACGCGCGAATTCGAAAAGGCCGCGATGCTGCAGCGCGCGGACATTGCGAAGCTGAGCAGTTCCCTGCGCGACGATCTGAAAAGCAAGGGCATTACTTTCATCGACGTGGATCGTGAGTCGTTCCGCGCCGCGCTGGCCAAGACGAGCTTCTACCACGACTGGAAGAGCAAATACGGCGACGAAGCCTGGGGTCTGCTGGAGAAGTCCGTCGGAAAACTGGGGTGATGCGATGATCTCGATCTCTTATTCACACGAGCGGCAGCACCGCTTCGCCTGCGCGCTCGATTCAGCGCTCGGGCATCTGGTGGAGATTCCCGCTGCCTTGCTCGTGCTGGCGGAAATCGTCGTGCTGCTGGCCGGCGTGACAAGCCGCTATATCCTGCACGCACCGCTCGTCTGGTCCGACGAACTGGCCTCCATGCTGTTCCTCTGGCTCGCCATGCTCGGCGCCGTGATCGCCTTGCGGCGCGGCGAGCATATGCGGATGACCGCGCTGGTCGGCATGGCGCCGCCGGGCGTGCGCGCGTTTCTCGACGTCGTGGCGATCGCCGCGCCGATCGCGTTTCTCGCGATGGTGATCGGGCCGGCCATCAGCTTCGCGCAGGACGAGTCGTTCATCACCACGCCCGCGCTCGAACTGTCGAATTCGTGGCGCGCCGCCGCGTTGCCGATCGGTTCCGCGCTGATGCTGCTGGTCGCCGTAGTGCGCCTTGCACGCATGGGCAACTGGCGTCTCGTGCTGGGCGCTGTCGCGACGGTCGGCGCGCTGGTCGGCATCTTCATCGCGCTCGGCCCGCTGTTGCGCGACCTCGGCAATATCAATCTGCTGATCTTCTTCGTTGGCCTCGTGGCGCTCGGCGTGCTGAGCGGCGTGCCTATCGCGTTTTCGTTCGGACTCGCCACCTTCGGTTATCTCGCGCTGACCACGAACACGCCGATGCCGGTGGTGGTCGGCCGGATGGACGAAGGCATGTCGCATCTGATCCTGCTGTCCGTGCCGCTCTTCGTGTTCCTCGGCCAGTTGATCGAGATGACCGGCATGGCCGCGGCGATGATCGCGTTTCTCGCGAGCCTGCTGGGTCACGTGCGCGGCGGTCTTTCGTACGTGCTGGTCGGCGCGATGTATCTCGTCTCCGGTATCTCGGGATCGAAAGCCGCCGACATGGCCGCGGTCGCACCCGTGCTGTTTCCGGAGATGAAAGCGCGCGGCGCGAAACCCGGCGACCTGGTCGCGCTGCTCGCCGCGACCGGCGCGCAGACCGAGACGATTCCGCCGAGCCTCGTGCTGATCACGCTCGGCTCCGTGACCGGCGTGTCGATCTCCGCGCTCTTCACCGGCGGCATGCTGCCGGGCATCGTACTGGCGATCACGCTATGCATCGTCGTGCAATGGCGTTACCGGCGCGAAGACATGTCGAGCGTCAAGCGCGCGACGCGTGGCGAGATTCTGCGCAAGCTGGTAATCGCGTTTCCGGCGCTCGCGCTGCCGTTCGTGATTCGCGCGGCGGTGGTCGAAGGCATCGCGACGGCGACCGAAGTCTCGACCATCGGCATCGCCTACGCGGTGCTGGCCGGCTTGCTGATCTATCGCCGCTTCGAGTGGAAACGGCTCAAGCCGATGCTGATCGATACGGCCACGCTGTCCGGCGCGATTCTGCTGATCATCGGCGCCGCCACCGCAATGGCTTGGGCGCTAACGCAATCGGGCTTCTCGGGCCAGCTCGCGCAGACCCTGGGCGCTTTGCCGGGCGGCGCGGCAATGTTCATGGCGGCGTCGATCTGCATGTTCGTGATTCTCGGCAGCGTACTCGAAGGCATTCCGGCCATCGTGCTGTTCGGCCCGCTGATGTTTCCGATTGCGCGGGCCATGCATATCCACGACGTGCATTACGCCATGGTCGTGATCCTCTCGATGGGCGTGGGCCTGTTCGCACCGCCGTTCGGCGTGGGCTACTACTCCGCTTGCGCGGTGAGCCGCATCCATCCGGACGAAGGCATGAAGCCGATTCTCGGCTACATCGCCGCGTTGATGGCCGGGCTGATCATCGTGGCCGCTGTGCCGTGGATTTCGACGGGCTTCCTGCATTGAGCCTTTGATCTCCTGAAGCGCGAGGCCAGCGCCGTCTCGCCTCGCGCGATGTCCTTCCGCTCGCCGCTGCGGGCCACGCCATTCGCCTGATTCAATTCATCTGATTGCCGCCGCTGCCCGTAAAAGCAGCGGCGTAGAGGAGCCTTTTGCCATGTCCACCACCGAAGCCCCGTCTGCCGCATTGAATGCTTCGCCTGCTTCGATCACGCCGCAGGTCCAGGTTGCGCAAACCGCGCCCTTGCCGTTAGCCGACGCGATCCGCTTCCTTTCCATCGATGCGATTCTGCGCGCCGGCGAAGGCCATCAGGGCGTGCCGCTCGGCATGGCGGAAATCGCGACCGCGCTATTCACGCGCCACCTGAAATTTAACCCCGCCGATCCGACCTGGCCCGACCGCGACCGCTTCGTGCTGTCCAATGGTCACGGCTCGCTGCTGCTGTACTCGCTGTTGTATCTCACCGGATATGACGCGATCGGGCTGGAACAGATCAAGACCTTTCGCGAGCTAGGCTCGCATTGCGCGGGGCATCCCGAGTACGAACCGGCGCACGGTATCGAGGCGACCACCGGCCCGCTCGGCCAGGGCATCGCCAACGCGCTCGGCATGGCGATCGCCGAAGCGTATCTCGCCGCGAAATTCGGCAGCGATCTCGTCGACCACTATACGTATGCGTTCGTCGGCGATGGCTGTCTGCAGGAAGGCATCGGCCAGGAGATGATTTCGCTGGCCGGCCATCTGCAACTCGGCAAGCTGATTCTCTGCTGGGACGACAACCAGATTACCGACGACGGCAGCACTTCCCTCTCGATCAGCGAGGACGTCTGCGCGCGCTTTCGCGTCGGCGGCTGGCATGTCGTCGAGGTCGACGGGCACGATCTCGAAGCGGTATCGGCCGCACTGACGATCGCCCGCGCGGACGCGCGGCCTTCGATGATTGCGTGCAAGACCGTGATCGGCTGCGGCATCGCGCGTCTGCAGGGACAGCGCGGCGGCCACAGCGGCAAGCTGTTCCAGACGGACGCCGACGCGGCCCGCGACACACTCGGTTGGCCGCACGCCCCCTTCGAGATACCCGCGGAGATTCTCGGCGCCTGGCGCGCGGCAGGACGGCGTTGCGACCCGCAGTACTACGCGTGGCACGAACGTCTCGCCGCGTTGCCCGCCGCGCAGCGCGACGAGTTCGAACGGGTCCAGGCCGGCTATCTGCCGCAAGGCTGGCGCGACGTGCTGGACGACTACCGCAAACGCGCCGTGGAGCGCGACGAGCCGCAGCCCGGCATCACCGTGTCGGGCGAGATCAGCGACCTGCTCGCGCCGCTGTTGCCGGAACGCATGGTGGGCTGTGCCGACCTCGAAGCGCCCACCGGTCACAAGCGTCAATTGCACGCCTTTACTGCCGCGGACCGCAGCGGCGCCTACGTCCACTGCGGCGTGCGCGAACACGTGATGGGCTCGATGGCCAACGGCATGGCCGCGCACGGCGGCGTGATCGCGACCAGCGTTACGTATCTCGCGTTCTCCGACTATCAGCGTCCGGCCATGCGCATGGCGGCGCTAATGGGCCTGCCGGTGCACTACGTGTTCAGTCACGATTCGATCGGTGTCGGCAAAAATGGCCCGACGCATCAACCCGTCGAGATTCTCGCCTCGCTGCGCGCAATGCCGAACATGCGCGTGCTGCGCCCCGCCGACGCCGTCGAAGCCGCCGAGTGCTGGGCGCTCGCGCTCGAACATCGGCGCGGGCCGAGTACGCTGGTGTTCGCCCGCCAGTCGCTGCCGTTGGTGCGCCGTGAATATAGCGCCGAGCCATTGTCGCAACGCGGCGCTTACGTACTCGAAGAGGCCGAGGGCGGCGCGCGTATCGTGACGCTATTGGCGACCGGTTCCGAAGTCGCGCTGGCCGTGGAGGCACGCCGTCAGTTGCAGGACGAAGGCATCGCGACGGCCGTGGTGTCCATGCCGTGCTGGGAGATTTTCGACGGACAGGACGACGCCTATCGCACCGCCGTGCTTGGCGCGGGCACCGTGCGAGTCGGCGTGGAAGCGGCGTTGCGCTTCGGCTGGGATCGCTATCTCGGCGAGCGCGGCGGCTTTGTCGGCATGACGGGTTTCGGCGCGTCGGCTTCGGCGGAGACGCTGTACGAGCACTTCGGCATCACCGCGCAGCATATCGTCGCTGAAGCGAAGCGGTATCTGTAAATCATCGGGAACATGACCATGCATAAGATCGTTTTTCTGGACCGCTCGACCCTCGCGCCGCAGATCGTGTTGCGTGAACTGCGCTTCGAGCATCAGTTGATCGAGCACGATCGCACTACGCCGGAGCAAGTGATCGAGCGACTGGCCGGCGCGTCGATTGCGATTACCAACAAGGTGGCGCTGAGCGCCGAAGTGCTGGAGCAGTTGCCGCAGTTGAAGCTCGTCGCGGTGGCCGCGACCGGCACGGATCGCGTCGACAAGGCGGCGGCTCAACGGCTCGGCATTGCGGTGAGCAATATTCGCGGGTACGCGATCAACACCGTGCCCGAGCACACCTTCGCGCTGATCCTCGCGCTGCGGCGCAATCTGGTCGCTTATCGCGACGACGTGCTCGCCGGCGAGTGGCAGAAGTCCGGGCAGTTCTGTTTCTTCACACACGCGATTCACGATCTGGCCGGCGCGCGGCTCGGCATCATCGGCGAAGGGGTGCTGGGTCAGCGTGTGGCGGAACTCGGCAAAGCCTTCGGTATGCAGCCGATGTTCGCCGCGCACAAAGGACGCGAAGGACTCGGCCCGCTCTACACGCCGTGGGACGAAGTGCTCGCGACGAGCGACATCATCACCGTGCACAGTCCGCTCACGCCGCACACGCGCAATATGCTCGCCATGCCCGAGTTTCGCGCGATGAAGCGCCGGCCGTTGATCATCAACACGGCGCGCGGCGGACTGGTGGATGAAGCCGCGCTCGTGCAGGCGCTCGACGAAGGGTTGATCAGCGGCGCGGGTTTCGACGTGACCGCTGGCGAGCCGCCCGCCGACGACAATCCGCTGTTGCGCGCCGCCGGCCGGCCGAATGTGATTCTGACGCCACATGTGGCGTGGGCGTCGGACGAAGCGCAGCAGAGTCTCGCGAATCAGTTGATGGATAACATCGAGAACTTCGTCAACGACACGCCGATGAATCTGGTGAGTGGAGCGTATTAAGCTTGCTGGCCGCGCCGCTTGTACATCGAGCGACGCGGCTTCCCGCCTTTGACGCCGCTCAGGCTTGACGGAAAATCGGCGCGCCCCACGGTGCTCCGATCGTGCCGCCATCCACGACGATTTCCGCGCCCGTCATTCCCGACGCGTCGCTGGAAGCCAGGAACAGCACTGCTGCCGCGACTTCTTCCGGCGCGGCGAGGCGTGCCATCGGCACGCGCGGCGCGAGCGCCTGTTCGGTTGCGTCGAGCGTCGCGCCCTCGCGCGCGCCACGCGTCCAGATCGGCGTGCGCGTGCCGCCGGGAATCACCGTATTCACGCGAATACCACGCTGCACCAACTCCGACGCGAAGACCTTCGCCATACCCGTGATGCCCGCCTTGGTGGCGGAATACGCCGACGAGCCAGGCGAGCCGAGTTCACGCATCACGGAGCCGTTCAATACGACCGCGCCACCCGCGCTCATCAGCGGCAATGCGGCTTGCACCGTCAGAAAGACGGCCGTCAGATTGGTGCGGAGAATGGCCTCGAACGCCGCGGCCGTCGTGCCGCCGAGCGGCGTCGGACCCGAGATGCCGGCATTCGCGAACACGATGTCCAGCGAGCCGAATTTGCTCTTGATCTGCTCAAACAACGCGTCGATGTCCGCTTCGTTGTCCAGATTGGACCGCACGCCCAGTGCGTTTTCGCCGAGTTCCGACACGGCCTGATCCAGCTTCGCACTGTCGCGGCCGGTGATCACCACCTTTGCGCCTTCGGCAATCAGCAGCTTCGCCGTGACGAAACCAATGCCGCTATTCCCACCGGTAATCAACGCTGTTTTTCCTGAGAAACGCATCATCTCTCTCCTTGATTGCGCCGCGAACGCGCCGAAAGTCACGGCCGTGCGACGCCTGTAACGGTTAAGCGGCCAAACAGCGCCGCCGCGTAGGGACATCCGCGATAGATGCCCTCATCCAACAATCTGCATGTTGATCATCATGCACATTTTCAGTATTATGCTCATCATGCAGATTGTCAAGAGGGGTGACGGAGATGGGCTACTCGCAGGCGCAAAAGGCAGAAAGCCGTCAACGCGTGCTGGAAACAGCGGCGCGGCAGATTCGGGAAGACGGCATCGAGGCGCTCGGCGTGGCGGACTGCATGCGGCGCGCCGGTCTCACGCATGGCGCGTTCTACGGTCACTTCGAGTCGCGTGACGCGTTGATCGTCGAGGCGTTGGAGTATGCCGTCGCGCTGAGCGAGAAACGGATCGCCGCCACGGTTTCGGCGGCACATGCGAATGGGTCGGCGAAGAAAGAACCGTTGCGCGTGATCGCCGAAATGTTTCTCAGCGAGAAACACATCAAGGATCCGGGCAACGGTTGCGCGTTGTGCTCGCTTGCCGGCGAGGCGCGGCACGCGGCGCCGGCGGTTCGCGAGAGTTTGACGCAATACGTGCACAAGCTCGCGTCGCGCATCGCGCAGACGTTGGCCAGCGACAGCGAAACCCTGGCGCTCGGCATTGTCGCGACCATCGTCGGCGCGGTGACGCTGGCGCGTGCCGTCGACGAGCCTGAAACGGCCAGATCGATTCTGGCGGGCTCGCTGGATCTGATCGTGGCGCAAAGCGCCGACGCCTAGCTCGATGAAGCGGCGCCGGCTTGAACCCGCGCCGCCCTTCGGTTGCTTTAACGCGCGCGGGGAACTACGAGGCGTGCGTCAGCGGTTCAATGATCGTCGTCGCGTTCGGGGCCGCACATGCGGTCCGAGTCGCCGTGGTCGCGGCGGTGGTCGCCGTGATGATCGTCGTCCACGCCGGGCAGTTTTTGCGCCACGTAACCCGGCAAGTCGCTCGGGTCCCAGGCAAACGCGAAAAACTGATTCGGGTTCGCGATGCCCGCCGGGTGGTTGGTATCGGTGATCGTGCCCAAGAAGTCGTTGTCGTTGGCGACGAACAGCGTGTGCTTCTTCACCCCGCCGACCACGACATCGGGACCGAATGCCAAACCCTCCAGCTTCGCCGGAATATCGTTCGCGTTGTAGCCGTGAGGGGTGAGCGTGGCAACCACATCCAGAAACAGCGTCTTCTGCACCGCATACGGCGCGAGGCCGGCCTCGCCGCTCGCGTTGCTCACGTCCTGAGCGCCGTTCAGGTCGATATGGAACACCTTCTTGAACACGGCCGTCGAGTTATCGCCCAACCCCTGGCCATCGCGTTCGTCCATCAGCAATTCGTGATCGTTGACGGCCACCACGTCGCTAATGGTCGGATATTTGGGCTTGGCCGCCGTGCCGATGTTCGTCAGCGGATACGCGAACTGGGTCGTCCTGCCGGTGCGCACGTCGATCCTGACGATACGCGTGTACGCGCCTTTCGTGCCACCGTCCTGGATCAGCGGGCTTTGCATTGCGCCGAACAGCGTCTTGCCGTCCGGCGAGATCGCGAGGCCTTCCATGCCCTTGTTGGCGACGCGGCCCGAGGTGTTCTGCGAGATTTCGTCGTTGCCGATCGGGCTCAGCGTGGCAACCGCGAACGCGTCCGGCAGCTTGTACGTGTCGATCCGGCGGCCGCTGCGGCGATCGAAGCGATACACATAAGGGCCGTACTCGTCCGAGATGAAGATGCTGTCGCCGTCGTTGCTCACGCGCACGCTTTCGGGATCGAAGCGCCCGTCGCGGTCGTCCGTGGACAGGCGTGTCGGATCGAAGTTGTCCGAGCGGCCGGTGAAGTAGTTGGTGTGATTGCGGCGGTTGAGCGCCGGCGCGCCGTTGGGCACGCCCGCGGCGGCGCCCGTGCCGTAGACCAGCTTGTCGTTGGTGTGGAGCAGCGTCGTAGCGAGCAGGGTCGGCGTCATCGTGTACGGAAGCGAGGCGCTGGCCGCGCCGGGTTTCAGGCGCAGGCGCAGAGTCTGAAAGCGGTTGATGTACGAAGCGGTGTCGTCGATTGCCGGGTTGTACGACACGGCATTCGGGCCACGGTCCGGCACGGCGACGAACGTATGGCATCCCGCGTAAGCGATGCCCGAACCCAGACCGCCGAGCAGATTGCCCGCCACGCCGTTCTCCAGCGGCGCCGCGGTTTCTTTCGATAAGTCACCGGTGAGACCGCTCAGTTGACCGACCGCGATGAGATCGATGCCGGCATGCGCAGCCGTTGCGAAGAAAAGCGACGAAGCGATCGCTGTCAGAGCAAAGATTCTTGAACGGGACACGGTGTCTCCTTGATTGGAATGCCTGTTTGTCGACGGATCGGGCGCGCGGCGCCGTGCGTGGGCGCTTTTGTCCGCGTGGAGGTGCGAAAAGACTTGAAGGCGGGCCGGCCTGCGGCCCGTCGGCCGATTGAAGGCCGCCGGTAATATTGCGTGAGGTTCGTGACCGAATAATGACGTCGGGAACCAGCCTTGAAGCGACGGCGGCAGTATTGCACTGCGCCGGAAAGGTCGATGCGTGCCGGCGCCCTACCCGATCGCCAATCCCGCGTCAGCCAGCGAACGCTTCAGCCCCAGCTTCGGATAGGCCCGATCGACCGCGCGCACGTCCGCGCGCGTTTCCTCGATGATCCAGTCGCGCACGTCGGCCGCGGCCGGCCGCAGCGCGCGGCTCTCGGGCCACACCAGACAACAGCGCCGGTTCGTGACGATCAGTTCCTGTTCGGCCGGCTGAAGCGCGCCTTCTAGCAGCCAGTGCGACACCACGTTCAGCCAGCCGAGCGCGACGCCCTGGCCAAGCAGCGCGGCCTGCACGACGATCGCATAGTCGTTGAAGCTCAACATGCTGGCGGCGTGACGCCCGTGTGCCGCGAACGCTTCAAAGCGTTCATGCCAGCCGCGTTCGCCGTCGTCCATGACGATCACCGTGTCGCCGTGCGCGCGCCCCGCCTCGGTGGCCGCGATCTCGTCATAGCGCCGGTTGCACACCGGCAGCAAGGTCTCCGGCATGACCAGCACGCTGTTCTCGCCGATCTCGTCCTCACGCCGAAAGCGCATGCCGAGATCCACATCGACGAGCGGCCCGCCGATGCGCCCCGAGATCAGCTGGAACCGCAAGTCGACATTTGGAAACGCCTGATTCAGCCGGTTCATGCGCGGCATCAGCCAGTGCGTGGTGAAAGCCGTGGACACCGAGAGCGTGACCGACTCCACACCGGTGGCGCGCGCCTCGATCTCGCGGATCGCGCCTTCAATACCGTTGAAGCCCTCGGAAATCTTCCGGTAAAGAATCTTGCCGTTCTCGGTCAACTCAATACCGCCGCGCACGCGCTCGAACAGGCGCACGCCGAGATGGTCTTCCATGCGCGCCAGCATGCGGCTCACCGCGGGCTGGCTCACATATAACTCCTGCGCCGCGCGCGTGAAGTTGCCGCAGCGCGCGGCAGCTTCGAACACGAACAGCGCATTGGCGCTCGGCAGTTTTTTGCGGAGATTGGGCATGACCTGATGTTATGCCTTCTCCAACAATTTGGGAATTGCCGTCAAAAAGGGCGAAGCCTATATTTTCCCTAACGCAGGCTTCTACAGCGAGACAGGACGCAATGGACGCACGAGCGAAAACAGGTGTTTCGATCCGATCGGCAGCGAAACGTTATGGCCAGGTAGTGGCCCTCGACGACGTTTCACTCGACATCGCCCCCGGCGAATTCGTCTCGCTGCTCGGCCCTTCGGGCTCGGGCAAGACCACCCTGCTCGGCATTCTCGGCGGCTTCGTGCAGCCGAGTTCGGGCGCGGTCTGGGTCGGCGAGCGCGACATTACATTTGCGCCGCCGCATAAACGCGACATCGGTATCGTGTTTCAGAACTACGCGTTGTTTCCGCACATGAGCGTCGGCGAGAACGTCGCGTTTCCGTTGCGCGCGCGCCGTCAGCCGAAAGGCACGTGGGCGAAGAAAGTCGCCGACGCGCTCGCCATGGTCGAACTCTCCGGCTACGAAAGCCGCGGCATCTCCCAGCTTTCTGGCGGTCAGCGGCAGCGCGTGGCGCTCGCCCGCGCGATGGTGTTCGAGCCGCAACTGATCCTGATGGACGAGCCGCTTTCCGCGCTCGACAAGCAACTGCGCGAAACCATGCAGATCGAACTGCGGCGGCTGCATCGCAAGCTCGGCGCGACGATCGTTTATGTGACGCACGACCAGCGCGAGGCGCTCACCATGAGCGACCGCGTGGCCGTGCTGAGGAACGGCCGGCTGGTGCAGATCGACACGCCCGAGCGGCTCTACGACCGCCCATGCGATGCGTTCGTGGCGAGCTTCATCGGCGAGGCGACGCTGCTCGACGTGACGCGTGCGGGTGACGACGCGGTGCGTCTCGGCGATACCGTGCTGCGCACCGCGCATCCGCTGCCGCATGGCAACAAACTGCTGCTCGCGGTGCAGACCGAAAAGCTCGTGATCGACGGCGGCGGTGGCGGCAACGACGGCGTGAACCGCTTGTCGTGCCGCGTCACCGAGGTGCTGTATCAGGGCGAAAGTCTGCGCGTGTTCGCCGCGCTCGCCGACGGCACCGCCATCAGCCTCAGGCAACCCGGCGGCCACGACGCGCGCCGCCGCATTCCCGAGCCGGGCGCACAGATGAGCGTGACGCTCGACCCGCAAGACACGATCGTCGTGCCCGCCTGATTTTCTCCGCCCACGCGTGGGGCACTCCCTCTCCGATTCACCGCACATTGCAAAAGGATGATTTCATGAAGCTCACCGATTTCAAGGTCCTGACGTTCGACGTCGTCGGCACACTCATCGACTTCGAGCGCGGCGTGCTCGCCTCCGTGCGGCGCATTGGCGGCGCGAAAGCGAAGGACCTGACCGACGACCAGATCTTCGAACCGTACATGCGCGGCCGCGCCGCCTATCCGGGCCGTTCGAGCCACGAAATGGCGAACGTCTATCTGTCGCTCGCGAAAGAACTCGGTCTGCCCGACGACGCACAATCCGCCGCCGCCTTCCAGCGCGACGTGCTCGAATGGCCGGCGTTCGCGGATTCGGTCGCGGCGCTCAAGCGTCTGCGCAAGCACTTCCGCCTGGTCGCGATGACCAACGCCGACCGCGTGGCGCTGTCGGCCTACGCGCACACGCTCGGCGACCCGTTCGACGACACCGTCTGCTGCGATGAAACCGGCGTCGCCAAACCCGACCCGCAATTCTTCGCGTACAACCGCGGCCGTCAGGCGGCGTTCGGCTACAAGTTCGGCGAAATCCTGCACACCGCGCAGAGCCAGTATCACGACATCGGCATCGCCACGAAGCTCGGTTACGCGACCTGCTGGATCGAACGCCGTCAGAACGTGAAGGGCTTCGGCGCCACGCCGGTGCCGGAAGCCGTGACCACGCCGACCTTCAAGTTCGCCACGCTCGGCGCGCTTGCGGACGCCGTCGAAGCCGAAGCACGCCTCGCCGCCTGAGCCGATGCTCGCGCCGATGAAACCGCACATGCCCGCGCCTGATTCGCTCTGGCGCGCGCTCTTCGCCGCATCGCCAGGCGCGGATGCGGCAGTCAGCACCGGCGTGCCGCTTGCACGCGATCTCGACGTCGAAGTCGCCGTGATCGGCGCGGGCTACTCGGGTCTCGCCGCCGCGTATGCGCTGCAAAACCGCGGCGTCGACTGCGTGGTGCTCGATGCGAATCCGGTCGGCTGGGGCGCGAGCGGGCGTAATGGCGGCGTGGTGTCGTCGAAGTTCAGATTGTCGTTTCCCACCATCGACAAGCTGAACGGCCTCGATACCGCGAAGCGTATGCATCGGCTCGCGCATGAAGGCGTGCGGGTCGTCGAGACGCTGGTCGATGAATTCCAGTTGGCACGCGCCCGCTTTGAACATACCGGCAGTTTGCGCTGCGCTCATACGGAGACTGCGCTCGCCGCGATTCGCGCTGAGGCCGACTGGGTTCGCACGAATCTCGGCGATACCTCGATGACCGTGCAATCGCGTGCCGAGATCGAGCACGAGACGGGTTCGAAAGGTTTTGTCGGCGGCGTGCTGAGCGCGGACGCCGGCACGATTCTGCCGCTCGAATACGTGCGCGGACTCGCGCGCGGGCTCACGCTGCGCGGCGTGCCGATTTACGAATCGACGCCCGTGCAGCAGATGCAACGCACGCCCGGCGAGAACCGCGTCACACTGCGCACGCCAGGCGGCACGGTGCGCGCGAAGCAGGTCATCGTTGCGACCAATGCGTATTCGGATCTCACGGCGGCCACCTCGGCGTATCAACGCGAACTCGTGCCGTTTCGCAGCGCGATGATCGCCACCGAGCGCCTGCCCGCCGGCCTCGATGCGCGTCTGATGGTCGAGCGCCGCAGCTACACCGAAACGCGGCGCATGATGAAGTGGTTCCGCAAAGTGGACGGCCGCATGCTGTTCGGCGGACGCGACGCGTTCGGCAAGGAAGGGCAAACCACCGGCTTCGACGCGTTGCAACGCGCGATGGTCGCGCTCTTTCCCGATCTCGCGGACGTGAAGGTGGACTACCGCTGGTCGGGTTACGTGGGTATGACGTTCAATTCGCTGCCGCATGTCGGACGCAGCGACGACGCCACGACCTTTTGTCTGGGGTATAACGGAGCAGGCGTCGCGATGGCGAGTCTGCTCGGCCAGCATGCCGCCGCGCTCGCGCTCGGCGAAACGCCCGAGCTTTCGCTGCTCGGCGCGCCCGGTCTGCGGCCCGTGCCCTTTCATTCGCTGCGCGCGCCGGGTGTGAGACTCGTCGCGGCGTGGTATCAGTTTCTCGACGCCGTAGGTGCATGATGACAACCGCCAAACGGATGCTCCAGGGAACCACCTTGATGCAGGCCACCGAGTCCGATCCCGCCGCGCGCTATCAGCGCCGCGAAGATCGCACCATGCTTCTCCTGATGACGCCCGCGCTCCTCGTGATCGTGGTGCTGCTGGTCGTGCCGCTCGCGTGGCTGTCGTGGCAATCCATCTATCACGACGGCTTCACGCTCGAAAACTATCGGCGCATGTTCACCGGCGCTTACCTCGAAACATTTCTGCTGACATTTAAACTGAGCATCGTCGTGACCGTCATCACGCTGCTGCTCGGCTATCCGGTCGCCTACTTCGCCGCCTCGTTGCCGCCGAAGCTGAGCGCGCTGGTGCTCGGCATGGTGATTCTGCCGTTCTGGACCAGCGTACTGGTGCGCACCTACGCGTGGCTCGTGCTGTTGCAGCGCACGGGGCTGGTCAACAAGGCGCTGATCGCCTCGGGGCTCGTCGATCGGCCGGTGCAGCTCGCCTACAACCAGTTCGGCACGGTCATCGCAATGGTGCATATCCTGCTGCCGTTCATGGTGCTGCCGCTTTATTCGGCGATGCAGAAAATCCCGTCGAATCTTTCGCAAGCCGGCGCGAGTCTCGGCGGCTCGCCGCTGCATGTGTTCCTGCGCGTGTTCCTGCCGCTGTCGCTGAGCGGCGTGTTCGCCGGCGTCACGCTCGTGTTCGTGTTGTGCCTCGGCTTCTACATCACGCCTGAACTGATGGGCGGCGGCAAGTCGATCATGGTGTCGATGGTGGTGAGCCGCAATGTCGAGATCTACAACAGTTGGGGCGCGGCGAGCGCGGTGAGCGTCGTGCTGCTGATCTGCGTGTTCGCGATTTTCTACGCCGCGAGCCGCGTGGTGCCACTCGAAAAGACCCTGGGCGCGAAATGAACAAACTTCCGTTCGGACGGATCGTCCTCGGCGCGAGCGTCGTGCTGATTCTGCTGTTCCTGATGGTGCCGGTACTGATCGTGGTGCCGCTGTCGTTCTCCGACACGCGCTTCATGACCTTCCCGCCGCCCGCCTACTCGCTGCGCTGGTATCACTCGTTCTTCGACAATCCCGCATGGATCGACGCCGCGCGCACCACGCTCACCGCTTCGATCTGCGCCGCGCTAATCGCCACGCCGCTCGGCGTGGCCGCCGCCTACGCGATCCAGAACGGCACGCATTGGATCATGCGCTATCTGCGCACACTGCTGATGCTGCCGTTGATGGTGCCGATCATCATCGTCGCGGTGGGCGTGTTCTTCGTCTACTCCCAGGCCGGCTATGTGAATACGCTTGGCGGCCTGATACTCGCCGATACGATGCTCGGGCTGCCGTACGTGCTGATTTCGGTCGGCGCCGATCTGCGCACCTTCGACCGCACGCAGGAGATGGTCGCGCGCAGCCTCGGCATGAATCGCTTTCGCAGCTTCATGACGGTGACGCTGCCGCAGATCAAGGCCAGCGTCATCTCGGGTGCGGTGTTCGTGTTCATTCAGGCGCTCGACGAAACGGTGGTCGCGCTCTTCGTGTCGGGCGGTTCGAACCAGACGCTGACGCGCCGCATGTTCGTGACGCTGCGCGACGAGATCGATCCGACCATCGCCGCGATCAGCACGATGCTGACCGCGCTGACGCTGTGCCTCGTGATGATCGTCGTGGTGAGCCGCCGCTCGGGCGCGGCGCGCGCCTAACCTCTTTCTGACGATAGCCAATACATGGTCGATGCACTGAAGTTCTATATCGATGGCGCCTGGGTCCAGCCGTCCACCAACGCCCGCCGTGCCGTGGTCGATCCGTGTACCGAGCAACCCATCGCCGAAGTGGCGATGGGCACGCCCGCTGACGCCGACCGCGCGGTAGCCGCCGCGAAGCGCGCGTTCACGTCGTTCTCGCAGACCACGCCGGCCGAGCGCCTTGCATTGATCCGCCGCATTCTCGAAGTATTTCTCGAACGCCACGACGAAATGGGCGACACGATCTCGCGTGAACTCGGCGCCCCGCGCGCGATGGCGCGTGCGTGGCAAGCGGGGATCGGGCGGCGGCATCTCGAAGAATTGATCCGCACGTGCGAAACATTCACGTGGCAACGCAGGAAGGGCACGACGCTCGTCAATCATGAACCGGTCGGCGTGGTCGCGCTGATCACGCCGTGGAACTGGCCGATCAACCAGATCGTCTGCAAGGCCGCGCCCGCGATTGCGGCCGGTTGCACGATGGTGCTCAAGCCAAGCGAAGTCACTCCCCTCAATGCCTTGCTATTCGCGGAGATACTCGACGCTGCCGGCGTGCCGCCGGGCGTCTTCAATCTCGTCAACGGCGACGGGCCGACTGTCGGCGCGGCGCTCGCGGCGCATCCCGATGTCGATATGGTGTCGTTCACCGGTTCGACACGCGCGGGCGTCGAGATAGCGAAGCTCGCGGCGCCGACCGTGAAGCGCGTGCATCAGGAACTGGGCGGCAAGTCCGCGAACATTTTGCTGGACGACGTCGATTTCGAAGCCGCTGTTACGGCCGGCGTCGACTCGTGCTTCAGCAACAGCGGCCAGTCGTGCAATGCGCCGACACGCATGCTCGTGCCCGCGGCGCGCCACGACGAAGCAGTGGAGATCGCGCGGCGCGCGGCGCAGGCGCAACGCGTCGGCCCCGCCGACCACGAACGCACGACCATGGGTCCGGTGGTCAACAGCGTGCAGTTCGAGCGTGTGGAGCGGCTCATTGCGGCTGGCATCGACGAAGGCGCGCAACTCGTGGCGGGTGGCCTCGGGCGCCCGCCGGGTCTTGAACGCGGCTATTACGTACAACCGACGGTCTTCGCGGATGTGCGCCCTTCCATGACGATCGCGCGCGAAGAGATCTTCGGCCCGGTGCTCGCGATCATGCCGTATCGCGATGAGGAAGAAGCAATTGCGATCGCCAACGACAGTCCCTTCGGGCTCGCGGCTTATGTTCAATCCGCCGATCTGGAGCGCGCGCGGCGCGTGGCGTTCAGGCTTCGTGCGGGCAGCGTGTATCTGAACTATCCGTCGTGGGATGCGGGCTCGCCGTTCGGCGGGTACAAGCAGTCCGGCAATGGGCGTGAATACGCTGAGTGGGGGCTCGAGGCGTTTCTCGAGGTGAAGGGTATTGTCGGGTTTGGCGAGTGAGCGTGCTTTGGCCTTCTTGCGCCTAGTTGGGCCGTTCACCGCTTGATGCTTGACGCCTGCCGGGCCGCTGCGTGTCAACGCGGCGGCCCTTCATCGCATTCACACACGCCCACGCAACATATCCGCAATCCGCTCCGCGATCATGATGGTCGGCACATTCGTGTTCGCGCACGGTATCGACGGCATGAGCGACGCATCGCAAACGTAAAGTCCGCTGACGCCATACACCGCGCCGCGCGCGTCGCAGACTGCGAGCGCGTCGTCGGCCGCGCCCATGCGGCAGGTTCCCGACGGATGCCACGTGCCGCCCACCGAACGCGTGACGAACCGCGTCAACGCATGGTCGTCGGCGAGCAATTCGTTTAGCGTCACGCCTTGCGTGACCACGCTGCGCACCAGCCACGCGCGCAACGGTCCTGCAATGTCCAGCAACGTGCTCAGTATTCCGCGTTGCAACGCGTTCCACGCACCCGGCACGGCCACGCTCGCGACGCGCGGCGAATAGCTCGACGGCAGCAGCGTGGCGCGGTGCTTCGCCATCATCGGATCGGCGAGCGTGCGGGCGCCGAAGCACAGCGCGAGCTTCAGCCGCTCGAGATCGCGCGCGTCGGAGAGCATGTTGAAGTCGACGATGGGTTCATCCCGCGGATCGGCCGATGCGAGACTCACGCGGCCGCGCGAGTACGATTTGTTCACCCAGAAGAAGATCGTGCCGAGCCGATGGCCGACCGAATGCCAACCCGAGCGCGACAGGATTGCACCGTGCATGTCGCCGGGAACCGCCCCGCTCACGCCTGATGAAAAACGCACGATCGCCTGCTCGTGATGCTCGTCCAGATATGACGTGCGAGCGGCGCGCGGCAGAAACGCCGACACGGCAATCGACGGATGCTCCATCAGATTGCCGCCGACACCGCCTCGATCCGCCACCACCTCGATACCGTGCGCGGCGAGCTCGGCGGCCGGCCCGATGCCGCTTCGCATCAGCAGCGCCGGGCTGTGGATCGCGCCCGAGCAGATGATCACCTGTTTGGCGCGCAATGCTTCGCTCGCGCCGTCCTGGCCGACGACCCGCGCGCCAATCGCGAGCTTGCCGTCGAACAGCACGCGCTCGACGAGCGTGTGCGTGCGGATCGTCAGATTGGGGCGCGCACGCACGGTGTCGTCGAGATAGCAGACCGAAGTCGGGATGCGTTCGCCCGCTGCGCTCACCGCGATCGATCCGATGAACGTGCCGTCCTGCCACTCACCGTTCTGGTCGTCACGCCGCGGATGGCCGCGTGCGTCGAGTGTGGCGAGCACCGCGCGCACGAATGGCGAGATACGCGCCCACGGCGCGCGCTGGATGCGAATCGGCCCGCTCTTGCCATGCAACGCACCGTCGAAGTCGCAATCGGTTTCCAGCTTGCGGAAATACGGCAGGCAGGCGCTCCAGTTCCAGCCATGTGCGCCGAGCGCGTGCCATTCGTCGTAGTCGGCCGGCGCGCCGCGATTCGCCATCAGCGCATTGATCGCCGAACCGCCGCCGAGCAGGCGCGCCTGTTCATAACGGCGCGTCGCGGCCGAGCCGCTCATGCGCGCCTTCAGTCGTTGCCAGATGTTCGCGGTGTCGAGATAGGCGCGACCGGGATAGCGGCTGCGCACTGCCTCGGGCATATCCGTTCGCGAGATATTGCGGCCGGCTTCGACGAGGCAGACGGTCTTGCCCGCGTCTTCCGAGAGGCGCGCAGCGAGCACGCAGCCGGCCGAACCGCCGCCGAGAATCAGATAGTCGATCACGTTCGATGAATGCGCAGACGATGAGCCATGCGGGAGGCGCGAGAAGCGCTAAGCGATGCGCGCGGAATTCGATGCGTTGGCGTTCAACGGCCTCGACTCGCGCGCGCAGCATGATGCCGCTTACTGCATGAACTTGAGCCAGCGCGCCTTCGCCTGGACGCCGGCATCCGACGCCCACCATTCCTCCGACATCAATGCCTGTTTCGACGCATTCTCCGGCGAGCTCGGCAATTCGCTTGCGCGCTTGGCGTCGATCTTGCCCGTCTTGAATGCAGCAGGATTGCCCGGACCGTAGTCGATATAAAGCGGCAAGTTGGCCTGCAATTCCGGCGACACCGCGGCGTTGATGAACTTGATCGCCTCAGGCAGATTCGGCGCATTCTTCAGCACGCAGAGTTGCGTGTCCTGCAGAATGCCGTCGTTGAAGGTGAAGTCGACATCGGGATTGTCCTTGCGCACCGCGCTTGCGCGGCCGTTCCAGATCATCGTCATGTCCACTTCGCCGTCGTGCAGCAATTGCGCCGACTGGCCGCCCGAGGTCCACCACACGGTCACGTCCGGCTTGATCTGCTGCAGCTTTTTGAACGCGCGATCGACGTCGAGCGGATAGAGTTTGTCGCGCGGCACACCGTCGGCGAGCAGCGCGGCTTCGAGCACGGTCTGCGGATCGTTACGCAATGCGCGCGTGCCGGGGAACGCCTTCACGTTCCAGAAATCGGCCCAGCTCTGCGGTACTTTTTTCAGCGACTTCTTGTTGTAGCCGATCACCGTCGAATAGAACTCGTACGCGACCGAGTATGGCGTGCGGTATTTCTCCGGCATGGCCGCCGCATTCGGAATCTTCGAGAAGTCCAGCTTTTCCAGCAGACCTTCCTTGCCGCCGCGCAGGCAGTTGGACGTCGGCGTGTCGACCACGTCCCAGATCGGCTTGCCGGTCGCGGCCTGGGCTTTGATCTGCGGCCACGCGTCAGGAATGCTGTCCTGGTTCACTGTGATGTTGAGCAGCTTCGCAGCCGGGTCGAGAATCGCCTTGGTCTGCGCTTCCTGATAGGTCCCGCCCTGCGAGACGAAGGTGATCTTGCCGGCGGCGGCAAACGCGGGCGTCAAACACGCGGGCGCGAGATTCGCGACACCGAGGATCAGAACTGCGGCAAGCGGGCGCAACATGGGCTTCTTGATCACGACGGGGTCCTCGAGACGGTTGAGCGAACGAATCGTCGATGTCATGCATCGTTGAGCCCAATATAGTGAGTCTATTTATCCTCCACAACGCCGGAATTGTTTGAGTGCCCATGACATCACGTTATGACCGGGCAAAACCCTGGTAAGCCGCGAAAACACCGGGCGCGTAAGCGCGAAGCGCGCGCCGCCGGCTGATGTGAGGTTATCGGCGCTCACACGTCATGCCGTCGCGATGCGAGTATCTGAAATGGCGCGCACGTCGATGCGGCGCGGCAGAATCGCGTCGCGGCTGGCGCTGTCGGCGACCTTCTGCAGCGCGCTGATATCCGCCTCGTTGACGAAGTGCTGTTTCAGCGACGCGCGTTGCGTGATGCGCTTCGCGGCATCGAGCGGGGAACGCGTCAGCGACGCGTAGATCTGCGCGTAGGCGTCGGGATGCGCGAGCGCCCAATCGCCCGCGCGCTGGAAGCGCAACAGCACGTCGGCAATCGCCGTGCGCTTGCGCGGTTCCGCGAGGGCCGCGCCCGAGGCCGTAATGAAACCGAGTCCGCTATTGATGCCGGTGCCGTCGCGCAGAATACGCGCGCCACGTTGCACGGCGATGCCGTAGTACGGATCGAACGTTGCCCAAACCTCGATCGATCCGGACGCGAAGGCGGCAAATGCATCGACGGGCAGAATGAAACGGACATTGACGTCCTCTTTCGAGAGACCGGCTTCGGCTAGCGCGCCATAGAGCTGGAACTGCGAAATGCTGCCCCGCGCGGACGAAACGAACACCGTGCGCCCTTTCAGATCCGCGACCGTGCGAATCTTCGAATCCTGCGCGACGAGAATGCCGAGTTGTTCGCCGGAACCGACGCGCGTCGCGACAATCTTTAGAGTCGGATCGCCGACGGCTGCGGCAAGCACCGGCAAATCACCGGCCGGCGCGAGATCGACGGCGCCCGCGCGCTGCGCTTCGAAGAGCGGCGCCGCGCCCTGGAAATTGGCCCAGCGAAACGCATACGGCGCGCCGTCGAGCACCTTGGCCGCTTCGGCCAACGCGCGCGTGCCGCCTGCCTGATCGCCAAGCACGAGCGTGACCGGCGCGAGTTCGGCTGCCTGTACGCCGAGCGAATTGAATGCACCCGCTACGGCGCATGCCGGCACCGCGCTGAGAAGTTTAAGCGCGCGCCGCCGTGCGGAAAACGAAGTAGAAATGGAACCGGCCATATGTCCTCTCTGACGATATGCCCGCAAGCGTAGCGACGAAGACCGCCTCTGGGAATTATTCTCTTTCGATATGTTTATATCGAATCAATATTTATCTTTTGCATTTAATGGCTACTGCGCTTTGCCTCGATTCTCCAGATTTTCGACGCGCGCATGCCCTTATGCACTAACGTCCGATGGTTAGCTGAAACCGTCGGTTCGCGCCACGCGGACTCCTTGCTAGCATGGTCGATTGGCCTCCCCTTCAGACTCGACTCAAGGACTATGCATCATGGCGCTGCTCAACAGACGGGCGTTTATTCGCGTCGCGCTGGCTTCCTCACTGACCACGCTCACCACGCTCACGACGCGCGGTTATGCGCAAACATCGGCCGCGAACGGTCAGCCGATCGTGTTGCGGATCGGCTACCAGAAGTCGTCGACGTTGATCACGCTGCTCAAGGCGGGCGGGTCGCTCGACAAGGCCTTGGCGCCATTGGGCGTGCGCGTGTCGTGGAATGAGTTTTCGAGCGGCTTGCCCTTGACCGAAGCGCTCAACGTCGAGGCAGTCGATTTCAGCGCGGACGTCGCGGACACCGTGCCGATTTTTGCGCAAGCCGCGCACGCGCGCTTCGTTTATGTCGCGCAGGAAGCGCCGTCGCCGGGCGCCCAGGCGATCATCGTCAAACAGGACAGCGCGCTCCGTACGCTTGCCGATCTCAAGGGCAAGCGCATTGCCGTGACCAAGGCCGCCGGCAGCCACTATCTGCTGCTTGCGGCGCTTATCAAGGGAGGTCTCACGCCAGCGGACGTGCGCATCAGCTACCTCACGCCGGCCGACGGCCGCGCGGCCTTCGAGCGCGGCAGCGTCGATGCGTGGATCACGTGGGATCCCTATGTGGCATCCGTCGACCGCGACGCCGACGTGCGCATTCTCGCGGACGGTAAGGGACTCGCGTCGTATCAGCGTTATTACCTCGCGTCGAATCGCTTCGCGCAGGCGCACCCCGAAGTCATCCAGATCGTGTTCGATCAGTTGACGCAAGCGGGCGAGTGGCTGCGCGCGCATCCTCAGGACGCGGCACAAACGCTCGCGCCGATCTGGGGGCTCGACGCCGCCACAATCGAGCGTGCGAACGCGCGCCGCAGTTATCTGGTGCGCCCCGTTCTTGCACAGAATTTCGGCGAGCAGCAAAAGATCGCGGATACGTTCTTTCAGGCCGGATTGTTGCCCGCCAAAGTCGAGACCGCGCAGGCGCAGCGCTGGGACTTCGGAACGAAACGCGGAGAACCGGCGGGTAGCTGATGGTAATGGAGCCGCTTACGTGGAGTGTCAAAACGGTGTCAAACCGAGTGGAGAAAACCGCATAAATCGCATTGCAAAACGCCGCGCAAAATGTTTTTTGGCGGTCGATTATCATGATTCGATCACCTCACTCGAACGACTCGGTGTTGGATATGACGAATACAGGCAAGGCGTTGATAATCGCGCTGGTTCTGGTGGACGTGGGCTTCATCGCTTACCAGCTTCTCCCTAAAAGCAACCGCTCCGAGGCGGCGCCGGACGCGGTAACGGCCAATTCCATCACGCCGGCGCCGGTCGGCCCGCGCGTCGACGGCACGCATGTGAGCGCAGGCAACGTGGTTCCCACTTCGCCGTCCGCGAACAGCACGGGCGCACCGCTAGCGTCTCAATCGGGCGCGGTCGCGAACGGTACTCAGCCGCAAGCATCGCGGCATAAACAGCCGGGCCGCGCGCCTGCATCGGCGCAAGCGCGCGAGTCCGTCGCCGCGAAGGCGAACACCGCGCAGCCGATTGAACGCGCGCGAGGCGATTTGACCCGGCATGGTTCGAATGCCGTCGCGGCGGCCATGACGGAACAGCTCGTCAGAGAATCTTCCAGGCCCGATCCGTCGTTGCCGATGCCACCGTCGACGCAAACCGCGCCGGCCAGCCAGGACCACCGCGGTTCGAACCCCGTCGCGGCCGCAATGACGCAGGAGCTGGTAAGGGAATCGGTACGGGTCGGTCCGGCCTCGCAGGCACCGGCACCGAGTGGCACGCAGTAATGTTGCAGTCCGAACTAATTGAATGACGGCTTGCCTTCGATCGATAGGCGGTCTGGTGTGACTCACTGCCATTGACCACTTCATCGAAAATACGCACGTGTTGCCCCATACGTTTCTTCGCAGACTCGAAGCTGAAAGCAGGAAGCCGCCGACGAAGAAACCAGTCCCTTGAAACACCCTAATCCGCCCCTGCCCGCCGAGCCCGGACGCTTTCGCCAGGTCACGGACGTCGTGCAAAAACTGGTGCTGCATGCTTGATACACCGCTGTCGTCGCGCGGGTTCGTTCGTTGACCGACGACTTTTCCGATAGCAAGTAGATCGAATACGGCCGCGTATCAGAAATGGTCGCGCGTGCCCGGCGTGTTCGCCTGCGGCGATGTTCGGCTGTCCCCGGTCAAACGCGCCGCTTCCACCTTTGGCGAGGGCAGCACGGCAATTGCGTTCGCCCCCAAATATTTGCAGCAAGACGCCCGCCGGCACCAGCTCACGCCGCGAACGCCTATTCTTCAGCGGAATACGTCGACTTTTCAATCAACGAAGATTGACTAAAAAACAGGCTTCTATTCGCCCGATTGAAACCTGACCCACCAGCGCACACTGAACTTGTGCCAATTGCGCAAGGAGCCCGCGATGTCCACCCGCCACGATAAAGATAACGAGTTCGAAATCGACCTGCCGGCCGCTTCAGCCGCCGAATGGACCAGCCCGGTGCCGGGCGCCGACGCCGGAACGATGCGCGGGTTGCACCTCGCGTCGGAGAGCGTGCTGTGCCTCGCGACGCAGACCTACAACGCCGTTGCGCGCGGCGACGCGGCGGGCGCGCAGGCAGCGCGCATGTCGCTCGAAGAGCAACTGCAACTGGCCACGCGCCTGATCGACGAGCTGCTGTTCGACGGCAACGGCCCCCATACCACGCATTGACCGGCCCGCCGGCCGAACAGCACCAATCGCAGTTTCACCCTCTGAAAATCGACATGAGCGCTCTGACGGTAATTTTTTGCATATGGGCCATGGTGGCCTTTTGCGCAATCCTCTTCATTCGCGGCGCCACCTCGCGCGTGGAGCGTCCGGGCAAGGCACCGCAAAAGCGCCCGGCGCGCTTTTCGATCGCGGAGTAACGGAAGGCAGGCGATCCCGATTCGTACGCCGGAACACGTGCGAATCCTTCGAACGTTCTCATCGGAATAGTCGTACGGCAAAAGCGGCCCGGCAGCCCATCATCACCACAGGTCGCAACGGCCCGGCAGCCACCGCAGCATGAATCCGAGCGGCGTAGTGCTGCCCGGCCGTCATCTGCCCAGCCCTTATTCCATGGAGATCGTCATGCTGAAGTTTTACTTCCACCCCTCGCCGAACCCGATGAAAGTCGCGTTGATGCTCGAAGAACTGCAGACCCCGTTCGAACTGATCGCGGTCGATACGTTCAAGGGCGAGCAACATCGCCCCGAGTTTCTGCGGATCAACCCGAACGCAAAAGTCCCCGCGATTACCGACGACGGTCTGACCGTGTTCGATTCGCACGCCATCCTGCTGCACCTCGCGGCAAAGCACGAACGGTTTCTGCCGGCGTCGGCTGCCGAACGCGCGCAGGCCTTGTCCTGGCTGATGTTCGTCGCGACCGGGCTGTCGCCGTTCTCCGGCCAGGCGGTGCATTTTCTGCATCACGCGCCGACGCCGCTGCCCTATGCGCGCAATCGCTATCTGAAGGAAGTGGAGCGCCACTATCGCGTGCTGGACGAGCGCCTTGCGGAGTCGAAGTATCTGGCCGGCGATACCTATTCGGTCGCGGATATCGCGCTGTGGGGCTGGGCTAACTTCGCCGGCTACATTCTCGGCGAAGCGGGTCTGAGCTGGTATCCGAACGTCAAGCGCCTGATGGACGAAATCTCCGCGCGCCCGGCCGCGGCTCGTGCCCAAGCCTTGAAAGACAAGTTGACGCTGAAAGCCGAGTTCGACGAAGAGACCCGTCGCGCGCTATTTCCGCAAAACGAAGGCGTGAACGCTTAAGCGCTTGCCGGATGGACATGTCGCGCGAATCGCTGCCATCGTGCAGCGGCTCGCGCGGTTGAGCGGGTTACAGAGTTACCAGCTCTCTACTTAAGGCCGAGCCGCTTGGCCAACCGATTCAGATTCGCACGGTCAAGACCAAGCTCGCGCGCGACCGCCGCCCAATTCTGATTGTGGCGCGCCAAAGCGTCGACAACCATGTTCCGTTCGAACTCGGTGACCGCGCTGCGAAAGTCCTTCGATGCCGTCTCAGTTGTTTCGGCCTGGGTGTTCTGGGCTCTGTCTTCTTCGGGTGCGGCCGCTAGCGCAAAGTCAGCGGCCGTCAACGTCAGGATCCGGCGACGCTCGCGATTCGTGGCCAGCGCCTTGAGCGCGCTTCGTCCGATCAGGTGTTCCAGCTCACGCACGTTCCCCGGCCACGGATAACGCAGCAGCATGGCTTGCGCATCCGCCGCGAGACGCAGGCTCAACAGACCGAGCCGCGAGCGATTCTCTTCGAGAAAAAAACCCGCCAGCAGCAACACGTCGCGGCCGCGTTCGCGCAACGGCGGCACGCGCAACGGATAGACGCTGAGCCTATGGTAAAAATCCGCGCGGAACCGCCCTGCACGAACCTCCTCAGCCAGATCGCGATTCGTCGCGGCGATCAGCCGCACGTCGACCTTGTGCTCGTGGTCTGAGCCGATGCGCTGCAACTGGCCGTTCTGCAAAACCCGCAACAGCTTGGCTTGCACGAGAAGCGGCAGCTCGCCCACTTCGTCGAGAAAAATCGTGCCGCCGTCGGCCAGTTCGAATTTGCCGCGCCGGTCCGACGACGCGCCTGAGAACGCGCCCCGCACGTGCCCGAACAGTTCGCTCTCGACGAGCGTATCCGGCAGCGCGGCGCAGTTCAGGCTGATCAGCGGCTTGTTCGCGCGCGACGAGAGCGCGTGAATCGCGTTGGCCACGAGTTCCTTGCCGACGCCGGTCTCGCCGGTGATCAGCACGGTGAGATCGCTGCCGGCAACAACCTCGATTTCCTTCATCAGATGCGTATGCGCGTCGCTGCTGCCGACCATTTCGCGCCGGCTCTGGCTGCTCGCCTGCCGGTAGGCTTCAGCGCGCGCGCGCTCTTCCTCGGTGCTGCGCGCGAGCGTATCGATTCGCTCGACCACGCTCACGGTGGCGGCGGCCAGGCCCAGAAAAGCCCGCAGCGACGCCATGTCGATGCTGTCGAAGCGTGCCGGGTCGAGCGCGTCGAGCGTGAGCAATCCCCACGGCCGGCCGCGTACGAAAAGCGGACAGCCGAGGCAGTCATGCACTTCGAGATGCCCGGCCACGCCCTGCACGAGGCCGTCGTAAGGATCCGGCAGATCGGAGTCGGCGGCGAAGCGGGTCGGCTCCGGCCGCGACAACAACTGCTCGAAGCGCGGGTGGTCGCCGACACGAAAGCGCCGCCCCAGCGTATCGCTGCTCAGTCCGTCGATGGCGAGCGGCACCAGCGTGTCGCCCTCCAGACGCAATAGCGCGGCCGCGTCGCCGGGAAACAGCGTGCGCAGGCTGCTCAGCAGACGGCGGTAGCGTTCGCCCTCGGGCAAATCGTGCGAGAGATCGCGGATCAGCGGCGTCAGGGCGTCCAGCAGTGTCTCTGCAGTCAGATTGACTCCATCTGGAGTCTTTTCGACTAAGGTCGAATTGACCATCTTTAAGTTCAGATCGTTGATTTATTTACATTTTATACCTGGCACGAAACATGGATAGATAAGCGCATCAGTCAGAGCACGACTGGATATTCACCAACAACCAGGACTCCCTATGCTTTCCGCCGAACACCGCGCCATCGTCAAAGCCACCGTTCCTCTTCTCGAAAGCGGGGGCGAGGCGCTGACCACGCACTTCTACGAGATGCTGATCAGCGAACATCCCGAAGTGCGCCCCATGTTCAACCTCGCCAATCAGGCGAGCGGCGCGCAGCAACGCGCGCTGGCCAACGGCGTGCTGATGTACGCACGTCACATCGATCAACTCGAACAACTGGGCGGGCTGGTCTCGCAGATCATCAACAAGCACGTCGCGCTGAATATTCTGCCGGAGCATTATCCGATCGTCGGACAGTGCCTGCTCCGATCCATCCGCGAAGTGCTGGGCGCGGAGATCGCCACCGACGCGGTCATCGAAGCGTGGGCCGCCGCCTATCAGCAACTCGCCGATCTGTTGAGCGGCCTCGAAGAAAAAATGTACGCCGAGCGCGAAGCGGCGCCGGGCGGCTGGCGCGGCACGCGGCTCTTTCGCGTCGCCCGTAAAGTGCGGGAAAGCGACGAGATCACGTCGTTCTATCTGCGCCCCGACGACAACGGCGAGTTGCTCGCGTTTCATCCGGGACAATACATCGGCGTGCGGCTCGTGATCGACGGCGAGGAAGTGCGGCGCAATTACTCGCTCTCGGCCATGTCGAACGGCGAGGAATACCGGATCAGCGTGAAGCGCGAAGCGAATGGCAAGGTGTCGAACCACCTGCACGCTCGCGTCAATGAAAACGATACCGTGGAACTGTTCGCGCCCGCCGGAGACTTCAAGCTTGAAGACAGCGACAAGCCGCTGGTGCTGATCAGCGGCGGCGTGGGCATCACGCCGACGTTGGCCATGCTGCAAGCCGCGCTAAAGACCGACCGTCCTGTGCACTTCATTCACTCGGCGCGTCACGGCGGCGTGCATGCGTTCCGCGACGTGATCGACCAATTGGCCGCGCGTCATCCGAAGTTGAAGCGTTTCTATTGCTATGAGCAGCGCCGCGCGGAAGATGCCGACGCGCACGGCATCGGCTATCTGGACGAAAAGCGTCTGGACGCGTGGTTGCCCAGGACGCGTGACGTCGACGTCTATTTCCTCGGACCGATCGCGTTCATGAAGGCCATCAAGAAGCACTTGAAGGCGATCGGCGTGCCGGAGTCGCAAAGCCGGTACGAGTTCTTTGGTCCGGCTTCCGCTCTCGAATAAAGCGCGGGCTGCGGTTGACGTGCAAATAGCCGGAGCCGGCTATTTGCATCCAACGGCCGGCTGCGCTGAAGTCACGCACTTAGCAAAGCGTTGCGCTCGTCACCCAGGACATGCTCTTGAAGCGCGCGATCAGGGCGTCCACCAACTCACGTTGCGCCTGAGCCAGCGCAATCGTGACCTCTTCAAAACCGCTGCCCGGCAGCGTCGTGACAGCGACTGTCTCGACGTTGCGGGAAAATGGAAATAGCACCTGCCAGATTGCGGCAATGCGCATGCCGTGAAGCGCCGCGCGCACCACGAGTCGATGACGGCCCGAAGTTTGCGACGTCAGTACCTGCAAACCGCTCTCAGAAGATTCACTGGTCATGTCGTATCCTTTTATATTGACTGAGCCGCGTTGCTCGCGGCTTTTCGATGTTTGTCCGATTCTCCCACCTTATTAAGGCATCTTGATGATTCCGCTCAAGCGCCTGAGCAACGCGTCAGCATGCTCGCGATCGACCTGCGATATCTCGCGCTGCTTCAGTATCGCCTCGATCCGTTGACGCCAATAACGCGGCTCATTGATCAGCGACGTGCAAGCCATCGAATCACCTTTTGATGTAAATCGCTCAAGCGTTGTGACTATCGTTTCAATGTGCGAAAGATCGTTCTTATAAGAAGCGTGACTACCCATTACATTCCCGGCTGACTTTATCAAGCGCCTTCGAATCGCCCTTCGAACGAGTTGGCAAGCAATGCGATACCCATTTCGTTTCCGAATCGGCCGATCCGTCCTGCTTGGAGGAAAGCGAAACAACAGACCTGGCGCGTTTGCGCCAGGCTGCGTGAGCATTGCTGTTGGCTGACTGGCTTTATTTGACCCGCGCCGGGGCAGGCACCGTCAACTGACTGGCCTGCGCCATGGCAATGGCTTGCGCGGTGGCTTTGCGCATCGCATCGTAGGCAGCGCCCGCGCTGGAAACCGCCGAATTGAACGCGGTGACCGCGAGTTCGGAACCGGCGGGCGCATTGCGCGCGAGGTCCTCGAACACCGTCTGCATTTTCGTGTTGGACTGTGCGAAACGGTCTTCGAAAATCTTCAGAAACTCGGCTTGTGCCGCATTCGCGACTTCGAGCATGTGACTGTTATAAGACAGCACTTTCTCCGCGACGGGCTTCGCGTTGCCGGCCTGATGAACAAGCAATTCGACCGGTGTCTTACCGGACATCGCCATCTGCCACGCCTGCTCGCTTTCCGCAAGCGTGGCCTTCGCCGCCTGCAGGTTCAATTTGGCCAGCTCTTCAAAATACTGGAACGTTTGCTGCGTCAACGAAAACGCGACGGCCACATTGGCACTTTGCATGGAGATGAATTGCTCTGGCGTCGAAAAATACACTCTGGACTCCTTCTTTAAAACGTTCACATTGCTCAGACAAGAGGCATGCGAAACCAGCGGGACGCAAGCAGATTGTTGACCCTCGAATTGCGCCAACCCGCTCGAATCGTTCTGCGATGCAGCATTAGATGAAACATTCTAACTTTGTTAAATCTGCGCTTGGCGTACTCTTTTGTAGGTGATTACCCTTGAATCAAGGGACGGTTTTGGCTGAGGAATTACGCGGTGGCGTGCCTGAAAGATCAGTGGAATAAGTGCGGCTCCCGCGCATGCGCCGACGTGCGGCACCTCACGTAGAAACCACCATCGATAAGCGGCTAGATCGCGCTATCAAGTGCGTGAGCAGATGTGCAATAGACGGTCAAATACATGCATCCGACCGTCTATTTCATGGGAGAAAAAAGAAATGTGATGCGGATTTACAACCATTTATTGGTAACGCTGCGGAATTTAATCCGGCGGCAATACCAGTGGACCGCAATTGGTATCAGCAATAAACGTCGCGAGTAATTTGGCCGTGTGCATTGCATCAGGGTTCTCCGCGAACAGATGAAGCGCGCGCGGCGGCTCGAACCACGTCTGTCCCGCCGCGTAGTCGACAGGCGGCCCACCCTGCAGCTGCGAGCGGATCGTTCCTTCCAGTACGACCGCGCTCACTGCGCCGGGGTGACGATGCGCGGGCGTAAAGCCGAGCGGAGGAAAGTCGACAATCGCCGTCGTCACCGACTTGCCGGGCGCGTTGGGCAACGCTTCGCACGAGAGCACCTTCACGGTCGACGCCGGACGGCTCGCTGCGCCGGCATGCGTCGACACGCTGGACATCGACGAATCGCCGCCGCAGATGTCCGCGAACCAGTCGATTGCCGCACGTGGCGCCGACGGACCGAGCGCCAGCATCATCGTCGTGGCCAGTGCGAGCATGGCGGGCTTGCGTGCGCAACGCGGCAAGGCAGGCGCCAGCGGATTCATACGCGCGCCGCCGAGCGGCTGTCCGGCGACCAGCCCAACTCACGGCGAGCCTTCGCGCTGGTCACTTCGGCGGCGTCTTGCGCGACGTTGTACACGCCCGCGCTGTCCCGTTGAAGCGCAAGCAAGGCCGCAAAGGCCGCCGCTTCCACATGCAGCGGGCTCGAACCACCCGGCGCGCCGGCGCCCGTGCCGGGTCCGTAGATCTGTCCATAGCGAAGCACTGTACCGTTCAGCGACGCCGCTTCCAGCACGTGCCGCTCGAGCGCCGCGACGCCACGCACGCTCGTGCCGCGCGCGCCCTGCGCATCGATGTCGAGCGGGGAGCTTTCGTCGTAAGGCGTCGCTCCTGGCCGGTACGCCCATGCAATGCTTTGCGCGATCATTTTGCTGCTGCCCGCCGCGATCGCCGCGGCCACCAGGTTGCGCGTACCCTCATCGCGTATCCGCGCGTTCGCCGTGACCGCCTGCGCCATTCGGGCGGGGTCGAGCCCCGGCGGCAGGTCGGTCAATTGATGAATCACGCAAGCCGGCGCGATACGCACGAGCGCTTCGCGCAGCGCGGCTGCGTCGAATACATCGACGACGACCGGCACCACGCCCGCATCCTCAAGTTCTTTCGCACGATCCGCGCGCCGCGTGCTGCCGAACACCGTGTAGCCCGCGTCGAGCAACAGCGGCGCAAGCGCGCTGCCGATCGCGCCCGTTATTCCGGCGACAAAAACCTTGTGTGCCATTTCCTTTCTCCCATTAGCCATTACGCTTCCGACGAGCCCAGCATAAGACTGTGAATGGTCATTAAAAAGGTCCATTATTCGGAAACTGACTGAGCCAATTAGACGGAGACCAAAGTGCGGCGAGCCGAACAGATCGAACTTGCGCTAGCGCCAAGGCCGGAAGGCGTGCCGCTTCAGCGCTGGCTCTACGACGAGCTGCGCCAGGCGATCCTGACGGCGACGTTGCCACCGGGCGCGCGCCTGCCTTCCACACGCGATCTCGCAGCGCGGTTTCGACTGTCACGCGGGACGGTGCTGGGCGTTTTCGCGCAGCTTGAGGCGGAAGGGTATCTATCCGGCGCGGTGGGACGAGGCAGTTTCGTTGCGGCGGAACTGCCGGACCGGCGCATCGACAGCGGCGAGCGGACGTCGCCCGGAAAGCGCGATGGCAACAACGGTACGCAACCGCGCGACGTCGCGTTGTCGACGCGCGGCCGTTTGCTCGCGCGCAGCGCGTTTCAGCTTAGCGGCCGCACTCATCCGGCCCGCGCGTTTCGCGCCAGCCAGCCCGATCTCGACGCGTTTCCCTTCGAACTGTGGGCGCGGCTCGCGGCAAACCGGGTGCGTCGCGCGCGGCGGGATCTGCTCGGCGACGGCGAGGCGCAAGGATATCGGCCGCTGCGCGAAGTGATCGCCGCTTATGTCGGCCCGTCGCGCGGTATTCGATGCTCGGCGGACAACGTTGTGGTGTTGGGCAGCGTTCAGCAGGCGATCGATCTGAGCGCTCGCCTCCTGCTCGATCCCGGCGACACTGCGTGGATGGAAGATCCCGGTTATCCCGGCGCCCGTTTCGTGCTCGAAGCCGCGGGCGCGCGAGTGATCGGCGTGCCGGTCGATACAGCCGGCGTCGATGTGTCATGGGCTCGCCAGCACGCCGCGGCAGCGCGTCTCGCCTATGTCACCGCCGGGCGTCAGGCGCCGCTGGGTCCGCCGCTCGCGCTCGAACGGCGGCTCTCGCTGCTCGAATGGGCGCGCGAGCGAGGCGCCATCATCATCGAGGACGACTACGACAGCGAGTACCGCTTCGAGGGCCACCCGCTCGCCGCGATGAAGAGCCTCGACGATCACGGACACGTGATCTACTGCGGCACCTTCAGCAAGCTGCTGTTTCCCGCTTTGAGGACCGCGTACGCGATCTTGCCCGACCGCTTGATCGAACCGTTCGTGGCCGCGCTGTCGTCCACGGCACGGCATGTTCCCACCGATCAGCAATCCGTGCTGCACGACTTTATCGCCGACGGCCATTTCGGCCGGCACATACGGCGCATGCGCATGCTCTATGGCGAACGAGCCGAGGCACTGACGTCGACGCTCGAGCGGCATCTTTCGGGTTTGCTTGCGCTTGCGCCGATCGTGGCGGGCCTCGACGCGCCCGCGTTTCTGCCGCGAGACGCCGACGACACCGACGCCGCGCGGCGAGCGGCACGCGAAGGCATCGAGACGCGTCCGCTGTCGCTATACGCGATCGACCGTGCCGCGCCGCCGGGGCTCGTGCTCGGATTTGCTTCAATCGGTGTCGAGGAAATAGAGGCCGGCGTGATTGGTCTTGCTCGGGCGCTGACGCGCCGCAAACGCAACGTTGCAACAGGATTCGCCGATGCACACCGATATCCGTCAGGCGTTGACCGAGTTGCGCCGGACACTTAGCGCGCTGAAGGCGCTGTCGGGTTACCTGGAACAGCATCCTGAATCGATCGTGTCGGGTAAATCGGCGGACCGCTGACGTGCTTCGCGGCATGCTCGTGGGACGGGGTTGCGTCTGTGCGATGATGCCTCACGTCGACCCGACTCCCGGAGATCACGATGAACGGCAAATGGTTTTCGAAGTTCTCAAGCTTCCTTTCCACCATGACCGGCAGGCCGGCCACCTTTGTGCTGGCCGTCCTGATGGTGATCGTCTGGGCCCTCACGGGCCCGCTCTTTCACTACAGCGATACGTGGCAACTGGTGATCAACACGTCGACGACGATCGTCACGTTTCTGATGGTCTTCCTGATCCAGAACACCCAGAACCGCGACACCGCCGCGATGCAGATCAAGCTCGACGAGTTGATCCGCGCATTGGCAGGGGCTCACAACGCCCTGCTCGATCTCGAAGAACTCGAGGAAAAAGACTTGACGCGTTTTCGCAAACACTACGAAAGACTGGCTAACGAAGCGCGGATCGCGCTGCGTGCCGGCGGCAGCGACACCGATTCGCCCTTCGTCGACAATCGCGATGACCGTGACGAAGAGCGGCCAGGCGGCAAGGCGCGGGGCGGCTAAACGGACGCGCGCGTCGCAACGCGACTAGCTGACGCTTTGTCCGCGATCACGCGTTTGCGCGCTATCCGCCTAGAAACGTGCGACGTCGATCACTGCATCGGCGAATGCTTTCGGCGCTTCCTGCGGCAGGTTATGTCCGACACCGCCGCCGATGTTACGGTGCGCGTACTTGCCGGTGAATTTCTTCGCGTATGCCGCCGGATCGGGATGCGGCGCGCCGTTCGCGTCGCCTTCCATTGTGATGGTTGGCACGGCAATCGTCGGCGCCGCAGCCAGGCGCTTCTCCAGATCGTCGTACTGCGCCTCGCCCTTGACCAGACCAAGACGCCAGCGATAGTTGTGAATCACCACCGCGACATGGTCCGGATTGCTGAACGATTGCGCCGAGCGCTCGAAAGTCGCATCGTCGAAATTCCATTTCGGCGAGGCCATGTGCCAGATCAGCTTGTTGAAGTCGTGACGATTCACGTCGTAACCCGCCGCGCCGCGCTCCGTCGCGAAGTAGAACTGATACCACCAGGCCAGTTCCGCTTTCGGCGGCAGCGGCGTGCGGTTCGCTTCCTGACTGCCGATCAGATAGCCGCTCACCGAAACCATCGCCTTGCATCGTTCCGGCCACAGCGCGGCGATGATATTCACCGTGCGTGCACCCCAGTCGAAGCCGCCGAAAATCGCCTTGTCGATCTTCAGCGCATCCATCAACGCGATGATGTCCACCGCCACGACCGCCTGCTGGCCGTTGCGCGGCGTGTCCGCGGACAGGAACCGCGTCGTGCCATAGCCGCGCAGATACGGCACGATCACGCGATAGCCGGCTGCCGCCAGCAACGGTGTGACTTCGGCAAACGCATGGATATCGTAGGGCCAGCCGTGCAGCAGGATCACGACCGGCCCGTTCTGCGGACCCGCTTCGGCGTAGCCGATGCTGAGCGTGCCCGCGTTGATCTGCTTGAGGCTGTCGAACGAGGCGACGCTCGATCCGGTCTTCGTGCTATTGGACTGCGCGTTGGCAAGTCCGCTCAGTCCCAGTTCCATCAGGCTGAGGCCTGCAACCGTCGTCCCGAGCAGACGACGACGCCGCAAATTGATCTGGTCAGACATGGCGATTCCTCCAAAAGATTAAGCACTCGCGAGCCGCGCCGGATCGCTCTCACTGAAAGACGGCCCCAATGGCCTCAAGCGGATGGCCGGATCGAGACGGGTCCACGGAAGATCGACGGGATCGGCAGCCATCGGCCCCGGCGCTTTCGCCACGAGGATCGCCTCGGCGATCGCCTCGAAATCCGCGCGAAAATGCACCGAACTCTTGTTGACGAGAATCTTCATCTGCTCCGGTTCGATGCCGGCAACGCGGAACAGGTTGCGATCGAACACCTGCATCTTGACCGAGCTCACCGCAATCCTGACGCCTTCGATCCGCAGACAGGCAACCGGCCCCAACTCGCCTTGCATGCCGTTGAGCATTGGCCCATCGAAACGGAAACGTCCGTCCGACAGGTGCTCGACTTCGAAAACGCCTTCCAGCGGCGCATCGCCCGGCACTCCGGACCGTCCGCCCAGCGCGAGTGAAATGCGCGCGCCCACACCTGCGCGATGCGCCGCCGCCGCAGCCTCCGCATCCCAGATCACGCCGACTGCCGCGCCGGTGGCGCCATTGCGCAACAACGCGCGCACCATCCCCATCGTGTTCGAATCACCACCGACGCCCGGGTTGTCCTGCGTGTCCGCGATGATGACCGGCTTGGCCGCGGAACCGCTCATGCGGATTGCTTCGAGCGCCGCTTCGTCGGGCGTCAGGAACGGCACATCCCAGCGCGCTTCCTCGCCGGCGATCTTCGCGAACAGTGCGTCCGCTGCGTGTTCTGCCGCCGCTTTGTCGAATGCATAAGCCCAGATCGTCGGGCCGCACTCGGGAAAATCAGCCGCGGGAAAGCCCGGCGCAAACGACACGCTCACCACGGGCCGCTCTTCGAGATCCTCCAGCAACTGGTACATCCCGCGTGCAGGCTCGACCAGCGTGCACATGCCGTTCACGGGAATCAGGAATGGCACTCGACGCACCGCCCGGTGCAACGAACGACCTTCATGCATCAGATCTTCGAGAAGCCGCGCGGCGCGCTCGCCGGTCTCCGCCATGTCCACGTGAGGATAGGTTCGATACGCCACGAGCGCACTCGCGTGTTCAAACATGCGAGCGGTCACGTTGGCATGCAGATCCAGCGACACGACCACCGGCATGCGTGCGCCGACGATCCGGCGCACGCGTTCGAGCAGTTCGCCTTCGCCGTCGTCGTGTTGCTCGGTCACCATCGCACCGTGCAGGTCGAGATAGATCGCGTCGAAGCCGCCGGCCTCGACAGCGGCGAGAATCTCGCCGCCGATCCGCTCGAATGCGTCCGTCGTGACGTGTGCCGATGCACTGGCGCCCGCCCAGATCACCGGCTTCAGTTCATGCCCGTTCGCTTCCATGACCTTGATGAAGCCGCCGATCGGAACATTGACGTCGCGCAGTCCGAACACCTCGTCGCCGCGGACCATGGGTGGAAAGCCCTCGCCCTGAACGAAGCTCGAATAAGACGCCTTGGTGGGCGCGAACGTATTGGTTTCATGCTGGAAACCGGCGATCAGGATTTTCATGTGTTTCACCTTTTCTCAAACGACCTCGCGACGAATCCACGAGATGATAGGGATGCCTATCTTTTTGATTTCGACAAAGACCTTGCCATGCAGACTCAGCAGCCGTCAGTCCTGCTTGAGCGTCAGCTTGCCGGTCAATATCAGAATAGCGGCCAACGCGGCCGCGCCGGCCATGACGAAGAGACCGGCATGCATGCTGCCGGTCGATGCCTTGGCCCAGCCGACCACCGCCGGCCCCCAGAAGCCGCCGGACAAGCCCACGGTATTGATAAGCGCGATGCCGCCTGCCGCCGCCGTTCCCTCGACAAGCTGGGACGGAATGGCCCAAAAAACCGTATAGGCCATCCAGAGGCAAGCCGTTCCCAGCGTCAACGCCGTGAGTGTGAGCATCACATTGCCGTCGGCGAAGATCGCCGCGATCAGGCATATCGCCGCGCCGAGCGCCGGAATAGCGCAATGGTAGCGGCGCTCGCCGACCCGGTCCGAGCTGCGGCCCGCGAGGTACATACAGACGGCGGCCGCGACATACGGAATCGCGCTGTACCAGCCGAGGCGGATCGTATCGCTCACGCCCTGCTCTTTCAGCAGCGTCGGCAACCAGAAGCTGATCGCATAGATGGGAAAGATGATGCTGAAGTAAGCGAACGCGAGCACATAGACTCTCGGGCTCTTCAACACGGCCTTGAACGAGTCCGCGCGATGTTCGGTCGGCGCGGTTTCGCGCCCCAGCAGCAACTTTTCGTCGTCGTTCAGCCAGCGCGCATGCTCAGGCCGGTCGGACAACACGCGCAGCGTCAGCAGGCCGAGTGCAATGCACGGCAGGCCTTCCACGAGAAACATCCACTGCCAGCCGGCCAGGCCGCCGACACCGGAAAGGCTCGTCATGAGCCATGCGGACACCGGGCCGCCGACAATTCCGCCCAGCGGTCCGGCGACGAACACCAGCGCAATGGCGCGCGCCATCCGCGCCGGTCCGTACCAGCACGACAGGTAATAGATCATGCCGGGCGCGAAGCCCGCCTCGAACACGCCTAGCAGAAATCGCATGGCATAAAAGGCCGGCACGCTGCGCACGAACAGCATGCACGCCGACGTAATGCCCCACAGCACGAGAATACGGCTGAAGGTTCGGCGCGCGCCGACTCTCGGCAGCATGAGGTTGCTCGGCAGTTCGAACAGGACGTAGCCGATAAAGAAGATGCCTGCGCCCACGCCGTATGCAGCGTCCGAAAAACCCAGGTCGGTCTGCATCTGCAGCTTGGCGAAGCCGACATTGACGCGGTCCAGATACGCGAACATGTAGCAGGTCACGAGAAACGGCAGCAGCCGCCAGTTGAGCTTGCTGTAGAGCGCTGAGGCAGGATCGCCGGCGGCCGATGGATGGATTGCTGACATGCGTGTCTCCCGGTTTTGCGTCCGTGGGCCCGTCGTGCGGGTTGAGTTGATGGTGGCAGGGCAAAACCTCACTAGCAAGAGCAACTAAGTTCACATATCGTTGCTCTGTAGACAACGACAATCGAGCGCCGGAGCGAGTAAATGCGAGAAATTAATCAGCAGCGTCTTCGGTATTTCCACGAAGTGCTGACCCACGGCACCATCCGCGGCGCCGCCGACCACCTCAATACGTCGCCGTCGGTCATCACGCGGCAAATCAAGCTGCTCGAAGACGAATTGGGTACGGTCCTGTTCGAACGCCAGGCGCGCGGAGTCAGGCCGACGGAGGCGGCGGCGCATCTGCTCGAGTTCTGGCAGGGCTACCGGTCGCAGCAGGAAAAGCTCGAGGACCAGTTGCACGCATTGCGGGGGCTTCAGAAAGGGCGTATCCAGTTGTCCATCAGCGAAGGTTTCGTCGATACGCTCGTCGACGACGTGCTGGCGCCGTTTTGCACGCGCTATCCGCACCTGGACATCAGCATGACGACGCAGGCCGTGGACGCGCTGCTGGACGACGTGGCGGAAAGCCGCGCGCATATCGGGCTGGCGTACAACCCGCCGCCCCATCCGCGTATCGAATATCGAGCCAGTTCGCACCAGCCCGTGGTGTTGCTGCTGAGGAAAGACCATCCGCTCGTCAAACGGAAAGGGCCCGCGGGTGTCGACGATCTGCGCGCCTACCCGCTCGCGCTGATGCCCTCTACGTTCGGCATCGGCCACGTCGTTTCGATGCTGGAGTTGGCGGAGAATGTGGTAATCCGGCCCACGTTGACGACGAACTCGCTGAGCGCATTGAAGCGTTTCGTGACGGCGGAGAACTTCGTGACGCTCATTGGTGAGTTCGCCGCATATCGTGAGCTCGCCAGCGGCGAGTTGACCACGGTCCCGATTGCGCATCCGTTGTTCGAAGGCGCGCAGGCCCGCGTGCTGGTCAAAACCGGCCGGCCGCTTGCAGCAGGCCCGCTCGAACTGCTCAAATGGATCGAGGAACGCATGCCGATGTTCGCTGCGTCTAAAGCGAAGGGAAGCCCGCGGCGAAAGGCAGCCGGACGACGGAACGGTTGACGGCGCATGGCGTGCGCAAGTGGTTGAACAATCGGCCCCGGAATGAACCAACGGGCCGCAGCGATCTTGGATATCGCTGCGGCCCGTCTTTGTAGAGCATGCCTCTTTGCCTTAGTGGCCTAAAGCGGCGGCCGCGTGAGGCGGCTCCGTAGTGCGCTTCGCCTAGAAGCGTGCGACGTCGATCACGGCATCGGCGAATGCTTTCGGCGCTTCCTGCGGCAGGTTATGTCCGACACCGCCGCCGATGTTACGGTGCGCGTACTTGCCGGTGAACTTCTTCGCGTACGCCGCCGGATCGGGATGCGGCGCGCCGTTCGCGTCGCCTTCCATCGTGATTGTCGGCACGGCAATCGTCGGCGCCGCGGCCAGGCGCTTCTCCAGATCGTCGTACTGCGGCTCGCCCTTCACCAGCCCCAGACGCCAGCGATAGTTGTGAATCACCACCGCGACATGATCCGGATTGCTGAACGATTGCGCCGAGCGCTCGAAAGTCGCATCGTCGAAATTCCATTTCGGCGAGGCCGTGTGCCAGATCAGCTTGTTGAAGTCGTGACGATTCACGTCGTAACCCGCCGCGCCGCGCTCCGTCGCGAAGTAGAACTGATACCACCAGGCCAGCTCCGCCTTCGGCGGCAGCGGCGTGCGGTTCGCTTCCTGACTGCCGATCAGGTAGCCGCTCACCGAGACCATCGCCTTGCATCGCTCCGGCCACAGCGCAGCGATGATATTCACCGTGCGTGCACCCCAGTCGAAGCCGCCGAAAATCGCCTTGTCGATCTTCAACGCATCCATCAACGCGATGATGTCCACCGCCACGACTGCCTGCTGGCCGTTGCGCGGCGTGTCCGCGGACAGGAACCGCGTCGTGCCATAACCGCGCAGATACGGCACGATCACGCGATAGCCGGCTGCCGCCAGCAACGGCGTGACTTCGGCAAACGCGTGGATATCGTAGGGCCAGCCGTGCAGCAGGATCACGACCGGTCCGTTCTGCGGACCCGCTTCGGCATAGCCGATGTTGAGCGCGCCCGCGTTGATCTGCTTGAGGTTGTCGAACGAGGCGACGCTCGATCCCGTCTTCGTGCCATTGGACTGCGCGTTGGCAAGTCCGCTCAGTCCCAGTTCCATCAGGCTGAGGCCCGCAACCGTCGTCCCGAGCAGACGACGACGCCGCAAATTGATCTGGTCAGACATAGCTAATTCTCCTTATGTGCGACAGCGCTGAATTGAACGTTGCGCCTGCGGGACGCACCGAATGGTTGAATCAAAACGCTCGCGCGGCGTGGGCGATACATGCAGCCGCCCTCGAAGCGGACTTCAGTTACGGCTTGGCGTAAATCGCTCCAAGACCGATTATTTCCGAGTCCGACGCATGCGAGCCCGATGCCGAGTTGCCGCCCGTCGCTGGGCCATAAGACGACAGCGCCAGGCCGTTCTGCGCACTCACGCGGGCCTCGGCGGCTTCGATATTCCTGGGATACTGCGTTTCATCGCCCGCAGGGTTGTAACCGGCCTTCTCCAATTGCACGAGTTCCGCGCGGACCTGCGCCCGGGTGAGCGGCTGATTCGATTGCGCGAACGACAAAGCCGGGAGAGCGACGGCAGCAGCGACGATAAGCGATTGAATGACTTTCATGATCTTCACCTCGAGACAATGTCTTCCACGCAAACGCCCGTTTGTGTTCTGCGTTCGCGTTCTGATTAGCAAGGCCAGTTCGGCTGGCTTGGAAGCATTAGACCCCGTGGACGTATCTGGCTTATGTCGGCAATGCCGGTTGGTGAAACGTTATGTACCCTGCTACGGGGCAGATACATTGCGATACAAAGAACCTGGACCACGTCAAAGCGCTCGCCTTCCCGAGATCGCCGATCCGCATCGGGCCGGTTCAGCTCGCCTCTGAGTCCTCGTCCATGATGAGCAGAAAGAGCGTTGCCTGGGAGGAAATGTTCAGTTTCCTGTAGAGATTGCGCCGGTGAACCTTGGCCGTGGCAGGCGACACACCCAGCTCTCTCGCCATGTTCTTGGTCGAGTGACCGGCGAGAATCATCAGCGCGACTTCGATCTCGCGATGAGTCAGCGACGCATTGGATCGCTTGCGCAGTGCCTGTTCGAAGTGAAGGCGACGATCGCCTCCCGCCGCCGAACTCGCCGGCGGCGGCAGCATGGCGGTCTGCGCCGAGAGCGCGTGGCACATCAGCGGAAGCAGCCATGCGCCGTAAAGACAGAGCGTGCCGACGTCGGCCGAGCTGAAGCGCCGCTCACTGCCTAGCGACACCGACAGCGTTCCTCCCGAAGGCAGCGGCGCCAGTAACTGCACCTCGTCTTCGAGCACGTTCACAGAAAAATAGCGGCGAAAGTATTCGGTTTCGCGGAAATGATCGGGCGCGACTTCATCCAGACAATACACGCCTGGGCTGATCGCGCCGAGGCTGAATTGATAGAACGGGTCCAGCAAATAGACGCTGTTCAGATAGCCCTTGAACAGGTCGTCGTGCGGTGTGCGCGTTTGTGTCTCCGCGATCAACTGAGGTTTTCCGTTCGGCCAAAAGATCATCGCCACCCAGTTGTCGAAGTGGACCACTTTGCGCAACAGATCGATCAGCGCATGCCAGAACTGTTTGTCGTCGAGTTTTTCGACCAGACGTCCGAGCCGCTGATGAAATGCAACGTCCGATACCTCAAGCGGCATGTCAGTGTCCCCCTCTACCCCTAAAAGGGTAGGTCGCTCCATCGTTCTAGCCCTTCGGCCTGATTTTCACCCGTTTGCGCCGTCCCTACCATCTCAGTACCCCGCCGCATACGCAGCGGCAAGGCTTGCCCGCAGCGGGCAACACAGGAGAAACGTATGGGTATCAGAGACATCGGTGTTCGAGTCGGCCACGGCACGCCTGGTCCATTCAACAGCATCACCGACGTGCAGGGCGTCAGAGTCGGTCATCGTACCCTGGTCGAAAACCGGGCAGAAGTCTCGATTCGAACCGGCGTGACGATCATTGAGCCGCGCCCCGGCATCGCGCGGTTCGATCCGTGTTATGCGGGCGTCCATGTACTCAACGGAAACGGCGATGCCACCGGCCTTGAGTGGATACGCGAAGCCGGCTTGCTGACCACGCCCATCGCGTACACCAACACGCACAGCGTCGGCGTGGTTCGCGATGCGCTGGTTGCCGCCGAACGGGCGACGCTCGGTGAAAGCCAGTACTGGTGTATGCCGGTCGTGCTGGAAACCTTCGACGGGGTGCTGAACGATATCTGGGGGCAGCACGTCACCGCGTCGCATGTTCACGAGGCACTGGCCGCGGCCCGCAGCGGACCTGTCGAGGAAGGCTCGGTTGGCGGCGGCACCGGCATGATTTGCCACGAGTTCAAAGGCGGCATCGGCACCGCCTCGCGCCGGCTCGCGACCAGGGACGGCGGCTGGACCGTCGGCGCGCTGGTCCAGGCCAACTACGGCCGGCGCGACGCGTTGCGCGTGGCCGGCTATCCGGTTGGCGACGTGCTGCGCGATCTGCCTTCGCCATTCGACAAGCGTCAGACGGGCGTCCCCGGAATGGGATCGATCGTGGTGACGCTCGCGACCGACGCGCCGCTTCTTCCCCATCAGTGCGAGCAGGTCGCGCGACGTGCAAGCATTGGATTGGCTCGTGTGGGCGGCGGCACGGAATATTCGAGCGGCGACATTTTCATCGCGTTCTCGGTCGGCAATCACGGCATACCTCCGGCGGACTACGGCAAAGCGATCGAGCCGGTGATCAGCGTGCGCAGCGTCACTCACGATTTTATTTCTCCGCTATTCGTCGCGGCTGCGGATGCCGTCGAAGAAGCGATTCTCAATGCACTTGTCGCTGCTGAAGATACGAGCGGACAGCGCGTGCATGTCCCCGCGCTGAGCACGGCCCGTCTGCTGAAAGCACTGGAGCAGGTTGGCTGGCGCCGCCCAGCGGATCGAGCCGAACGCCCGTTCACAGACTGACTCTTCTCCTCCTCGCATGCGCTCATTCATTCAAACTGGAAGACCACTATGACACCCCGCCATCTCATCAGCATAGCCATTGGAATCCTCGCAGCATCGGGGATGCTGGCGGCGACCACGCACCCTGCCAATGCCGAAGAACTGAATGTCTACAACTGGTCGGACAATATCGCCGAGGACACCGTGTCGGGCTTTCAAAACGAAACCGGCATTCACACGCGATACGACGTGTATGACGGCGACGACACCTTGCAGGCAAAGTTGCTGAGCGGTTCCTCAGGCTATGATGTGGTGGTGCCGTCGTCCGCCTATGCCGCCAGGCAGATCGAAGCGGGGGTCTATCGCAAGCTCGACAAGAGCAAAATTCCAAATCTGGCCAATCTGGATCCGGTGCTCATGAAGATGCTGGCATCCGCCGATCCCGGCAATCAGTACACGGTGCCCTGGTCATGGGGAACGGACGGCATCGGCTACAACGTCACGAAGGTCACGCAAATACTGGGCAAGGACGCACCCTACGATAGCTGGGATCTGCTGTTCGATCCGCAATACGTGTCCAAACTGAAAACCTGCGGCGTTTCCGTGCTCGACTCTCCAGAAGATGCTTTCTCGGTCGGCTTGATCTACCTGCACAAAGATCCCAATAGCACTAACCCCGCCGACTATCAGGCCGTGTACAAGCTGTTCAAAACGATCCGACCGTACATCACCCAGTTCAATTCATCCGGCTACATCAACGACCTCGCCAATAACGATGTCTGCCTCGCGCTAGCATGGTCCGGCGACGCCGGTATCGCAAAGCGGCGCGCAGAGGAGGCACACCGCGCCTATGAGATTCGCTACGTCATTCCCAAAGGCGACGGCGTGCTGTGGTTCGATCTGATGGGCGTGCCGAAAGATGCGCCTCATCCCGAAGCCGCGATGCAGTGGATCAACTACATTCTTCAACCGAAGGTCAGCGCGGCGATCACCAATCAGGTTTACTACCCGAACGCCAATGCCGCCGCGCGTGCTTATGTGAAACCGGCCATCCTCGATAATGAAGCGGTCTATCCTCGCGGCGAGAAGATGAAATCGCTCACGCTGTCACTGCCTTTGCCGGCCGAAATCCTTCGCCTTCAAAACAGGCTGTGGACGCAACTCAAAGCTGGGCGGTAACTTACAATGCTGTGGATGAGCCCTTCTTCCACAGCATCGATGCGAGACGTACTGACTTCCTATTTCTGGAGTGGCGATGCCATTCGCAGTCGGAGCGTGAGTGACATCGTGCTGTCGGGCACGCTCGACGTGCCTGCGCCTCCTGCTCGCGTGCTTGCGGATTGGGACAGGGAGACGTCGTCGCGCATGGTCCTCGAACCTGGCGACGTCGAGGTCATGCCGTTGGCGCGAACGCAGGTACGCTGGGCGGACTACACGCGCTGCGTACGGACAATGTCCGAGTGGACGGTCGCGCTCGGACTGCCAGACGTGCTCGCCGCCAGCGACATTGCGCTGATGGCCTGCCGCGGCGCGAGGTATCACCATGACGGCGCGCAATATGGCGGAGCGGCCTTCTGCAATCTGTTCCTCAGCGAAGACAAGGGGCTGGATGTTCATTTCCCCGGCACAGGTCATCGCATTCCTTTGATTCGCGGCACGGCCTTGATATTCGACACCGGCCAGCCTCATGGTGTTATCCGGCGCGGCAGCAGTGGTTTCAATACAGCCGACTTCGCGCCGGATCAGGATTGCACGCAAATATTCCTGACGTGGGAGCTTCCGATCGAAGACCATCATGTTGCGCGTGCGCTTAACGTCGTCTTCGACATCGGCATAGCCACTTCGATCCCGTTGCAAGCGGATGAAGAGCAAGTCTGCGTGAATGGCGAGCCGGCTATCGTGTGCGCGGAATCTGGTCGTTGGTGCAAGGTTGAATGATCGTTGGGTTTGCAGCGGGTTGTCGCGGTCAAGCTCTGCCTCGCGCACGCAACGTGCCTCAAGATTGCCACACGCCCGCGAGCGGCTGACCTAAGGGGCCCGCGCGACCTGACGAGACATTCAACTATCGCGTTCGAATCAAACAGCCATTCTCCCGCCATCGAGTTAGCGTGTCTCGCTATGCGGCAATACCCTGTGTAACGGGTGCCGCGCAAGCCGCTTCGCGCTCTTGTGCTTCGGGCGCGATGGTCGCGATCGGCGTAGCCATCTTCGCCAGCGGCAGGCGCACCACGAAATTCGAACCGCGGCCCAGTCCCCCGGAAAACGCCTCAACGGTGCCACCATGGCTCGCGACGATATCGCGTACCACCGCCAACCCGAGTCCATGCCCGCTCGTGCCCAATGCGCGACCCACAAGCCCGCGCGCGTAGGGCTTGAAGATGGTCGCAAGCTCGCCCGGCGCGATGCCAATGCCTTCGTCGCTCACGCTGATATAGCAGTAACGCCCGGCGCGTGACGCCGTTACCTTGATCGCGTCCGCAGCCGCCGAATATTTGAGCGCGTTGACCAGAAGATTGACGAACATCTGGGTCAGCTTGCCGAAATCGCCTTGCACCGACAACGGCGCGTCGCTTACCGTCAGTTGAATCGGCGCGTGATCTGGCGCGCCCGCTTCGGCTACCTGCACACAATGCGCGAGCAGATCGCCAATATCGACCGATGCGGGATTCTCGACCGTTCTCTCACGCGACACACATGCCGACGCGTCCGGCGCCGTATGAACGGAACCAGCGGAACCGTCGAACCCGGCATCATCCGGCGCCATCAATTGCTGGGCCAATTGACCGAGCAGGTTTGCCTGCCGCGAGAGCAGAAGCGCATAGCGCGTCAACTGTTCATCATTGCCGTACTGCGTGTTCAACAAACGCGCAAGCAGGCCGAGCGGCGTGATTGCATTGCGGATTTCGTGGCCTATCGTTGCACCGATCGAGGCTTGTTTCGTTTCATCGCTACGCTCGGCAATAGCGGCGACGCTCTCCGAACGTTGCACACTCTGCCCGCTAACGTGCCCGCGCGAATGCCCAAAAGTCTCGACGTGCGGCGCTTCGATCTTTGCATCGTGCAGGCGCTCGATGTCCCGCGCCTGCGCAGTGCGAAGCTTCTGCACGCAGTACGTGCACAAACCGATGATCGGCCGCGCAGCAAGCTTTTCCTTCAGCGAGGCTTCGTAGTCGAGCAGCGCAACCCAGTCGGTGCTTTCGTTGCAGACGGCATCGCCGGCCACTCGCAATCCTTCGAAGCCTCGTCCCAACGCTTCGTTGATCGCCTTCGACCACAAGCCCACGGTGGCGCCGCCGTTGAAGCCCGTTTTGGGCGAGGCGTAAATCTGCGCGCCGTCGAGAATCTGCAATCGGCCTGTATCGATATATTCGGCGAGTGCGGGCGCGGTTCGCGTGAGCATATAGCGGGCTTTGTCGGGTCCCAGCAGCGCGGGCGCGACCCACACGGCCGCTTCGCGATTGGCGAGTCCGGCATGCAGAAAGTCCGCGGTGACGCTGAGCAATTCGCTACGCGATTCGTAGAAGTGACACAGATGTGCGCCCCAGGAGAGGGCACCAAGCGCTGGAAAACCGCTGTTACGAGGTCCGGTGGTCATCGTTTCCCTGAAAGTGCGTGGGTCAAGAACCACAGTCGCGCCAGGGTTTAACGATGTCCCGCGCGCTCGAATATAAATGTCACGGCACCTGCCGCGTCGATCCGCCGATCCTGTTGAAGGACTGGAAGCGGATCCACCGCGTTAGTGCTCGATATTTGGGATTCAGCCAGGATTTAAAAGTACGCGAGGGTCAGTTTTGACAGAATAGATACTTTCCCTAGGCATGTTTTTTGGCACGAATGAGTGCTTGGTCACATGCCTGTCAATCGCGTTTGGTATATGACTTCAACACGGCGACTTCGAGACGGGTAAATGCGCTCACTGCGCCGAAGTACTCGCCACAAGCAGTTCCTCCGCGTTGTTCGGCGGACGCAAACCGTCGGTTCTGCCCGCGAAATAGCGCTGCGTCAGATCGGCCGCCGACACATGCTGCGCTTCGCCAAAGCCGGCTTCATAAGCCAGCGCCAGCATCTCCGGCGGAGTGAAGAAGCTGATAAAAGGTGTCCCGCTTGCTCGCGCGCCCTTCTCCGCCATCTCGAGCCCCGGACGTACCTCGGGGTCCGCCAGCTGCAGCGGGAGCAGGAAGGTCATGGCGAGCGTCGATCCCGGCGCGAGCGCCGCGACCTCGCGCAGCGTAGCCATATTCGCGTCGCGCGTGAGGTACATACTGACGCCCGTGGAGACCACGACCGCCGGCTTGCCGGCATCGAAGCCGGCAGCCATCAACTCGTCCCGCCAGTTCCGGCCCGCCTCGAAATCGACCGGCACGAAGCGCAGCCAATCCGGCATGCCAAAGCCGAGTTCGATCAGGCGCTGGCGCTTCCATGCCTGAGGGCCCGGCGGATCGATCTCGAACACCTTGAGGCGGGACGCGATCTCCGGCCTGCGCTGGGCGAAGCTGTCGAGCCCAGCGCCGAGGATGACGTACTGACTCAACCCTCGCCCCGCCTGTTCCACGACCAGGTCTTCGATAAAGCGAGCCCGCGCCACGATCGAGGCGCGAAACGGACGCGTGAACTGCGGGTCCATGTCTCCGCGGTCACGCCATTCGTCGCCCGGAGCCAGCAGCTTGAGGCCGATGGCGTCTTCCAGCACATGCGGCGGCGGGTCGGCCTCGACATGCAGCGCGCGCCACAAGGCGACACGCGCAGCGGTGCTGTCAGGTGCTGCATCTCGCTTCTCGTTCATGACTCTCGATCCCGTTGTGTCTCTCCCGGCCTCTTTTCGCGATCGCACAGAAACACCTGCCGCGATCCTGTCGCCCGCTACAAGTTATGATGGACAAGTGAGTATGACTAGCCGATGACGAGGGACAGCGTGTCACAGACAAGCCCTGATCGCAAGACGACGTTCAGCAAACGCCTCTTATGGTTCATTGGCTTATGGCTGCTCGGCGTGGCCGGGGCCGTACTGCTCGCGCTGCCGTTTCGGCTTCTGATCGCCGCGGCAATGCATTATCAGCATTGATGCGCTCCTTCCGCTTCAAGGCCGTTCGAGCATTTTCGGCACCTGTCCAAGCTGTCGAAACAGCGATAGCCAGTCTTCGAGATGCCAGGTTATCTCGATCAGATTGCCACGCATCTGATGGAAAGAATGAATCGCGAATTTCACGTGCTTCGAACTCGCGTCGATGCCGAGTAGCTCCCCGGTTTGCGTGCCGCTGATCTCCGCGCGAACCCCAATCCGGTTGCCATGCACCAGCAAATCGAGAATTTCGACTTTCATGTCCGGCAGCGCGGTCGCAATGTCATGGAAGATCTGAACCATTTGACCCGGCCCGCGCGTGGCCCCGCGAGGCTCCGGAATGTACTGCCAGTCAGGGGTGACAACCTTCGCCAATAATTCGACGCTCTTCTGCTCGAATGCTCGATAGAACCCTTCAACCGCTTCTCGAGCCACTGCTTCGTCGGTACCTGAGGTCATGATCTGCTGCTCCTGAAGGTGCAAGTCGCCATGTTAGACCGAATCATCCCGGGTGGCTTCAGGCATTCATCGTCAGTTCGCCATCCATTTGCAATGCGAACGAATGCCACTGTCTACTTACCAATCCGCCACGCCACGACGCCTCCCGAAGGCGGCACCGAGTTCACATAAATTACCTGCTCGGTATAACATCTGTAGGCGTGATGGATGTCAACCATGTCACGCATGTTGCGCCCTTCCGGCGACAAGGCAAAGCGCTACGCATGCCCGAGTCGGCCGCAACAGCGAACCTGCTTCAATCATTCAAACGAAACTCGCGCCCGCCTCCCGCGTGAAACGCGTAGGCGGAACGACATGGGTTCTACTGCCGTCGGAATCCGTAACGGTCTCTCAACACTCAAACCGATGCCCAACGAAACCCCGGAACCGCAAGCAATTTGTAATGACGTATCCCGCAGCGCGATCTTCATTGTCGCGACCATCGCGAACGACCGCGATCAGGAGGCCAAGGTACGCGAGTGGTGCGGCGACATTGCCGCCCTTGTGCGCGCGGTCGGCAAGCGTGTGCCTGCCGGCAATCTGTCGTGCGTCTGCTCGTTCGGCTCCGACGCGTGGGACAGGCTGTTCGGCGCGCCGCGGCCCGCCCTTCTGCATCCGTTCCGCGACATCGGCGAAGGCGAGCGTCGCGCGTTGGGGACACCGGGCGATGTCCTGCTGCACATCCGCGCCGAACACATGGATCTGTGTTTCGAGCTCGCCACGCAGTTGCTCGGCGCGCTCGGCGACGCGGTCACCGTGGTCGATGAAGTTCACGGGTTTCGCTACTTCGATATGCGCGACATGGTGGGCTTCGTCGACGGCACCGAGAACCCGACCGGGCGCGCCGCCGACGAATACACGCTCATCACCGAAGACCCCGGGTTCGAGGGCGGCAGCTATGTGCTCGTGCAAAAGTACCTGCACGACATGGACGGTTGGAATGCGCTTTCCGTCGAGACACAGGAGCGCATTATCGGTCGCAAGAAATTGTCCGACGTCGAACTCGACGCGGCGATTAAACCGTCGTCGTCGCACAGCTCGCTGACCACGATCACCGAGAACGGCAAGGAAGTGAAGATCTTACGCGACAACATGCCGTTCGGCCGCCTGGGCGCGGCCGAATTCGGCACCTACTTTATCGGCTATGCGCGTTCGCCCGCGCCGATCGAACAGATGCTGGAAAACATGTTCATCGGGCGGCCGCCGGGCAACTACGACCGGCTGCTCGACTACAGCCGCGCCATCACGGGCGGCCTGTTCTTCGTGCCGTCGGCCACCTTGCTCGAGGAACTCGCGGACCGCGATGCGCCGAGCGTCACGGCCGCCACCGAAACACATTCCGAACCGTCTTCGCCCGCCGAACCGCGCCACGACGGCTCGCTGAATATTGGCTCTCTCAAGGGAATCTCCCAACATGAATAACCTGCATCGCGAGCTCGCCCCCATCTCCAGCGCCGCCTGGTCGCAGATCGAAAACGAAGTGGCGCGCACCTTCAAACGCAGCGTAGCCGGCCGTCGCGTGGTCGACGTCGAGGGTCCGGGCGGAACAGAGCTGTCCGGCGTCGGCACGGGGCATCAGACCGCGATTGCCGCGCCTCAACAAGGCGTCGTGGCCAGGCTCGCGGAGGTCAAGCGCCTGGTCGAGTTCACCGTGCCGTTCGAATTGCAGCGCGAGGCGATCGACAGCGTGCTGCGCGGCGCGAACGACGCCGACTGGCAGCCCGCCAAAGATGCAGCGAAAGAGCTCGCCTATGCCGAAGATCGCGCGATCTTCGACGGCTATCAGGCAGCGGGGATCGGCGGGATTCGCGAAGGCTCTTCGAATGCGCCGCTCGCGCTGCCCGCCGACATCGGCGATTATCCGCACGCAATCGGCAATGCGCTGGAAGAGTTGCGGCTCGCCGGCGTGGACGGTCCCTATTCCGTACTGCTCGGCGCCGACGCCTACACGGCGCTCAGCGAGGCACGCGACCAGGGCTATCCGGTGATCGAGCACATCAAGCGGATCGTGAATGGCGACATCATCTGGGCACCCGCGCTGACCGGCGGCAGCGTGCTCTCCACACGAGGCGGCGACTTCGAGTTGCACCTCGGCGAAGACCTGTCGATCGGCTATCTCAGCCACACCGACTCGGTAGTGCGCCTCTATCTGCGCGAGACGCTGACATTCCTGATGTTGACGAGCGAAGCGTCAGTGTCGTTGACGCTCGCTGAATAAGCGCGGGTCGTTGCGGGCTCAGGCAAGCAACGACCGCTGCGGCAGCGCGGAGTCGACGTCCTCAGCCAGCACTTCGAGGCCGCGGGCCATTTTGCCGCATTCGACGTGCACTCTCTCGAGCATTGCCGGCGTGCACTGCTTCAACATCGTCACAATCAGGCGTACCCGCGGCGGCATGGGACGTTGCGCCTGAATCAGTATATTGACGTCGAAGGGTAGCGCCTCGAATTGCGGCAACAACCGAACCAACCGGCCGTCCGCGAACGCTTCGACGCACGTCGGCTCTTCCAGCACGCCAATGCCCGCACCCGCCACGATCATTTCATACATGGGCCGCCAATGACTGGTCTTCACGGCGGTACGGATGGGGGCGCTCTCGACGACGCTCGCCTGGTGCCTGAGAGGCAACTGGTCCGTGCCGAACGTACCCTGCATCCGAATGAACGGATGGTTGATCAGATCGGACGGCTCGTCGATCGACCCGTGCCGGCTCAGATAGCCCGGCGCCGCAACGAGCACGCGCCCGACCTGCCCGAGTTGACGGGCGATGAACGCTCCTTCTCCGAGTTGCCCGAGACGAAAGGAAACGTCCACGCCTTCCGTCACGAGATCGACGATCCGGTCGTTCAGCACCAGTTCCAGATCCAGTTGCGGATAGGACGCGCGTACGAGCGTCAGCGCCTGCGGCACGACCGTCTCGCCGAAGCAGTGAGGCGCGGCGATGCGGACCGTGCCTCTGAGCGCCTGTTCGTCGTTCGACACATCGGCAATCGTCTGCTCGACGGCGCTCAGAATTCTCTTGCTACGCTCATAGAAGGTCACGCCTTCGGGCGTGCACTTGAACGCTCGCGCACTACGCAGCAAAAGGCGGCAACCCAGGTACTTCTCGAGCCGCTCGATGCGTTCACTCGCGGCGGGCTGCCCGATATTCAGATCCCTGGCCGCGCTGGAAATGCTCTCGCGCTCCACTACTCTTACGTAAATGCGCATGGCTTCGAGCAGATTCATGATCCCCCTCCCCCTTTTGCGACGGTCCCGCGTGATTCAAGCGACGAAGTGTCGGGGGGCTGATGGCATGCGTGACTATTTCCCTTCGGATTTGCGTCTTTCATGTTTCGGCTCCAGTCTTTACATATCGACAGGCCCTCGTATCAGGACCCGCGAACACGCGTTCGATGGAGAACAGAGTAAGGCTGGGCGGTCAGTCGCAGAGTGCACAAATCGGCCCGGCTTGCATCAGTACAGTTCTGCTACGATCTGCGCACCGGACGGCGGCACGTCTTCAAAAGCGCGTGCACCGCAGCGAAGCAGCCGGTATAACCCGCCGCCGAAAAACGCCAGGAAAATCGTCCGATGAATCTCTATGAGAAGCTTGCAGACGACATCGAAAAGCTGATCCGGCAAGGCGTGTACGGCCACGGCGAACGCCTGCCATCGGTGCGGCAAACCAGCCAGCAGCATCGGATCAGCGTCACCACGGTCATTCGCGCCTACTTGTTGCTCGAAAGCCGGAGCTTGCTCACCAGCAGGCCGCAGTCCGGCTATTTCGTCAATTTTCGCGGCGACGCAGGCGTGCGGAAGTCGCTCGAACTGCGGCCATCTAAACCGATTCCGATTTCGTCACCAGTCGACGTCAGCCGGCTAGTGCTTTCCACGCTGCGCTCGATCGGTGTCGACGACGCGGTGCCGCTCGGCTCGCCCTACCCTGACGCGAGCCTGTTTCCTTTCGAGAAGCTCAACCGCTACGCTTACGACGCGGGACGAGGCAAGACACGCTGGGGCGTGACCGATGCGCTGCCGCCGGGCACGGCGAGACTGGTGCGCCAGATTGCGCGCCGCTACCTCGAGAACGGCATGGCGGTCGATCCGAATGAGATCGTCATCACGGTCGGCGCGACCGAGGCGATCAATCTGTGCCTGCAGGCAGTCGCGAAGCCAGGCGATACGATCGCCGTCGAGTCGCCCACGTTCTACGCGATGCTGCACGCGATCGAACGGATGGGCATGAAGGCGATCGAGGTGTCCACGCATCCTGAACACGGCATCGACATCGAAGCGCTTGCCGCGATCGTGGAATCGCAGACGGTCACCGCCTGCATGGTCATGCCGAACTTCCAGAATCCGCTCGGGTTTCTGATGCCCGACGAGCGCAAGCGCGAGCTGGTCGAATACCTCACGAAACGGGACATACCGGTCATCGAGAACGGTGTGTACAACGAGCTGCACTTCGACAGCACCTATCCGAGCACGTTGAAGTCCTACGACACGAAGGGACTGGTGCTTCACTGCGCGTCGTTCTCGAAGACGCTGACGGCAGCCTACCGGATCGGCTGGGCAATGCCGGGCCGCTATCGCGATCAGGTCGAGAAACTCAAGTTTCTGAACACGCTGACCACGCCGACGATTCCGCAACTGGCGATTGCGGAATTCCTCGAACGGGATGGTTACGAGCATCATCTGCGACGGGTTCGGAAAACCTACGCGCAGCAGGCTAACCTGATGAAGGCGATCGTCTCGCGCTTCTTTCCCGAAGGCACGCGCATGTCCAACCCCGCGGGCGGCTACGTGCTGTGGATCGAGTTGCCGTCCAAGGTCGACGCGATGCGGCTCTACAAGCTCGCACTCGAGCAGGGCATCACCATCGGACCGGGCTACATGTTTTCGATCTCGGAGACGACCTTTCGAAACTTCATCCGCCTGAATTACAGCAGCCCCTGGTCGAGCGAAATCGAACAGGCCGTGATTACCGTGGGCAAGCTCGCCGCCCTGTGCGCCCGCTAGCGAGCTTCTGGCTATCCGCTTCGCGCGGAACATAGCCACCCTCAGTGATAGCCGGCGTCCCCCTCCCGCACCTTGCCGCGGAACACGCGGTACTGCATGGCGTTGTAGACGAGGATGATCGGCAGCACGATCACCGTGCCGACCAGCGTGAACAGTTGGCTCGAATGACTCGACGAGGCTTCCCAAATCGTCAGCGAAGGCGGCACGATGTTCGGCCAGATGCTGATCAGCAAGCCGCTGTATCCGAGAAAGCACAGCGCAAGCGTGAGCAGGAACGGCATGGCTTCATGCTGCAGGCGAAGCGAACGAAAAATGCCCCACACACAGGCCAGAACAAGAATCGGCACCGGCATGAACCATCCGAGATAGCCGCTTCCGAACCAGCGATGTTCGACCGCCGGCAAGCCGATCACGGTCCAGAGACTCACCACGAAAATTATGCCCAGCAGCACGGCCAGCAACGGCCGCATCACCTCGCGCATCTTGCGCTGCAGTTCGCCTTCCGTCTTCAGGATCAGCCAGCCGCAGCCAAGCGTCGCATAGGTGAAGAGCACGCCGATCCCGCAGAACAAGCTGAACGGCGATAGCCAGTCGAACGGGCCGCCGGCAAAACGGTCGTCGACGATCTTGATGCCTTGCAGCAGCGATCCCAGCACGATGCCCTGGCAAAGCCCCGCGAGAGCCGACCCGGCAATGAAGGCGAGATCCCACGCATGCTGGGTCCGCGTGGCCTTCGCGCGCAACTCAAAGGCTGCGCCGCGGAAGATCAGCCCCACGACCATCAGGATCAGCGGCAGATAGTTCGCCGGCAGCAGCGTCGAATAGACCACCGGGAACGCGCCGTATAGGCCCGCGCCGCCGAGCACGAGGAACGTCTCGTTGCCGTCCCACACGGGGGCGATGGTATTGAGCATTACTTGCCGGTCGCCTTTCTCTTCGAAAAACGGAAACAGCAGGCCGATGCCGAGATCGAAGCCGTCCAGCATCACATAGATGAAAACGCCGAGTCCGATGATCGCAGCCCACACTACCGGAAGATCGATTTGCATGGCATCACTCCCGTTCCAGTGCGTCCAGCGGACGATTGCGCAACACGGGATGCTTGACGGACTGGCGGGCGTCGACATGCTCCTCGGGTCCGCGCTTCATCATCTTGAGCATGTAGTAGACCCCCATACCGAATACCAGGAAGTACACCAGCACGAAGATCAACAATGAAACACCCGCTTGCTGGGCGCTGATCGGCGAGAGCGAGTCTTCAGTGCGCAGGACGCCGTAGACCGTCCAGGGCTGGCGGCCGACCTCCGTCGTGATCCACCCGGCCAACAGCGCGACGATTCCCGACGGGCCCATGCACACCACGAAAACCTGATACCAGCGCGTCTCGTAGAGACGGCCTTTCAGTCTGAGCAGCAGCCCGAGCAACGCGGTCAGCAGCATCAACATACCGAGGCCTGCCATGATCCGGAAGGTCCAGAAGATGATTGGCGAATACGGACGGTCTCTGGCGGGAAACGTCTTGAGCCCGCGGATTTCTCCGTCCCAGCTATGGGTCAGAATGAGGCTGCCCAGATGCGGAATTTGCAGCGTGTAGCGCGTCACTTCCGCCTTCATGTCAGGCAGACCGACCAGATTGAGCGCCGTGCCGCCTTTCTCGGTTTCCCACAGTCCCTCTATCGCCGCGATCTTGGCGGGCTGATATTCGCGGGTGTTCAGGCCGTGCGCGTCGCCGACGAAAATCTGGATCGGCGTCAGCAAGAGCAGAATCCACAGCGCCATCGAAAAACTGCGCTTGATCGGCCCGTCGCGCCGGCCATGCAGCAGATGCCACGCCCCGCACGCGGCGACCATGTAGCCCGCGACGATGAACGCGGCGATCGTCATATGCGCGAGCCGGTACGGAAACGACGGGTTGAAAATCACTTTCAGCCAGTCGACCGGCACGATCCGGCCGTTCTCCATGGCGAATCCCTGCGGTGTCTGCATGAAGCTGTTCGACGCGAGAATCCAGAAGGTGGACATCAACGTGCCTGCCGCCACCATCAGCGTGGCGAAGAAATGCGCGCGCGGACCCACGCGCTGCCAGCCGAACAGCATCACGCCGAGAAAGCCGGCCTCGAGAAAGAACGCCGTCAATACTTCATAAGTCAGCAGCGGCCCTGTGATGTTGCCGGCAACGGTGGAAAAGCCGCTCCAGTTGGTGCCGAACTCGTAGGCCATCACGACGCCCGATACCACGCCCATGCCGAAGCCGACCGCAAAGATCTTCGACCAGAACAGAAACATGTCCTTGTAGACCACGTCGCCGGTCAGCAGCCAACGCCACTCCAGCACGGCGAGGAAACTGGCCATTCCTATACTGATCGCGGGGAAAATGATGTGAAATGAAACTGTGAACGCAAACTGCAGCCTGGCGAGGTGGAAGGCATCGAAGATTTCCATGATTGATCGGCGGCTCCAGGTTGTACCGGTACGTGCGCAAAGATGAACGCCTCGCAAAGCTGAGAGACATCACTCAGCCTGCGAACCGTGCGCCTCCCGTCTCTTTCTTTGTAGAAGAGTTCGAGAGGCAGCACCAGGTCCGCTTCCGGATAATACGCGCCACACCGCCGACACGCTCGCTGCGTGTCTTTGCCCGTTGCCCACAGCACGCCGTCAGGACCCGGCGCCCTCCGTGGACTCGGTGCTGCCGACTTCGTCGGACGACTTCTTCTTGGCCCGGCCATTGACGCGCTTCGCCTTGGGCGGCGGCGCCTCGTCGCGAACGAACTTCACCTCGCCGCTGTCCTTGTCGTAGCTGACCTCGACACTGTCGCCCGATTTCAGCTTACCGCCGAGAATCTCCTTGGCAAGCCGCGTTTCCAGTTCCTGGCGGATCTGCCGCTTCAGTTCGCGGGCACCGAACTCGGGCCGGTAGCCGGCGTCGGCAAGATGGTCGAGAATCGACTCGTCCATCTTAAGCGTGATGTCCTGGGCGGCCGCCGTGCGTATGACCCGTTCGAGCTGGATCTGCACGATCGAGCGGATATTCTCGCGAGAAAGCCCGTGGAAGACGATCACCTCGTCGATACGATTAAGGAATTCCGGGCGGAAGTGGCCCTTCAGCACATCCATCAGTTCTTCGCGAAGCTTCTTCTCCGGCAACTGGTCCGCCTCGGGCTTCTCGAGGTTATCCATGATGATGTGCGCGCCGAGATTGCTGGTCGCGATGATGATCGTGTTGCTGAAGTCCACCACGCGACCCTTGCCGTCGGTCAGCCGGCCGTCGTCGAATACCTGGAGCAGCACGTTGCTCACGTCCGCGTGGGCCTTCTCGATCTCGTCGAGCAGGATCACGCTGTACGGGCGCCGCCGGACGCGCTCGGTCAACTGGCCGCCCTCGTCATACCCGACATAGCCCGGAGGCGCGCCGATCAACCGCGCCACCGCGTGACGCTCCATATATTCCGACATGTCGATACGGATCACCGCCTGCTCATCGCCGAACACGGTTTCCGCCAGGGCCTTCGCGAGTTCGGTCTTGCCGACGCCGGTCGGTCCGAGAAACAGGAAGGTCGCGATAGGCCGGTTCGCCTGGCCGAGTCCGGCGCGCGACAGGCGCACGGCGTCGCTCACGGCAAGCACCGCGTCGTCCTGGCCGACCACGCGCTCGCGCAGTTTGTTCTCCATGTCCAGCAGCTTCTGACGCTCCTCCTGTGTCAGGTCGGTGACCGGAATGCCGGTTTGGCGCGACACTACTTCGGCGATGGCCGCCACCGTCACTTCAAGCGTTTCCGAACCGGTCTTGCGCTGCCATGCCTCCATCTGCTCATCGAGTTTCGACTGCTTTTCGCCGATACGCTCCTCGAACTTCTTCGCCTCGTCGTAGCGCTTGCGCGAGGACGCATAGTCCTGCTCGCGCTTGAGCTGGGCGATTTCGGCTTCGAGCTCCTGAATGTCGGCCGGACGCGAGGTGGCGCCGATGCGCACGCGCGCGGCAGCCTGGTCGATCAGGTCGATGGCTTTGTCGGGTAGAAAGCGCGACGTGATGTAACGGTCCGACATCTCCGCGGCGGCGACGAACGCATCGTCCGCAAAGGTCACCTGATGATGCGCTTCGAGCTTGTCGCGCAGACCGCGCAAGATGACGATGGTCTGCTCGACGGTCGGCTCGGGCACCAGCACCGGCTGAAAGCGCCGCTCGAGCGCTGCGTCTTTTTCGATGTACTTCTGGTATTCGTTGAGCGTCGTCGCGCCGATCAGACTGAGTTCGCCACGCGCCAGCGCCGGTTTGAGCACGTTCGCGACGTCGAGGCCGCCTTCGCCGCCGCCCTGGCCTGCGCCCACGATCATGTGCAATTCGTCGATGAACAGAACCAGTTCGTCTTTCTTCGCCGTCACTTCGTCGATCAGCGTTTTTGCGCGCTCTTCGAACTCGCCGCGATACTTCGCACCTGCCACCATCGAATTGATATTGACCTCGACGAGCCGCTTGCCGCGCAGATTTTCGGGAACTTCGTCGTTCACGATACGCTGCGCCAGGCCTTCGACGATCGCGGTCTTGCCCACCCCCGGTTCGCCGATCAATACCGGATTGTTCTTCCTGCGCCGCGCGAGTACTTCAATCGTGCTTTCGATTTCCTGCGCACGACCCAGCACCGGGTCGAGCTTGCCCTGCCGCGCCAGAGCCGTGAGATCACGGCCGAACTTGTCGAGTGTGGGCGTGCCGGTCGGCGTGTCGACGCGGCCATCCTCGGCGCCTTTGCCGACTACCTTTACCACTTTCTGCCGCAGCGCTTCCGGTGTCACCCCGTACTTCTTCAGCAAGGTGCCCGCAATACTGTCCGGCACCGCCGCGAGTCCGATAAGCAGATGCTCGGGCCCGATGTAGGAATGACCCAGGTCGCGCGATGCCTGGAAGGCGCTCTGGATCACTTTCTTCATGCGCGGCGAGATGGTCATCTTGTCCATCGGCGTATCGGGGCTCGCGTTGCCCTTCTGCGCATGCTGGTCGATGTACCCTTTGATATCCTGCGGCGAGAGTTTGAGTTCCTTCAGCAGCGCGGTGCCGACATCGTTGTCCGCTAGTACGTACAGCAGATGTTCGGTGTCAAGTTCGTTTCGCTGGAGTTCGTGCGCTTTCTCTGCCGCGCGCTGCAACAATTCGAGCGTCTGCTCGCTGAAGGCGTCGGTGGCGTCGACCGATTCGCGCGGCAGCTCCGCGGCCAATTCTTCTTCATCGTCATCTTCCGCGCCGGCGCCCGCGCCCGCGCCGCCAAGACCGCCGAAGAAGCGGGACAGACCGCCTCCTCCAAGCAGCGAGTCGAACGGGTTCGCCATGCTTTGGTGCCGCATTAATTGCCGATAGTCGTAATCGCAGATCGATAAAGTTTTCCGCTCGCCGTTCTGTACAACGGTCACACGGGCGACAGCGGGACGGGCGTTACAGATTTCGCAAAGGGCGGCCATCGTAGATTCACCTTTATGAGTTAAGGCATCCGACGTGTTAAAGGGTATGGAACGCGTTCGCATGAGGGGCGAATGCACGAAACCTGTCGCCGGCCTTTCGATAAGTGCTGCGCCGGGGACCGATGCTTCGCTGATCAGCGTTCAAATGCCGGCGTCTGCCAAACGGGTTGAGACGCGCGAGCGGCTTCCGGCAACCGGCATGCGCTCGCGTGTTCGCGCTACGCGCCTGATTGCCCACATGATTGGCATAACGAACCTAAAAAACCGCCCTTAAATTCTATGAGTGGATCGTTAGTAAGGGAACATTGGTTTTTCCGATGATAAGGATTGGCAGCCATGTCCAACGCTATCAGCTCCGGGAATGCGCGCCTCGCCGCGTGTGAATTCCCCTACTTGCTGGTCTCCCGGCGGCTCTGCTCCGCAACGGTCAGGATAGCCTCGGGCATGACCTCGAGCCGCTCTTTGGGGATCGGCTGGCCGCTTTCATCGGAGAGACCGTAGGTGCCTTCGTCGATTTTGCGCAGCGCACGCTGGATATCCGCGACGCGCTGGTCGTTCACGTCATGCAGCGACTGGTTAATCTCATTCTGTGCCATTGCCTGCGCCTCCTCCTCGTATTCCTTGGCCTCGTCGCCATGCTCCTCCTGAGCCGTTCTTTCGTCCGCTATCGTATCTTCCTCGCCGCCCAGCAGTTCCCGCAGCAGCGCCTCGAGACGCTTGCGCTGCTGCGCGATGAACTCGTCACTCAGATCACTCTGTTGCTCCGGCATGGTCTTCTCCCTCAGCTTGATTCGCTTAGCTTGATTCGCTCTACTCGCCGTAGAGCCGGGCGTCACGCACCCAGTTCCTGAAATACGTGGCCGTTGGCCTCGAGTCCTTTCAGAAGATCGGGTGTCAGTTCGCTTTGCCAGACATGCCCCTCGAATTGCCAGTCGCTCTTGTCGGCTAGGTCGGGGAGGCCGGCGCCGTTGCGCACGTAGAGTCCGAGTGTGGGCTTCTTCAGATTAATGTAGAAATCGAATTCCTGCATTTTCACCACCTTATGCAAGTTGAGGTCTCAAAGACGCTTCAACTGTCGTCGACGTTGTCCGCGTAATGATCGACAGCAACCTTGCATTCGTCGATCACCACCTGAAGGAAAGCAGGATCGTTTCTTTCCACCCATCGTTCGACGTGAAGGAAGCGCGGCGTGCCGAGATCGGCGGTGCGCTCAGCGTCCGAAGTCGTGACGTCGACCGTGACCATGCCCCGGTTCATTTGCAGAGGTGAGATCGTTGCGGAAAACAGGAATCGTCGATACGGGAATTCTTGTGCCTCTTGTGCCTCTTCTGCCATAAAGCCTCCTTGCGGAAGACCAGTTGAGCCCACGTTTTCTTCATACGAGTACGCGTCTTCGCGCACCACGCGTCAGGTGGAATTCTATGAGCAAGTCACGCCCCGGTGAACGCAGGTTCCTCCAATGCTAACTATCGGCGAAATACGGTCCGCGCGCGCCAGCCGGAGCAATTTTCTTTGTATCGGAATGCTGAGATTACGGCATGATGGCGCTTAGCAGCGACACTCAGGCTAAAGGAGAAAACGATGCCAGCATCCACTATTTTCTACGGCGAGTTCGAGATGGTCGTGCGCCCAGAGACCAATAAGTTCGGCGCCTGGGTCGCCAGCGTGAGCCTGAAAAATAGCACGGGTAAAGTCGTCGATATTCGCCCGATGACCGTTCAACCCGAATGGCTGACCGAAGAAGAAGCGATCAGAGATGCGGTCGAATGGGGCCGCCGTTTCATCGATCGTGAGTTCGAGACGCCGCAACCGCACTCCTGGGTCAGCGCCCGGGCTCGCGCGGAGGACTGGTTCCGCGATGCGGAAGAAAAATCGCACGGCCCAGACATCAGTTCCTGAACGCCGCCAACCTGAACTCTGCAAAGCCGGCGCCTGCAAAACGCTTGCAGGCTCAGTGAAATTTTTCCGCAGCCGCTCTCTACTTCCGCAGACGCGCCTGGATTTCCTGTGTACTGAGCGGCAACAGATCTTCGCTGATCTGCTCGAATATCATTCGACGCGCTTCTTCGCTCAGATTCGAACGCACCATGCCGAGGAATTTCGACTCCATGGCAAGCCGCAGCCGATTGTAGAGTTGATGAAGCCGCCCTTCGTCCAGATAGGTGGCAACCCGCTTTGCAAATTTCTCGCGGTCTTTCTCGGTCAGGACCGTACCGGTGTATTCGTCGTTGACGAGAACTTCGACTTCCTGCAAGTCGAGCGTAAGCCCGGGCATCCGGAAAACACGCGCGCGACCTCCGTCAGCCACGACAAGCCAGGTAACTTCGACCATCATGCACCTCTGAGCAGGAATTTTTAGCGCATACATGGCGCTCGCTCGCCGACGGTACCGACGACACTCACTCAAGATAGCAGTTCGAACCGGCTACGCCCAAGGTCAATTCACCGATTCATCGCATCGGCGTGAGGTTCACCGCTCGCCCGGCTTCGGTACGAGTACTCGATGAATAGCCGGCAATCCGTGAAACCGCGCGACTCAGCAGCGGGGAAAAACCTTTGAGTGCGTTGAGACCGTCCACGCGCGTCCCCGCGATTGCGGACATCGGTGTCCGATAAGTCTGGAACGCCAGCTTATTGATGGCCGGGAAAGCCGCCGCCAGAATCATGCAACGCATCACTTTCGCCTTGAGGCATTGCATGAAATCCGCACACGTTACCTCCGCTCTCCCCGCACCGATCTACTGGCTGGCGCTCGGCGCTTTCGCGATCGGCACCGAGGGTTTCATGATCTCGCCGCTGTTGCCCGGACTCGCTGCCGATCTCTCGGTGAAAATCGAAACCGCGGGCCAACTGGTCACCGTTTTCGCTCTGGCCTATGGCCTCAGTTCGCCGGTGTTGACGGCGCTCAGCGGCAATCTGAATCGCCGCACCTTGTTGCTCGCGAGCATGATCGCCTTCGCGCTCTCCAACGTGCTTGCCATGGTCGCGCCGAACTTCTGGGCGCTGATGGGCGCGCGCGTGCTGTTGGCGCTGTCTGCCGGTCTGTACGTGCCGGGCGCGAATGCGCTGGCGAGCGTGATCGTGCCGCCAGAACGCCGCGGCCGCGCGATCGCGGTGGTCAATGGCGGCATTACGATCGCCATCGCGCTTGGCGTGCCTCTCGGCGCGGTTGTCGGTCATGCACTCGGCTGGCGCATGACGTTCGCCGGCGTCGCCGGGCTGGCGATGCTCGCCGCGGTCGGGCTGGTCGTCGGTCTGCCGCGCGACATTGGAGCGGGCATCCCGGTCGCGACGTTGCGCGAACGCATCGCGGTGGGGCGCAACCCGGTTGTGCTCGCGACGCTATTGACGACCACGCTGTGGGCCACCGGCGCCTACACGGTCTATACGTATCTCTCGCCGTTTCTCGCCGGCGTCACCGGTCTGGCCGGTGCGCAGATCGGCATGGTGATGTTCATGTGGGGGCTCGCCGCCGCAGCCGGCGTCGTGACCGGCGGCAACGCCAGCGACCGGTTCGGACCGCTGGCCGTGATCGTGCCGACGATCGCGCTGTCGGGCCTCGCCTTCGCCATGCTGTCGATCAGCGCGCGCTTCCTGTCACCCGCAGCCGCGCTCGTACCGGTGCTGGTGGCCATCGCGTTGTGGGGCGTCGCGCACTGGGCGTTCTATCCCGCGCAGCAGGCGCGGCTCATCGATATAGCCGGTCTCAAGGTCGCGCCGATCGTGCTGTCGCTCAATGCATCGTTCATGTATATCGGTTTCTCGCTAGGCGCCGCGCTCGGCGCACTGACCCTGGCACACGGCGGCGTGGGCAGCCTCGGATGGGTCGCGGCGGCCAGCGAACTAGCCGCCGTGCTGCTGACGCTGGCGATCGTCGGACGGCCGGCCGTGGCGGGCGCGGCTTGCCAGGCGGAGCGTGGATAGGCGCCTGATTGCCGCTTGCCTGTCGCCCGCTTTGCGGTTGGTGCTGTCACTCAGGACGGCCAGTCCAATGCGCCGGCGCCTCGCACTGGACAGTCGCCGCATCGGTCTTTTCGACCGCGAGATTGTCATCGGCATCGCGCTAACGCCCAACCTCGAAGTTCGGTACGATAAGCCCGCCTGTCGCACGAACGCATCCTGCTATGAACGAAATGACAATGGACTGGGGCGATGTCCGCGTGTTTCTCGCGATTGCCCGTTGCGGCACACTCGGCGCAGCCGCGCGCCAACTGGGACAGACCCAGCCCACCATGGGGCGCCGGCTGCGCGCGCTCGAAAACGCGGTGGGCCAGACGCTGTTCCAGCGCACCGCCGAGGGCTTCGTCCTGACCGACGAAGGCCAGGCGGTATTGAGCTTCGCGGAGCGAATGGAGGAAGAAGCGCTTGCGTTCACCCGTTCGCTTGCCGGGGCCACGCAGCAGTTGACCGGGTCGCTGCGCGTGTCGTCGTCCGACTGGTTCGGCATTCATGTGTTGACGCCAGTATTCGCCACGTTTCTCTCGCGGCATCCGCAACTGTCGATCGAGTTGATCACCGACTCTCGACGCTACAGTCTCTCGCGCCGAGAAGCGGATCTCGTGTTTCGCATCACGCCGTTCGACGAACCCGACGTGATCCAGCGAAAGATCATGGATATGAATTACGCGCTGTACGGGCACGCCGATCTGGTCGCGCCGCAAGCCGGCGACGGCGCCGGGCAATCGCTCATTACGATGGACAGCGCCTTCGAAGCCTTGCCCGACGTGACGTGGATTCGCCGCATGCTGCCGAATGCGCGGGTCGCGTACGCCAGCAACAATCGCGGCGTCCAGGCGCGCATGTGCGCCGAGGGCGGCGGCTTCGCGGTCCTGCCGTGCGCGCTCGGCGACAACACGCCGGGCCTGCGGCGCATCGACCTCGGCGAAACGCCGCCGGGCCGCGAAGTGTGGCTCGGCTACCATCGCGACCTTCGGCGGCTGGGGCGCTTGCGGGCGCTGATCGACGTTGTCGTCGACAGACTCGCCAACGCCGGATAGGCATCGGGCCGCCGCTTAACTCAGTCGCGGCTGCAAACCCGCGCAGCAAGCATCACTCGATATCGACGACGATCTTGCCCCGCGCGCTGCGCTCGGTGATTGCGTCGTACCCTTGTTCCGCCGAGCGAAGATCGAAGCGGCGCGGATCGAGCCGCGGCGTCAATTGACCCGCTTCGGCGAGGCGCGTCGCCTCGCGGAGCATCTCGCCGTGATGCGCCCGGTTCTCGCCGCTCAGCAGCGCATGCAGGGTGAACACACCCGAATATGTCGCCTCGCGAAACGACAGCGGCGCGAGTGCATGCGTGCCCCAGCCAAGCGCGCTGACCACATGGCCGAAATGCTTGACCGCCGCGAAGGATGCATCGAGCGTCGCACCGCCCACCGTATCGGCCACCACCTCGAACCCCACCCCGCCCGTATGCTGGGCGACGTATTGCTCGACGTTCTGCGCCGCGTAATCGATCGGCGTTGCACCGAGGCGCGTGAGTTCGTCGTGGTCGCGCGCGCTCGCCGTCGCGAATACCCGCGCTCCTAGCGCCCGCGCGAGTTGCACCGAGACGTACCCCACGCCACCCGCGCCGCCTTGCACGAGTACGGTCTGCCCGGCCCGGAGCTTTGCCCGATCCACGATCCCCATGTAGGCGGTGATGAACACGAGCGGCAGAGAGGCGGCTTCGCGCATCGACAGATTGGTGGGCTTTAGTGCGAGCAGATCGGCGTCGACAGCGGCATATTGCGCGAGCGAACCCTGAATGCCGCCGACACCGCCTGTCATGCCGTAGACCTCGTCGCCCGCTTTGAAGCGGGTCACGCCCGCACCCACCGCCTCGACCACGCCGGCCATGTCGATGCCGAGCACCAGCGGCAACGGATGTTTTGCATGAGCGGCGGCGCCTGCGCGGATCTTCGTGTCGAGCGGATTGAGACCGGCCGCCGCGATACGCACCAGCACCTGGCCGGGCAACGGTTCGGGGCGCGCTACGGTGGCGAGTTCCAGCGGTCCGTTGTACTGGGAGAGAACGAGGGCTTGCATTGTCATGGTCAACGCTCCTGGCAATTACCGGTGAATGGAAAGCAGCTGGAGTGAATAGTGGCCCATGCAAACCGGCCTGAAAACTCACAAATTCGCACACTTTCCATGCATAAATGCATGACAAAACGCTTTTTGCCGACAGGCAGTTCCCAGACCCGGAAGCGGGGAGCAGAGCCAACATGTCAATTTCGTAATGAACCGGTGGGGATCGCGTCAGGTGCGCAAGCGCAATATGGCTTCCAGACGCTCAGAGAAGAAAGGCCCGCGCAATACCAGTAGCGTCGAATCAGCTGCTGCTATTTAGTGAATTTCCTCAATCAACCATCGTATTTATTTCGGAGTCTGAATCATGAAGAAAGCTATCGTTTGCCTCGCCCTCGCTGCTGCCGCCTTGTCCGCTCCGGTTCTCAGCTTCGCGCAATCCAACGGGCCGGTGACACGCGCCGAGGTCCGCAGCAATCTGGTGCAGGTGGAGCGGGCCGGCTATAACCCGGCGCGTTCCGACGACGCCAGCTATCCGGCCGACATCCAGGCCGCCGAAGCGAAAGTCGCGGCACAATCAACGTATCAGCAAGCGACGCAGGGCTACGGCGGTGTACCGACGAACAGCACGTCGTCAGGAAGCCCGATGCAAACGGCGATGCAATCGACCTGTGTCGGTCCGGTCAGCTTCTGTACCCCGTACTTCGGCAAATAAGTGGCATGCCGTGCAGGTCCCGTGCTGGTTGCCAGACGCACGGGACCGCGTTTCATTCTGAACATCTCTTGACGGCGGCGAAACCAAGTTCGCCTTTGATAACAACCGATCGAACCCCTGCTTGCCTCACACCCGCGCCCATGAAGCGCGTCAACCCTTGACGAATTCCGTCTCCCACGCCTGCTCGATTGCCTGCAACGCAGTCAACACGATCGAGCGGTTCAACGCCGCCGCGAGCGTGCCGTCGCGTTCGGCATACGCCTCGCACAGCCGCTGATGATCGGCGCACGAACGCTGCATGCGTCCAGGCAACGAGGTGCTGAGGTGGCGCAGCCGGTTGGTGCGCATCCGCATCGAATCGAGCACTTCCTTGAAGATGCCGTTACGGCTCACCCTCAGTTCTTCATCGCGAAACGCGACGTTGGCCCAGAAATAGCCGTCCACGTCGGCGTGCGCGGCTGCATCGGCGAGACGCCTGTGCGCGCGCCACAACGATTCGATGTCTTCAGCGGTGGCCTGTTCGACGATCGCCAGCGACACCTGCCCGTATAACAGCACACGCAGTTGATAGATCTCGCGCACTTCCGTGAGCGTCATCGACGACACGCGCGGGCGCCGCCGCGGCGACCAGTCCACCAGCCGTTCGCGGTTCAGCACGAACAGTGCTTCGCGCACCGGCGTGCGGCTGACGTTGAAGCGTTTCGCGAGATCGACCGAATTCAGGTCGTCGCCCGGTTGCAGCCGTCCTTCGATGATGCCGCGCGCCACCCAGTCGACGATCTCCCCGACCGGCGATGCGTCGCCCTGCTCCTCTTCGTCGCGTGTGTCGACAGTTTCGTCCATCCCGTTTTCCTCGATATCCCTTGGCGTGCCGCCCGACTGCATGGACGGATTCTAGCAAACCGGCAACTGGGCAAGCCGGTGCGGCCCCCTGCTCGATTTCCCTAAGTGTGCACAGTTCGTCGAATATTTCTTGAAATAAACCATAGATTCGCCATACACTTGGTAAAGTGTCGACACTAGCAATATAGAACACCAAGTCCGGTCGCAACTAGCTGCATGGGCCGGAGTAAGCGCCGAAGCGCCAACTCCGGCCGGCACAGGAGACGCAAGCATGTACATGGAAAAGGAGATCGCCGGCGCAACCGCCGTCGAAGCCAGCGTTTCGGCGCGGCTCGACCGCCTGCCGCCGACGCGTTATTTCAGCGGCCTCGTCGCGCGCATCGCGATCGGCGGCTGGTTCGAGTTTTATGAAATGTTCATGGCAGCCTATATCTCGCTGGGACTCATCGGCAGTGGTCTGTACCGCGCCACCACGGCGGGCCTCTTCGACGTCAACGGCTTCGCCAGCTTCCTCGGCTCGTTTTTCGCCGGGATGTTCGTCGGCACGGTGGCGCTCGGCGGCTTCACCGACCGCTTCGGACGCCGCGCCGTGTTCACCTGCGCGATGCTGATCTATTCGGTCGCGACCTTTGCCGCCGCGTTCCAGCATTCGCCGGAATCCATGGATCTCTGGCGCTTCGTCGCGGGCCTCGGGATCGGCGTGCAACTCATCACTGTCGACACTTACATCTCCGAACTGACGCCGCATCACACACGCGGCCGCTACAGCGCGTTCAGCATTCTCGTGATCCTGACGTCCGTGCCGACCGTCGCGGTGCTGTCGTTTCTGCTCGTGCCGCACACGATCCTCGGTCTCGAAGGCTGGCGCTGGGTGATGATCATCGGCTCGGCGGGCGCCGTGCTGATCTGGTTCATGCGGCGCGGCCTGCCGGAATCGCCGCGCTGGCTCGAAAGCAAGGGCCGCGTCGACGAGGCGCGCGCCATCGTTGATGCGATCGAGGCCCGCGTGGTCGCCGAAACCCGCCGTCCTTTGCAGGCACCCGCGCAACACGCGCCGGAACAGCCGGCCGGCGAGCAAAGCGGTTCATGGTCGGAGATGTGGAAGGGGCGCTACTTCAGCCGCACGGTGATGCTGTCGTTCTTCAACTTCTTTCAGACCTTCGGCGTGTACGGCTTCGGCGCGTGGGTGCCGGTGCTGCTCTACACGAAAGGCATCACGATCACGCATTCGCTGCTCTACACGATGGTGATCGCATTCGCGACGCCGCTTGGCGCGCTCGGCGCGATGGCGTGCGCCGAACGTGTTCAGCGCAAGTGGCAACTGGTCGGCTGCGCGATCGTCGTCGCGGTGGCCGGCGTGCTGTTCGGCATGGTGCGTGAGCCCGTTCTGATCCTGCTGTTCGGCAGCGCCGTGACGATCGCCAACAATTGGCTGATCGGCATCTTTCACACCTATCAGGCCGAGCTGTATCCGACCCGGATTCGCGCCCGCGCCGTCGGTTTTGTTTTTAGCTGGAGCCGTCTGAGTTCGATCTTCGTCGGTTTCTGGGTGGCGGCATTGCTGAAGCATTCCGGCGTGCCCGCCGTGTTCGTGCTGATTTCGTCAGCCATGTTTGTGATCGTCGTGATGGTCGGGCTGCTAGGGCCGAAGACCAACGGCATTCGTCTGGAGGAGTTGTCTCAATGAGTTCCATCGCCGCCGCATTTGCGCACGGCCTTTTTGCACTGGCGCAGCGTCCGCTGCCGGTTCCGGTCGCAGAGGAAGCCCGGCGCTCCTTGATCAATGTCATCGGCACGTCGATCGGCGCCTCGCGGCATCCCGGCGTCGACGCGATTCTCGCCGCGGCCGCCGAACTTGGCGTCGCGCGGATAGCCCCGGTGCCGGGCCGCAGCGAAAAAGTCGATCTGCATTTTTCAGCGCTCGCGACCGGCTTTGCCGGCCATCTCGACGATTTCGACGACACCCATCTTGCGACCGTCATTCACCCCGCCGCTTCGGTGCTCGCTGTGTTGACCGCTCTCGCGCCCGACACGCGGCCCACCGGCGCGGCCGCGCTGAGCGCATTCACGCTCGGCTGCGAAGCACAGTTGCGAGTCGGCGTCTCGATCTCGCCGGAACATTACGACCGCGGCTGGCACATCACCGGCACGTGCGGGGTGATCGGCTGTGCGGTAACGGCTGCGCTGCTGCTCGGTCTCGACGAAGCAGGATTGGCGCAAGCGGTGGCGATCGCGGCCTCGATGTTCGTCGGCCAGCGCGAAGCGTTCGGCACGATGACCAAGCCCTATCACCCCGGCAAGGCAGCCGCAAACGGCATTGCGGCCGCGCGTCTCGCGCAGCAAGGCCAGCGCGCCGCGGACGATATTTTCGAAGCGGCCGGCGGCTACTCGCATTCGCTGTCGACCAAGGTCGACTTCGAACTGATGAACGGCGCGTTCGGCGAGCGCTGGGAACTACTGTTCAACACATACAAACCGTATCCGTGCGGCATCGTTGCGCATCCGGCGATCGACGCGGGCCTCGCGCTCGCGCCGCAAATCGACGACGTGCAGTCCATCGAATCCATCACGCTGCGCTGCCATCCGCTCGTGCCCGAACTGATGGGCAATCCGCAGCCGAAGGACGGCTTGCAGGCGCGCTTTAGCGCGATTCACGGCGTGGCCGCCGCGCTGTGCGACGGCCAGGTCGGTCTCGCGCAATACGAGGACGCACGCGTGGTGCAGGACGACGTCACGGCGGTGCGCGCGTTGACGAAGCTCGCGCCCGACGCCTCGGTAAATCGCGACGAAGTCTTTATCGCGGCCACGCTGAAGGACGGCTCGGTTATCGAACATCACGTCGAACATGCGCGCGGCAGCCTCGCGCGTCCGCTGACCGACGAGGAACTGATGCACAAGGTCCGTCTGCTGGTGGATTCGCAGTTGGGTGACGGCGTCGCCGCTCGACTCGCTGCCGCCGTGGCGGCACTCGACACGGCCGCCAATCTCGACGCGCTTTTTGCACTGTGCGCACCGTCTGAGGAACTGAATCATGCATAACGCCGCTCAACATTCCGTCGTGTCCGACGCGCTCGCCGGCTTCGCGATCGCCGCACTGCCTGCTTCGGCCGACGCCGCACTCGACGCCGCCCGCGACGCGCTCACCCACGCGCGCCTGATCACCGGCCCGGCGACGCGCTCCACCGAGCAGATCAGCGCACTGCTGCAATCGCAAGGCAGCGCGACGACCGACTCGCGCACCCGCGCATGGATTCTCGGCACGTCGCTCGCGACGCAGGCCGCCGCGTCGCCGGCCATGCCGGTGCTCGCCGCCGTGATCGCAGCAGGCGACACGCTGGGTTCATCCGAAAGCGATGCGATTGCCGCCGCCGCGATCGGTATCGAAGCCGCCGCGCGCATTCTCAACGCGGTCGACAGCGCTGAATTCCGCGCGCGCTGGAATGTGGCGTCGTCGGTGGGGGTACTCGGCGCGGTGCTGGCAGTCTCGCGCCTGCTGCGTCTCGATGAAACGCGTACACGTCATGCGCTCGGCGTCGCCGCAACCCAGGCCGCGGGCCTCGCGCACAACGCGGACCACGCGATGGAAGCGATCGAGATCGGCAAGGCCGCAGCCGACGCGCTCGAAGCCGCGATGATCGCGAAGCACGGCTTCACGAGCGCGGCCGCATCGATCGACGGACGGCGCGGCTTCGCGGCGCTAATGGCGTATCGCTTCGACGCCGCCGCGATCACCGAAGCGCTGGGTACCCGCTGGACTTCGCTCGACTGAATGTGACTCGCTTTGCCCGATGTGTTCGACGCATCGGGCAAAGCTGTCATCAACCGCCAATGTTCGAGGCTTTTTATCGGCCACACCACGGGAGTCCAATATGTCCAGCAAGCGCATTATCCAAGCCTTCTTACCTGCGCTGTTCTCGCTGTGCGCAGCGTTGAGCGGCACGAGCGCCATCGCGCAGACGCCCGCATCGCAACCGTCGGCGGGCGGCCTGCCGGCGCACTCGCCATTCGATATTCCATACGGCATGCCGCTCAGCCTGCAAAGCGCCAACCAGGCGCTCGAAGCCGCCGAGGCTGAAGCCGCTCGGCACGGCTGGCCCGAAGCAATCGCCGTCACCGATCCCAGCGGAGAACTCGTCGCATTCGCGAAGATGGACAACACGCAGAACTCGTCGCCGAAAATCGCGCTGCGCAAAGCCGCGACGGCCGCGCGCTTTCGACGCGATACGCGCACTTTCTATAACGCTTTCGAAGCCGGTCATACCTATGCAGCGACGCTCGATCCTTCGGTGGTCGCATCGCCCGGCGGCTATCCGCTCGTGATCGGCGGCAAGATCGTCGGCGCGATCGGATGCAGCGGCGGCAGCGGCGACCAGGACGCGGATATCTGCAAAGCAGGCGCGGACGCGTTGAAATAAAAACGCGGGTCGCCGTTCTTGCGGCGCTTAAGTTGGTCGGCAATCCTGCTAGCAAGCCAAATCACATCGATCAGGATGCCTTTCTAATGCACGGAGAAGTTCATCATGGACGACAAATCCGCAGCCGCGTCAGCGACGCCGCCAATCGCCTCGTCGCGGCGCCGGTTCCTGATTAAAAGCGTCGCGGTGTTGCCGGTGGCGGGCGGCCTCACCGCGTGCGACCGACCCGGCGGCTTGACGGCGTCAGCGTCAGCGTCGACCGCGGACAGTTCAAACGCGTCACCGTATCAACCGAAGTTTTTCAAGCCCGATGAATGGAGCGTCCTGCAAGCCGCAATCGACCGCCTGATTCCCGCCGATGCGGAAGGACCGGGCGCACTCGAACTCGACGTCGCGACATTCATCGACCGGCAGATGGAAGGCGCGTTCGGTCACGCGGCGGCGTGGTACATGCATGGTCCGTTTCATCCGGACGCAACCCCGCTCGCCGGCTATCAAAGCCCCATGTCTCCGCGAGACCTGTACCGCACCGGCATTGCCGCGCTCGACGCGCATTGCAAGGCGCACTTCGGCGGCAAGCCTTTCGTGCAATTGACGACCGCGCAACAGGACACGCTGCTGCACGGCATGGACAGTGGCAAGATCAAATTCGAGCAAACCTCAGCCAGGCATTTCATTGCGCTGCTGTGGCAGAACACCAAAGAAGGCTATTTCTCCGATCCGATTCACGGCGGCAACAAGCACGCCGCAAGCTGGACGATGATCGGATTTCCCGGCGCTCGCGCCGACTATCTCGACTGGGTCGCGCAACCCGGCAAAGTCTATCCGCTCGGACCCGTGACGATCGAAGGCAAGGTCTAGCTGTTTCATCCAGCAACGCTCGCAGCAGCACTACATAAAACACACGCCAGGAGGAGACACATGGCGAACATCAGTAAACCCAAAGTGGACGCGGTGGTGGTCGGCATGGGCTGGTCCGGTTCGATCATGGCGATCGAACTGGCGGACGCCGGCCTCACCGTGGTCGGCCTCGAACGCGGCGAAAACCGCGATACATACCCCGACTTCGCGTATCCGAAGGTCGCCGACGAACTCACCCACGTGCAGCGCTTCAAGCTGATGCAAAGCCTCGCGCACGAGACCGTCACGATCCGCCGCCAGGCGCAGGAAGTCGCGCTGCCGTTGCGTCAATACGGCGCCTTTCTGTTCGGCGACGGTGTCGGCGGATCGGGCGTGCACTGGAACGGCTTTACATATCGCGCGACCGAAGCCGAACTGAAACTGCGCAGCCACTACGAACAGCGCTACGGCAAGGGCTTCATTCCCGACGACATGACGATTCAGGACTGGCCCGTCAGCGCCGCCGAGCTCGAGCCGTTCTACGATCGCTTCGAATATGTCGCCGGCACGTCGGGCAAGGCGGGCAATCTCAACGGACAATCGGTCGGCGGCGGCAATCCATTCGAAGCGCCGCGCTCGCGCGATTACGCGTTGCCGCCCTTACCCACTGCGTATCCTTCGATGCTGTTCGAGCAGGCCGCGCGCGAAGTGGGCTATCACCCGTATCCGACGCCCGCGTCGATCGCATCGAAGGCCTATACGAATCCGTATGGCATGCAGCTAGGGCCGTGCAATTTCTGCGGCTACTGCGAACTGTTTGGCTGCTACATGTTTTCGAAAGCGTCGCCGCAGTCGTGCATTCTTCCGGCGCTCGCGAGAAAGCCGAATTTCGAACTACGCGACCGTTCGGCAGTCGTGAAAGTCAATCTCGACTCGACCGGCAAACGCGCCACCGGCGTCACCTATATCGATGCTCAAGGACACACTGTCGAGCAACCGGCGGATATCGTCGCACTGTGCGCTTACCAGATGCACAACGTGCGCCTGCTGCTGTTATCGGGTATCGGTAAACCGTACGATCCGGCCACCGGAGAAGGCACTGTCGGCAAGAACTACGCCTACCAGAAGAACAGCAAGATCCAGGTCTTCTTCGACAAGGACGTCGCAATCAATCCGTTCATCGGCTCGGGAGCGGGCGGTGTGGTTTATGACGATTTCAATGCCGACAACTTCGATCATGGTCCGCTGAATTTCATCGGCGGCGCGATTACCTTTGCGACGGTGACGGGTGGCCGTCCGATCGCGCAGGCACTCGTGCCGCCCGGCACGCCGAAGTGGGGCTCGGGGTGGAAAAAGGCCGTGAAAGACCACTATCTGCATTCGTTCGCCATCTCCACGCAGGGCTCGGTGATGTCGTACCGCGACAACTATCTCGACCTCGATCCAACTTACAAGGACGCATACGGCCTGCCGCTATTGCGCATGACGTTCGACTGGAAAGACAACGAAGGCCGTATGACGCAGTTCGTCAGCCACAAAGCCGCCGATGTTGCGCGCGCGATGAACCCGAAGCCGCAATCGGTTGCGATCAACGCGGGCAAGCCGGGCGATCACTTCGATGTCGGCCCATATCAGAGCACGCACACGACCGGTGGCGCGATTGCGGGCGACCGGCCGGACAACAGCGTGGTGAATAAGTATCTTCAGTCGTGGGATGTCCCGAATGTGTTCGTGACCGGCGCCTGCTCGTTTCCGCAAAATCTCGGCATCAATCCGACTGGCACGATCGGCGCCATGACGTATTACGCGGCGAAGACGATCCGCGAGACGTATCTGAAGAATCCCGGCCCTCTGGTTCAGGCGTGAGCGATCGTCATGACAATCCAATTCGATCGCTTGAAACAGTATCTGATTCCCGTGTTTGCGCTCATGTGCAGCGGCGCGCTCAGTAGCGGTGCGAATGCGCAAACCTCGAATGCCACGCCCACGCCCGTGAGCGCCGACGCGCAGCTAGCCAAAGGCTCTTATCTCGCGAAAATCGGCGATTGCGCGGCCTGTCACACGGTAAGTAAGGCGCAACCGTTCGCGGGCGGTCTGCCGCTCGCGACGCCTTTTGGCACGCTGTATTCGACCAACATCACGCCGGACGCATCCACTGGCATCGGCGGTTATAGCTACGCGGACTTTGCGACGGCGTTGCGCCAGGGTATTGCCAAAGACGGCCATCGACTGTATCCGGCAATGCCTTATCCGTCGTATGCAAAGATCGACGACGCCGACATGCACGCGCTTTATCGCTACTTCATGCAAGGCGTCAAACCCATCGGGCAGCCAGATCGCGCGTCCGAACTGCGGTTTCCATTCAACGTTCGCGCGCTGATGACCGTGTGGGATCGTTTGTATGCGCATGAGCAACTGCCCTATCAGGCAGATCCGCACCAGAGTGTGGAATGGAATCGCGGCGCATATCTGGTGCAAGGGCTCGCGCATTGCGGCGCATGTCATACGCCGCACGGCATGCTCGGCCAGGAGAGCGTGCTCGACGAGAAGGACAACACCGCATTCCTGTCCGGCAATACGCTGGCGGGATGGTATGCGCCCAACCTGCGCGGACATAAGACGCAAACATCCGACAGCGACAATGTATGGAGCAAAGCCGACCTCGTCGCCTATCTGCGCAGCGGGCGTATGCATGACGGGGCGGCATTCGGCCCGATGACGGAAGTCATCGACGACAGCACGCAATATCTGCACGACGACGATCTGAACGCGATCGCAACCTATCTGACGTCGCCACCATTGCAAGCGGGCGCGACGCCGCCGGCCCCGCAGCAAACCGGCCGCGCGGAACAGACGGCTATCGCGCTCCGAGCCGGTCGCGTCGATTCGTCCGGCGCTCGTCTCTATCTGGACAATTGCGCGGCCTGCCACCGCACGGATGGCACCGGCGCAATGCCGGCTTTCCCCAGCCTCAGGGGCAACGCATCGGTGCTGAGCGGCGATCCGGCATCGCTGATTCATATCGTGTTGAGTGGCTCCCATATGCCGTCCACCGCCGCGGCGCCGACGCCGCTCGCCATGCCCGACTTCGGCTGGCGTTTGACCGATCAGCAGGTAGCGGACCTATTGAGCTTCGTGCGAACCAGTTGGGGAAATCGCGCGGCGGCCGTCACTGCTGGTGAAGTCGCCAAGGTTCGCGGCGTGGCGCTCAGCGCGAAATAACCCGGCAGCGTTGCAGCGTGAAGCGTTCACGCGCAGTGTTTGAATATGTGAATGAAAGAAGCCCAGTGCGTTAATCGCCGCACTGGGCTTCTTTCATGGAAAACGAGCGTGCTTAGAACTTGTGGTGAATCGCGACGCGCGCCACGGCCTGATGATTGTTCGACGAATCGCCGAGACCGCCGATATCCGCAACCGCCGCAGCGCCCGTGGAACTGGTGCCGCTCGCGGTCTGGAACGTGCCGAGGAAATAAACGTCGGTACGTTTGGACAGCGCGTAGTCGAGCAGCAACGAGAACTGGTTGTACTTCTGGTCGCCGAGGTCGCCTCTCACCGCATTGCCCTTCGTGTAGTTGTATTCACCCGACACAGAGAACGCCGGCGTGAAGCGATACAGCGCGTTCAACTCATAGCTGTTGAACGTTGCGGTCGCCCCACCGAATGCGCCGATATTCATGTACTTGGTATTCGAATACACCGCGCCGATCTTTGCCGGGCCGAAGTCGTACGAGCCGCCCGTCGTAATGATTTGCAGCGAGTTGGCGGGCTTCGTGCCGAGATAACCCGAGTTCAGCGAATTGAACGTCGCGGCGTTCGCGTTGCTGTTCAAAAGCGAGCCCAACGCCGACGGATTCTTGAACAGTTCATACGCGACCCCAATCCCGAACGGGCCGTGTCCGTAGTTCGCACCGAGGCTGTATCCGCTCGACTGCGAAATCTCACCCGCCACGCCGCCCAGACTCACCGTGCCGCCGAAAGTCAGGCCGTTGAAATTCGGGCTCGCGTACTTGATCGTGCTGTTCGCGCGAAATGTATGGTTGACGTTGTCGAGGTCGCCCGGATGTTCTGTCGTCGATCCGCCATATGCGGCGGCATAGCCGTAGTTGCCCACGTAGTCATTGATGCTGTCGTACTGACGGCCGAGCGTTACGGAGCCGAACGAGCTGCTGGCGAGGCCCACATAGGCTTGCCGGCCGAATGCAGTGCCGCCTTGCCCGAACGCGCCCGTGCTGACGTTGATGCCTGACTCCAGCACGAAGATCGCCTTCAGGCCGCCGCCCAGATCTTCTGCGCCGCGGATGCCCCAGCGGCTGCCCTGCGTGCCCGCATTGGAATCGACCGAGAATTGCCGGCCGCCCACGTTCTTGCCCTTCACCACGTTCTTCGCGTTGGTGTTGATCATCACGCCTTCATCCACAATGCCGTACAGCGTCACCGAGCTCTGCGCGTGAACGGTCGCAGCAAAGGTGCCCAATATCGATAATGCAAACAGCGATTTTTTCATTCTTTCATCTCCGCCAAGTCATGATTTATTTTTACCTTTAACATTTCACTCTGTAATACTAACTAATTTGAAAGCTCTACCGCATAAGCAATCCTCCGAAACCCGCAACGGCGAGTTCGACTTGAAACTGTTGGAGCGCGGCGCGCGAACGGTCTTTGCCGCGCGCCGCCAGAACGATCAGCCTAGAAACGCGCCGCCGTTCGCATGAATCGCCTGGCCCGTCAGATACCGTGCCGTCGGGCCGCACAGAAACTGCACGAGGCTCGCGACCTCGTCGGGCTGGCCGCGCCGGCCGAGCAAGGTGGTGCGCTCAGCGTGATGCGCGGGTTCCTTGTTGCCTGCCGCGCCACCGCGCACCGTCGCGATCAGGCCGGGCACCACGCAATTGACCGTAATGCCGTCCGGGCCGAGATCGTACGCCAGCGCGCGCGTCAAACCGACGAGGCCCGCTTTCGCGGCGATCACGTGCGCGCGCCCCGCCGAACCGGCATGCGCGGACATGCCGCCGATGTTGACGATCGCGCCGGCCTTCGATTGCCGCAGATACGGCAAGGCCGCGTGCGCGCACAGATACGCGCCGTCGAGAATCACCGACATCACTTCGCGCCAGCGCGCGTAATCCAGTTCCGCGAACGGCACTTCGCGACGCACCGCGGCGTTGTTGACGAGAATGTCGATCTGCCCGAAATGGTGAATCGCCGCTTCCATCAGACTTTGCGCGCCCGCCGGTTCGCTGACGTCAGCCAGATGCGCGGCCGCGCGGCCGCCCGCAGCCTCGATCGCGCGCACGACTTCGGCGGCTTCGTCGGCGGAACTGCGTGCGTTGACGAGCACTGCATTGCCCGCTGCCGCAAGTTGCAACGCGATCTCGCGGCCGATATTGCGCGCCGCTCCGGTGACGACCGCGACGCCGCTAACTTCTCCGTTCATGAATGCACTCCCAATGATTCCGTTGATAGTGTGGGTTTCGCGCCGGCTTGCAGCGGCCGGTCGGGACGAATCCAGAACGACAACGCAATGCCGACCAGCAACAGCGCGATCGACATCACGAACGGCAGACGATAGCTGCCCGTCATGTCGGTAATCAGGCCGAACGCGACCGGCGACACGACCGCCGCGAGACCGGCCGCCGTGCTGATAAAGCCGCTCGCGACGCCCGCAAAGGCGGGGGCGATATCCATCGGCACGGCCCAGATCGGGCCTTCGGTCGATTCGAGGCAGAACAATGCCGCAGCTAGACACAGTGCGATCACGGTCCGGTCCCGCACGAACAGCACGCACGAGAGAAACAGCAGCGAGCCCGCAAAGCCCATGACGATGACGTTGCGTCGCGCTTTATTCAGATTGCCGGTGCGCTTATAGAGTGCATCGGTCAGCAGCCCGCCCGCCGTATCGCCGACCACGCCGGCGAGAAACACGCCCGACGTAAACAGCGCCGTACTTTTAAGGTCGATGCCGTACACGCCGACAAAGAAACTCGGCAGCCAGCTCAAATACAGCCACAGCGTCCATGCATGACAGAAGAACACCAGCGTGACCGGCATGATGCGCCGGATCAGCGGCCACCACGGCACCGCCGTGCGATGGCGCGGGCCCGCATACGGCGGCAATGCGTCGACTTCAGCGGTGGTGATCGTCGGATGCGTGCGCGGATCGTCGCGGAAATACAGCGCCCATACGACCACCCAGATCGCGCTGACGCAACCGAGCGCGATAAACGCGCCTCGCCAGCCGAGCAGCGGAATCATCAGCACGATCAGCGGCGGCGTGACGGTGGCAGCCAGGCGCGCGGCGGAATGCGTGAAGCCCTGGGCGAAGCCGCGTTTCATCTGCGGAACCCAGTTGGCCATCGCCCGTGTGGCGTTCGGAATCGTGCCGGCTTCGCCGAGTCCGACGAGTGCGCGCGAGAGCACCAGCGTCGCGAGGCCGCCGGTCACGCCGGTCGCGAGCGTGCCGAGCGTCCATAAGATGCCTGAGAACGCCAGCATCCGGCGAGGTCCGATCTTGTCGCCCAGATAACCGTTGATGATCTGGAAGATCGCGTAGCAGTAGCCGAACGCCGAGAGCGCGATGCCGAGCTGCGTATTCGACAGATGCATCTCCGACTTCAGCAGCGGCGCCGCGATGGAAAGATTGACCCGGTCGACGTATTCGATGAAATACATCGCGCAGATGAGCATGAATACTCTGCCCGTGGTGCCGCTGAACATGCCTGCTTTCGCTTTCATCTTGAACCGCCCTGCCCGTGATCGCGACTGTCATCGCGACTGTGACCATGATGCATGGTTTGCTCCTTCATTTTCGGATTGCCGCCAACGCCTCGATGCACTCGAGGCGTTCGACGCACATCATTCGTAATACGTACGATCATCTCTGCAATGCCCGGTGCGCGGTTTCCGGCGCCCACTTCACGCAGAAGAGACCGACCAGATAGATCAGCGAAACAGCGGTGATCGCGAGCGGATAGGAGCCGAATATCGCCGCGAGCGCGCCGACAATCGACGGCCCCGCCGCGCCGAGCACACGGCCGAAACTGAAAGCGAAGCCGGAACCGAGCGCGCGCTGCATCGTCGGGAACATTTCGGGCAGCCAGATCGTGAACAGCGAGAACACGCCGCTCGTGAAGAAGCCGAGCAACGGCAGCGTGATCAGGAAGAGCGGCAGGCTTTTCAGCAGCACGACGATGCCGAAGTACGACGTGACATTGCAGATCAGCGCGCCGGAAAAGAACACCGTGGCGACCGATTTGCGGCGCGGAATCCAGCGCACGATCCACGGCATCGCGACGCATCCTGCGAGCGTGCCGACACTCAGAATCAAGCCGCTCAGCGAGCCGAGATACTGCGCATCGGCAACGGATGCGCCGCCCGCGCGCTGCCAGGTGATGACGAGCGTCGGAATCCAGAACGTCGACGACCACAGTCCGAAGATCAGACACGTCATCATTAGCGCCGCCGACCAGGTCGTGCGCGACATGCCAGGTGCGAACAGATCACGCACGCGTGCGCGCGGACCCTGCGCGCGGCGTTGTTCTTGCCAGCGGCGCGACTCCGGCACGCCGAGCCGCAGCCAGATCGTCAGCAACGCGGGCGCGCTGCCGATCAGAAACAGCACGCGCCACCCGCCCAGCGGCAGAATCACCAACGCGGCCGCGGATGCCAGCAGAAAGCCGATCGGCGTGCCGGTGTGCAGCCATCCCGACAGGCGTTCGCGCAGATGCTCCGGCACCGACTCCTGCAGCAACGGCGCGCCGGCCGCCCATTCGCCGCCTATTCCGAAGCCCGTCAGAAAACGGAAGATCGCGAAGGACACAATGCCCGGCGCGAGTCCGCACGCGCCGGTAAAGATCGAATAGATGAGGATGGTCGCGCACATGGTCGGCACGCGGCCGAAGCGGTCCGCGCACCAGCCCCAGAACATCGAACAGGCCCAGCCGAGCATGAAGAAGCTGAACATCAAACCGCCGAGCCGCGCGATATGCGCGTGATCGGCCACAAAGCCGCTTTGCGGGAGTAACTCCGTCAACGCCGGCACGATCACGTAGATGTAGATAGCGTTGTCGAAGCCGTCCAGCATCCAGCCCGCCCAGGTGGCGATAAAGACGCGATACGGACGCGCTGCTGCAACTGCCACACCGACGGAACTCGACATCTCGTCTCCTGACTGGATCCACCGTCCGCCGCGTTTTTGAGTATCGCGGCTTGTGTTATGTCGACAATGTTATCGATGACGCATTTGGCGCTTCGCGCGAAGGTGCGCGTCATCTTCGGTACTGCATGTGCGCTTCTTTTACGACGTCGTTTGGTTGACGCGATCAGCTTCGGTCATCGGGTCGACGAGAGTAGTGAGGCGATGAAAAGGAGAACTGCCAAGGACACAAGCTCGCATTGTACATATTGTCGACAATACGCAAATCATGGCAAATTCTAGTTGCGCGCCCGTGTTGTGGATAGTATGTTGTCGACAATCTTCAAGACGCAATGTGCGTTGTACACTGCTAGCTTTCCCAAAACAGGTCCGTCTATGCCCCGCCCCACCACTTCGCTCGAGTTGCTCCGCTCCGTCACGCTGTCCGGTCTCGTGCAAGAGGAAATTCTCCGCCGCATCAAGACGGGTGAGCTCGAGGCCGGCATGAAACTCAACGAGATGGATCTCGCCGACCATCTGAAGATCAGCCGCAGTCCGGTGCGCGAAGCGTTTCGCGCGCTGGAGGAAGCGGGTCTCGTGTGGCTCGAAAAGAATCGCGGCGTCTACATTCGCGAGATTTCCGACGACGAAGCCGCCGAGCTCTACGAAGTGCGCGCCGGCCTCGACGAGATGGCCGGCCGCCGCCTGGCCTCGAAGATCACCGACGCGCAGTTGCAAGAACTGCACGCCATGCTCGATCAGCTCGAAGCCAGCTCGATCCACGGCGAGCTGAACAATTACTTCACGCTGAATATCGCCTTTCACGACCGCCTGGTCGAACTGTCGGGCAACGCGACGATGCTCGGTCTGTACCGGCAAACGATCAACCGCATGCATCTGCTGCGCCGGCGCGGCTTTTCGATCGCCGGCAGCTCGCAGGCGTCGCACACCGAACACCGCCTGATTCTCGACGCGCTCGCGAGCCGCGATCCCGAAGCCGTCGCGCTTGCCATGCGCCAGCACGTGCAGGCAGGTTTCCAGCGCGCGATCGCCGCACATGGCGCGGAAGACGCCGCGCACGCGGCAGCGGGCAGCGCGGCCGCCGGCAAAGCGCCGCAGACCACCGTCGCGGAAGGTCCGAATTAAGCCTCGCAGCGCGCCCGGAACGTCGGCGCAGGCGCGACACGGCGGCGCACGCTTTTCATTACCGACTCGGAGTGGTCACCCGTATGAGCGTTGAAAAATCAGAAGGACACGGCATCGTTGGCGAAAAACTCGGCGCCTGGATTGCGGACGTGCACGCGTCGGCATTGCCTGCCCAGACCGTCGAAATCGCCCGTCTGCTGCTGCTCGATGTGACGGGCTTGTGCATCGCCGGGCGTGACGAACCGTATATCCGCGCCACGCTGCAAGCCACCGACGCCGGCGGCGCCTGCACTGCCCTCGGCCACGCAGGCAGCTTCAGTGCATTCGATGCGGCGCTGATCAACGGCACCGCCGCGCACGGCGAAGATTACGACGACACCTTCGAAGGCGGTCCGGTGCATTCGGGTGCGGTGGTCGTGCCCGCAGTGCTGGCGGCGTGCGAACGCGAAGGCCTCGGTGGCGAGGCGTTGCTGCGCGGCATCGCGGTCGGCACGGAATTGATGTGCCGGCTGAGTCTCGTCGCCCCGCGCGCGATCCATACGGCCGGCTTTCATCCGACTGCCGTGATCGGCGCGCTCGCGGCGGCGGGCGGTGTGGCGAGCGCATTACGTCTGAATCCGCAGCAGGCCACGTCGGCGCTCGGTATCGCGGGCAGCATGGCGGCGGGGATCATCGAGTATCTGGCCGAAGGCACCTCGACCAAGCGGATGCACGCCGGCTGGGCCGCGCAGTCCGGCATTCGCGCCGCGTTGATGGCGCGCGGCGGCTTCGACGGTCCGCGCACGGTGCTCGAAGGCAAGCACGGTTTCTTCAAGGCATTCGCGCCGGCGCGCGCGCCCGATTTTTCACCGGTGCTCGATACGCTCGGCAAGTCGTGGATCATGGAGACGATCGCGTTCAAACCCTATGCGTGCGGCACGATGACCCAGCCGTATATCGATTGCGCGATCGCACTCGCGGAGCGCGGCGTCAAGGCGGAGGAGATTCGCGACATCGTGTGCGAGGTCGGCGAAGGCACGGTGCACCGGCTGTGGGAAGAACTCGCGGTCAAACATCGGCCGCCGACCGCTTACGCCGCCAAATTCAGCACGCCGTTCTGCATGGCCGTGGGTTTCTTCGATCGCAAGGCGGGTTTCAGCCAGTTCACCGAAGCGCGCATTCACGATCCGGCCGTGCTCGCGCTGGCCGGCAAAATCCGCTACGTGATCGATCCGGACAACGAGTATCCGAGCAATTTCACCGGCCATCTGCGTGCAACGCTCAACGACGGCACCGTTCAGGAAGTGCGCCAGCCGCATATGCGCGGCGGCGCGCGCGAGCCGCTCTCGCGCGCCGAACTCGCCACTAAATTCACCGACAACGCGCAACACGGCGGCTGGAGTGCGGCACTCGCCGACGAGGCGCGCGAATGGTGTGAGACGGTGTTCAACGAGCGGGCGCTCGGCGCGATCGCGCAGTTCCGGCAATAGACTGGTCGATGCGAACGACGCCCTCACTGAGGGCGTCGTTCGTTGATACTGTGCAGCGTTTTCAGGCGCGAGGCAGAAGCCGCGACTGCTTAGAAGCCGTAGCTCCGGCGCACCACCCTCACCGCCGCCAACGCACGCCGCTCAATCCTGCAAGCCGCGCACGTTCCGATAAGAACAGCGGCTCGAATCGACAAAGCGCACACGGAATTCGACCGGCTGGTCCTTGAACGTGAACGCCGTCCGCTCGATGCGCAACACCGGCGCGCCGGCTTCGATATTCAGTGCGCGCGCCACTTCTTCGTCGGCGATTGCGCCGCCCAGATCTTCCACCACGCGCACGACCGAAATTCCAAAGTGCTCCTGGTAAAAGCCGTAAATGGAACCGCGCCGCGCCTTGAACATCTCGGCTTCGAGCGTCGGGAACACGTCGAGCGGAAACCACAAACGATCGAGCATGACAGGCACGTCGTCATGCAGCCGAAGATTGTCGGCGGTGGCAAGCCGTGCGCCGCGCGCGAGCTTGAGCGTCGCGGCGAGTTCCGGGCTCGCACGCTCCTTGCCGAAACGCAGCAGGCGCGCGGTGACTTTCAGTAATTCGCCGTCTGTATCGACGAAGCTGAAGTAGTGGTCGAACGCATGTTCATCGGCGAACTTCGCGACGATCGTGCCGCGCCCCGCCCGGCGAATCAGCAGACGCTCGGCCACCAGTTCTTCGACCGCGCGGCGGATCGTGCCGATGCCGACGCCGAATACCTCGGCTAGCTGCGGCTCCGTGGGGATCTTGTCGCCGGCCGTCCATTGGCCGGTACGAAGGCGCTCGAGAATACCGGCGCGGACGATTTCATAGAGCGGTTGCTCTCCCGGAGTACGAAGTCCTGGCATTCAGGTCAGTGTCAGAGTGAAGAAAAAGGAATCGGAAAAAGCCGCTCTATCCGCGCCGCGACGACCACGCGACGCACGCGTTTCGTGCGCCGCTTGCGGTCCGATTCGCGGCCCGCACGGCGAATTCCGGAAGGATACAGGATCGACACCTAAATGCATCACCGCGACAAGCCTCGAGTTCTTAGCGACCGCGAAGATTGAAGACAATCGGCATCGACCCGAACCCATCAATTAATTCGAATCATTCGAATGATTCGATTGACTGTGGCGAGATGTCGTCTTAGACTGATCTTCATCGCGCAACCACGCGCGCTTACATCAGAGGAGATAAGCCATGCCGAATTTCATCAAGCACATTGCATTCAAGGTCGAAGATGTCGAGAAGGAACGCGCGTTCTATGAGAACGTGTTCGGCTACAAGCACGTGAATACGGTGCGTCGCAAGGGCAAGAACGGCGACCACATTTCGCATCACCTGACCGACGGTTATATGGACCTGACGTTGATTCACTATGAGCAATCGGATTCGGACGAAGCCGACTTCGCCGGCCCGGCGCCGTGCATTCACCACATCGGCATGGAAGTGGAAGACCTCGACGCGTTCATCGCGCAAATCAAGGAAAACGGCGGCGAAATCCTGACGGCGCCGGGTCATTTGCCGGTCAAGTTCCGTTCGCCGAACGGCCCGGTTGCGGAAGTCGTGCCCATGGACCGCTGGGAAAAAAAGACGCTCGCCGCCGGCGTACATGGCGAAGTGCTCGAGTAAGTACGTTCAGGTTCGCGTTTCAGCTCGCATTACACCAATTCAATAGCGAGCTATTCGACGTACGGCGACGTGGGGCGATCCCCCCGGCGCCGCGACACCAAACGCAACGGCACGTGCCGTTGCGTAGTCGCAAGGAGGAGACACGATGGAATCGATCCGCCGCCGCAACCGCTTTTCCGCGACGACAGGCGTACTGATTGTCCTGTGCATCATGTCGTTCCTGATGTATGTGGACCGCACCAACATTTCCACCGCGGCTCTCGCGATCCGTCGGGATCTGCATCTGAGCAACTCGCAGCTTGGCATCGTGTTTTCCGCTTTTGCGCTGACCTACGCGCTCGCGATGATTCCAGGCGGCTTTATCGGCGACCGTCTCGGCGCCCGCAAGATGCTCGCCGTATGCGGCGTGCTGTGGGGGCTCGGCACGCTCCTCACCGGCTTTGCCGGCGGGCTCGGGACGCTGCTGCTCGCGCGCTTCGTCGTCGGGTTGGGTGAAAGCCCGATCGTGCCCGCGTCGGCTCGCGCACTGACCGCGTGGATGGAACCCGAACGGCGCGGCTTTTCGCAAGGCATCACGCATGCCTGCGCCCGGCTCGGCAACGCTTCGACGCCGATTCTCGTCGCCGGTTTGATCACCGCGTTTTCATGGCACATCGCGTTTATCGTGCTCGGCGCGGCGAGTCTCGCGTGGGTCGTGCTGTGGGTCTGGTATTACCGCGACAATCCCGCCGATCATCCGGGCATCACGCCTCAGGACATCGCGCGCCTACCCGCGAAACTCGGCAAGACACGCGTGCCGATGCGCTGGCCGCCGCTCTTGCGCGCGCTTTGGCCGGCTACTGTAGTGAGCTTCTGTCACGGCTGGATTCTATGGTTCTTTCTCAACTGGATGCCGTCGTTTTTCGCGCAGGCGTATCACCTGAATATCCGGCATTCGGCTATCTTCAGTTCGGGGATTTTCCTGAGCGGTGTAGTCGGCACCACGCTTGGCGGCTCGCTCAGCGATCTGATGCTCAAGAAAACCGGCAACATTCGCCGCTCGCGTCAAACGCTGATTACCGTGGGTTTTCTCGCACCGATCGTGTTCTTCGTGCCGATGTTCCTGCATACGTCGCCGACGCTCGCCGCGTTCTCGCTGGCTGCCGCGCTGTTTCTCTCCGAACTGGTGACCGCACCGCTGTGGGCCGTCGCGATGGATCTCGCGCCCAATCACGCAGCGACCTCGAGCAGCATCATGAACACGGGGCTCGGCATTGCGGCATCGGTGTCGCCACCGCTGGTCGGCTGGCTGGTCGATACCATGCATTCGTGGCAACCGGTGTTCGCGCTGTCGATGTTCTTTCTCGTGCTCGGACCGATCGCCGCGCACTGGATTCGCCCAGACCGTCCCTATCTCGGCGAGCCGGAAGCAGAAACGAAAGAAGCCGGCGGTTTTGCGGCGCAGATGGACGCTTATTGAACGCGCCGCGCGGTTGGCGCATGTCGGTTAACCACGAGCCGTGTGCGTCGAACCTCGCGGGGTGTGCGTCCGAAATCGCAGGCTAGGACTTCGCGGCGTTGCCGCTGTCGTTGCCGCTGCCATTGCCGTTGTCATCCCCGATGACGCCAAACTCGACGGGCGTCTTCACGTAGAACAGATGCACGCCATCGGCGCGCAGCCGGTCGAATAACCGGTCGGCTTCGTCGCTCGTCATCGCCATCACGACGGACAAGGGCTGGTCCGCCAATTCGAAAAAGTGCGCGGAGTGAATGCGGTGATGGTGGCCGATTCCTTCGCAGGCCGGTATCACCGTTGCACCGCGCAAACCGAGTTCGCCCGCAAGATGGACGAGCCAGTCGGCCAGCGGCTTGCCGTGATGGCGGCGATCCTGTTGAGTAAAGAAGGTGACCTGATAGCCGTTCATGTCGGTGTCTCCCGTCCGCGCTGGATCGCTGCCGATATTCCCGTCAGTTGAGAGTTGGGCGCGGCAAAACCCTGCGTCGCCGGTTCGGCGCAGTCGTTGGCATCGTCAGCCAAGCTATGAAATAAGTGTAGATGCCGGGCAGAACTACTGCCAGTTAAGGCTGCCGGGGGGTCGGGTATTCCTGCTGCCAGCAGCGCAGACCGAACAGCGGCACGAGCCCATAAGCGTGGTCCAGCATGTCCGACTGCAGTATTTCGTACGGCTCCCAGCTAGTTTCGTCGACGTAGAGAAAAATCTCCAGCGCGACGACGGGCTGGCTGGACTGCACCTGGCGAATCACAACAGGCATGTCGTGGCGGATCGCCGGATGAGCGCGAAAATGCGCGCTCAGATAGAGACGGTAAAGGCCTAGATTCGTGCGGCGCTGCGTGTCGGCGGGCGCAAATGCCGTGAGCGGCGGGTCGATATCGCTATGCAGGCGGGCGAGCAGCGCCTCGTCGGGAAAGCGGACCGTGTCGGCGTCGAAATGAATCGAATGCTTGACGCGCCTGCCGCCCGACTCGGTCATGCCGCGCCAGTTTTTCACACCGTTCGTCAGTAAAACGTAGCTCGGCACCATGACGATCGAGTTATCGAAGTTCTGCACCTTGATCGTGTTCAACGCAATGTCGATCACCGTGCCGTCGGCAACGAAGCCGGGCACTTCGATCCAGTCGCCCACCCGCAGCATGTCGTAGGCGGCGAGCTGAATACTTGCGACGAAACCGAGCAGCGTCTCGCGGAAAATGATGATGAGCAGCGCCGTCATCGCGCTGAGGCCCGTAAGGAAGTAAGCGGGCGAACGCTCGAGCAACACCGAAATCACCGCGATCAGCGCGATCACATAGAGCACGATGGTGGCGATCTGCAGGAAGCTCTTGATCGGCCGCTCGCTCGCGGAGGGGAAGTGACTGTAGCGCTCGCTGACGCTGTCGAGGAACGCCAGCGCGGCACGCAGCACGGTGTACACCATGTAGCAGGCCGCCAGCACCGACAGCGGATGCCCGAGCGCCGCGATCAGCGGGAACGTGATGCCGGAAAGCAGCGGGCCAGCCGCGTAGACGATCGCGGCGGGTACGAGCGGCGCGAGCCGATGAAAGACCTTGTGGCGCTCGGCGGCTTGCAACCACTTGTGCCGCTCCTGGCGCGCGAGGCGGCTGACGATCAACAGCAAGATCGAACGCGTCAGGTAGTAACAGATCGTGCTGGCCAGCAGAATCGCGACCAGCAGCGCCACGACGAGCAGTATCGCGACGAACTCACTGTCGGTGTAGACGTGGAAGTGATGCCAGTCTGGTCCGCTTTCAATACGCAGCGCATTGTCGAACATGGTTTCTCCCATTGCCGGCAAACCTGGCGCGGCCGCAGCGATTCACCGCGCCCGCAGCTCACGTACTTTCTTTTACACCGCCGCCGCAGCAATGTTCGCAACGTGTGAATCGGGAAGAAGGCGCTCTGCAACCCTTCCAGCGGCTCATGACGCGGCACACCGCATCGTACAGCCCGCGGATTGGTAATTGCACTGAATGAACCCTGCCCTGGCCCGGATGGAGCTTCATCATCCCTGCTCGATGCCAAGGAGCCGCGCGTCGAGCCGCCGCGCTAGCGCCGCGCCGCCCTCGCGCATCACCGCGTCGTGGTTCCACTGGAAAACCGGTCGCAACAACGGCGCCAACGCATTCATCCATGCGCGCTTCGTATGCACGCACCAGTCATAGCGGACCACGGTCAGATTGCGCCCGTCGGTCGAAAAGCTCCACCGGCCAGCGCCTTCGACGTCGCCACTGGCCTCACCCTCCAGCGCGACCAACGGATCGACGCGCGTCACCCGCATATCGAACACGAGGCGATAGGGCAACCGGCCTTTCCATGTATAGCGCTGAACGAGGCCGACGCCTTGATCCGAACCCGCCTCCAGTTGGTCCACGCGCTCGACGTTATGCCACCATTCGGGCCAGCGCGCCGAGTCCTGGATCGCCGCCCACACGTCCTGCACTGGCGCATCGATACGCCAGATGGTGGAAAAGCGGTATTCGACCGTGCGCAAGCTGCCTCCATTCTTAGTATTCTTCTAGAGATTCTGGCAGATGCTCGCTGCACTTGCCATCACCGGCGAAACAGCGCAGTGCGGCAAAACGTCGAACAGCAAGAAGCAGCTTATCAGCGTCGGCCATGCCTACCATCGATATGACTTATGCTAAGAGAAAAGTTCGCGCACGAACTAAATCCCAACAAAAAAAGCGCCGTTCTTCGGAGCGCACCAGGTGAGGTTGAAACATGGATCATCGGCTCGTGTATCTGCTCAATGTGGGCCAAAAGCGCCTGCATCGGTGGTCGCAGACTCGGACAGCCGCAGGTGGCGTCACTGCGACGCAGGCCAGGCTGCTTTTCTTTCTCGGGAAAAACGACGGAGCTCTCACCAGCGAGGCGGCCGCGGCGCTCGATCTCAAGGCGCCGGGAATGAGCGGGTTGGTCGATAGAGCTGAGCGGGCCGGTCTTGTGGAACGCCACTCGGACGAACTCGATGGGCGTGCGTCGCGACTTTGGTTAACGGCCGCCGGACGCGCCGCACTCAAGCGATCGAAGTCAGGCCTTGCCGAGTTGAACGCACGCCTGACGGCGGGATTTACAGAGTCCGAGATCGACGTGGTTGCGCGCTGGCTGACGAGTTTGCAGGACAAGTTTCCCGACGCCGGCGAGGAAACGGAATAGAGCGACACCTGAGCACCGCGGCACCGCCGTGCCGCCGTTTTGCCCGGCAGTTCACACCGCCCCCATCCTCATCTCCAAACATTTGCTCAGACTATCTACGAGTATGCACTCCGAGCACAGTTGAGCCCGTCAACATGTTCGCATGCGAAATATATAAAATTCGCATGCGAAATAAACATATTTGTCATCGACAAAGTAGATGTGCAGCAAGCTTTCAATTCAGCGTATTGCACGTTGCGAATCCCAATAATTGGTCTGCAGATGCCTCAAAGTGCGAGCGAAAATGGAATGAATCACACGTCGGTGATTCACTAGTCAGAGAAGTTAAGGGTATACATTGATTAGTAGGCAAAAGTGCGTGATATAGCATTTTCTGAGGGTTAGTCATGCGTACGCGCGTGCACGTGGGCATTTCGAAAGGAGTGGTGCCCGGCTCCGGTGCCTGTCTTGCCGGAGCTTTTCCTGCTTGCGCCGTTACAACCAGTAAAACGTTCGACAACTGAGAGACGGGAGACTGAGATGGCGCAATCGAAGGAAGACAAGGACGAAGTACAGGGCATGCGTCGCGGATTGCTGCAGGGTGCGGGCATATCCGCAGCATTGGCGCTAATGGGTGGAATGGGTGGAATGATCTCGTCGGCCCAGGCGGCGGAAGGCGGTTCATTTCCGGCGCACAAGCGATGGAAGATCGTCTTCGTCAATCATGTCACGACGAATCCGTTCTTCGTGCCCACGCAATACGGCATTCAGGACGCGACCGCCTTGCTGGGCATGGACTATCAATGGACCGGCTCGGCCAACGCCGACATCGGCGAAATGGTGAATGCGGTCAACGCGGCGATTGCCGCGAAAGCCGACGCAATCGCCGTCCCAATCGTCGATCCCAAGGCGTTCGACAAACCCATTCAGGCCGCGCTCGACGCCGGCATTCCCGTTTTCGCCTACAACGCCGACGCACCTTCGGGTTCCACGAATCCGCGCCTCGCGTATATCGGCCAGGATCTTTATCTGTCCGGTTATCAGATGGGCGAGCGGATCGCGAACCTCATCGATAGCGGCCTGGTCGCGCTCTTTATCGCCACGCCGGGCCAGCTCAACATTCAACCCCGGCTCGATGGCGCGGTGGCTGCAATCAAGAAATCGGGCAAGAAGATCGACGTGCAGACCATCGCCACCGGCGCGACCGTCAACGAAGAACTCTCCAAGATCAAATCCTTCTATCTCGGCCACCAGGATCTCAAAGGCATGTTCGCGGTGGACGCGGGCAGCACGCAGGGCGTCGCCGTGACAATGAAGGAATCCAACCTGCCGTCCAAAGGCGTCCACGGCGGCGGCTTTGACCTGTTGCCGCGCACGGTCGATCTGATTAACGAGGGCTTCCTCGATTTCACGATCGACCAGCAACCGTACGTGCAGGGTTTTTATACCGTGGTCCAGGCGTTCACCTTTCTCGCCTCCGGCGGACTCGTCGGGCCGGCCAACGTGAATACGGGTCTGAAGTTCGTCACCAAGGGCACAGTCGATCCGTACCTGAACACGTCGACGCGCTATGAAGGCAAGAGCACGAAAGCCCAGATCGTGCCACGCACGGGTGCGATCAAAGGGTGACGTCTTCCGTGACGGACGCCCAGAAACCCGCCAAACGTCCGAGGCGCTGGTCAGGCGCGCTCGGGCGTTCCAGCGAGATCCGCATCTTTGCGGTGGCGCTCATCCTTTGCGTCTACTTCGAGACGGTCAACCATGACTTTCTGCTGACGGGCGCGAGTCTGCAGAATCTCTCGCAGTTCATCGCACCAGTGGCGATCATTGCCTTTGGCGAAATCATGCTGATGATCGGCGGGGAGATCGATCTCTCCGCCGGGATGGTCTTTGCGTTTGCGCCTTTCATCATGTATTTCGCCATCGAGGCGGGCTTGCCGCCATGGCTCGGGATGCTCGCCGGCGTGGTGGCCGCGGGCATCGTCGGGCTGATCAACGGCGCGGTGACGGTGTACCTGCGTATCCCTTCGTTCGTGACGACGCTCGGCACCTTGTTCTTCGTGAACGGTCTCACGCTGACGATCTCGCGAGGCACGCCGGTTTCGCCACCGGAGAATTCAGCGTTCGCGGCATTCATGGGCGGATGGGGCTACAGCGAAATCATCTGGACGCTCGCGCTCGCGGCCTTCATGCACGTGCTGCTGCGCCACACACGCTGGGGTTTGCATACCATCGCTTCAGGCGCGAATCCGCTGGGCGCGAGTGAGGCAGGCATCCAGGTCAGACGCCTGAAGCTCGGCAACTTCATTCTTGCCGCGCTGCTCGCCGGACTGACCGGGATCCTGGAAGGTTTCCGCATCACGTCGATCGATCCGCAAGCAGGCGGCAACCAGATCATGTTTCTCGCCGTCGCCGCGGCCGTGATCGGCGGCACGCCCCTCGCCGGGGGATCGGGCACGATCATAGGTGGGCTGATCGGCGCGGCGGTGCTTGGCATTCTCAACGACGGCTTCACGCTGATCGGCATCAACGCCTTCACCTTCAACATGATTCTCGGCGCGGCGATTCTCGGCGCCATGATCTTCAACATCCACGTGGTTCGTCTCGCACGCAAGGGGAATCTGTAATGTCCGACGTGCTCGAGGCGCTGCGCGGCGAAGACATCGTCAAACGTTTCGGCGCGGTCACCGCGCTCGATGGCGTTTCTCTGACGCTAAAACAGGGAGAGATTCTCGGCGTACTCGGTGACAACGGCGCGGGCAAGTCGACGCTGATCAAGATTCTCACGGGCTTCCATCAGCAGACAAGCGGCAAGCTTTTTGTGGGCGGCGAGGAAACGATGCTGCGCTCGGTCGATCACGCCCGTTCACTCGGCATTGAATGCGTCTATCAGGATCTGGCGCTCGCCAACTCGCTGAGCATCTATCACAACATGTTCCTGAATCGGGAAATCATTCGCAGAGGGCCGTTTCGGCTGTTGGACAATCGCGCCATGCGCGAGCGCGCTGCGGAGTGTCTTGAAGAAATCGGCGTGCACGTGCCTTCGGTCGACCTGCCGGTCGAGCAGCTTTCCGGCGGGCAGCGGCAGGCTATCGCGGTCGCCCGCGCGGTCAATTCAAATGCAAAGATACTGTTGCTCGACGAGCCGCTCGCCGCGATGGGCGCCCGCGAGGCGGGGCTCATCATCGACCTGATCCTTCGGCTCAAGGCGAAAGGCGGCTTGTCTATCGTCATGATCATGCACAACTACGCGCAGACGCTCGACATCGCGGATCGTGTGATGCTGATGCAACGCGGACGTGTGACTTATCAGCGTGAGGCAGCCAGCACGTCCGTCGAGGAGCTGATGGAAATCGTGCGACGCGAATATCGTGCAATGCGGGCACCGTCGCACTGAGCGCACTGAGGCGCACTGAGACCCGCGCCGAACGTGCGCAGAGTCTGCCGCGCGAAAATCATCTTCAGCAACGCACCGACCGGCAGATTGCGGGCGCGTCACTGCCGGACTAGAGCAGGCCCGCGAAGTGCAGCACGACAAACGACCCCGCGCCGCCCGCAATCAACACCAACGCGTTGATTCGGGTCGCCATAACCAGCAGCGTCGCGATTGCCGCGGTGAGCCACGCTATCCAGCCGCCGTCGAGCTGTTTCATCAGCACGTAGACGGCGGCCAGAATCAGACCGGTGGCAACGGGCCGCAAACCCGCCTGCAATGCGTTCAGCCAGCGGGCGCCTTCATGCCTGTTCCACACGTGCACGACACCGCACATCAGGAATGCCGTTGGCCCGAATAAGGCCAGTGTCGCCACGAGCGCGCCGCCAAAACCGCCGACCTGCCAGCCGATCAACGTGGCCAGCAGCGAGCCAGGACCCGGCGCGAGGCGCGCTATCGCGAAGTCGCTGAGAAATTGCGCGTGCGTCATCCAGTGATGCACGTCGACGACTTGCCGTTGGACCTCGGCGATGATCCCTTGCCCGCCGCCGACCGTCACGATCGAAAGCGGCGCAAAAACCGAAAACAGTGCGATGAGATTTCTGGACACGTGATGTGCCTTGTTGAGAGTTGCCCGACTGTCGTTATTGCTGCCGCGGCGAACGGACGTATTCATAGCCGACGCTCAGTGCGCCCGCGATCAGCACGGTCCACACGAGCGACGCCCTGAATAACGCCACCGCCGCGAAGGTCGCGATCAGCATGAAATACGAAAAGAGGCGCCGCGGCAGCCTGCGCGCGGCGGTGATCGCCATCGCCGCGGAAAGGCCGATCGCACCTGCCGCCGCACCGGCCAGCGCGATATGCGTGAGCGGAAGATAGGCGATGGCCGAGAAGAACGCGCCGAGCAACACGATCACGATGGCGGGCGGGAAGATAATTCCGCAAAATCCGGCCAGCGCCCCACGCCAGCCCAGCAAGCGGTAACCGATCCAGATGGCGAGGTTCTTGATGTTGACGCCCGGCAGCGCCTGCGACAACGCCAGTCCGTTAAGAAACTCGTCTTCGCTCAACCACTGCCGGTCATGCACGAATTCGCGCAGGAACCAGCCGCTCAAGCCGCCGCCAAAACTCGTCAGGCCGATGCGGGAGAAAACAAGAAACAGCCCTAGCGCGGTTACCTTGACCGGCGCCGGTCCACCGCCTTGCCCGATAGCTTCGCGTCCCGGTGCCGGTTCGAGAACTTCTCGGCCGTTAGTGCCACTAGTGCCGTGAATGCCGTTAGCCAATACCCTCTCCTTACGAACTGCATGGCAGAGCCGATGAATGCGGACGCGCCATTGACGTTGTTGCGGCCACAACGACGCAATCACTCCGCCGAGCCCTGGAGCTAAATAATAGCTGCAATAAGCCGGCCTAAATCCCCATCATGAACCGGCGCCAAAGCTTCGCCGCCCGAACGTGAGTGCGAACAGTGTCCTTGACACCCGTTCAGGACGGTATTTAATTTCACTATCTGGCGGCCAGGCCTAAAAAACAGAAGCGCATCCACCTGCTGCTGCCGGACTTTCCGATGCCGCAATCTCGCCGTGACGGAATGCATCCGCTTTGAATCGAGCGGCTTAACGTACAGTCAGGTGCAGTCAAGTGCAATCACGCCGGAGACATGCCATGAGCCCGACAATCGATCGACAGTGGAAATGTTGGGCTGCAATCGCAAGCGCCGTTCTGCTGGTGTCGTGCGGCGATTCGCTCAGTTCGAATCCGACGGTTCCCGATTCGATCATGCAGGTGATGCAAAAACCGGTCTACAAGAACGCGACCTGGTCGATGCAGGTGGTCGATCTCGACTCCGGCCATGTGATCTACGACCTGAATTCGGGCGCCCAGATGTTGGTTGGCTCGGTGCGCAAGCTCTTTTCAGTCGGCTCAGCGCTGAATCAACTGGGTGCGCAGCATCAGTTCGTCACACCGGTTTACCGGCAGGGCACGCTCGATGCGGGCGGCACCCTCACCGGCAATCTGATCCTGCTGGCAAGCGGCGATCTGACCATGGGCGGCCGAGCCAACCCGGACGGCACGATCGCCATCACGAACTTCGATCACAACGAGGCCAACTCGCTCGGCAACGCGATACTCGCCACGCCCGACCCGCTCGCCGGCTTCAACTCCCTCGCGACGCAGGTGGCGGCAGCGGGCATCAAAAAGATCAATGGCGATGTCGTGATCGACGATCGCCTTTTCGAGCCGTTCGACTTTCGCGGTGAATTCAACGTGCGGCCGATCTTCGTCAACGACGACGTGGTCGACGTCAGCCTGGACCAGAGCGCTGAAGGCTCCGCCGTTCCATTCGACTGGCGCCCCAGAACGGCCGCGTTCAGCGTGCAATCCGCGCTCGCGACGGGCAGCGCGGCTTCTCAGCTGGATATCGAACTCGCGCCTGAACTGCCGTCGTGCATCGGCTCGCCGGGTTGTATCGGCAACATAACCGGCAACGTGCCGGCCGGTTTCGTGCCGCCACTGACGAACGCCTACCCGCTGATCCGCACCTTCCGCGTGACCGAGCCTTCCAATTACGCCCGCACGGTCTTCATCGAAGCGCTGGCGCGCGCGGGTGTCTCGGTTACGGCGGCGCCCGTTGCCGCCAATCCGGTTCAGTTGCTGCCCGCGCAAGGCTCGTATTCGAGCGCGACGCAGGTTGCGCAACTCACTTCGCAACCGTATGAGCAATACGTCCGCTACGTCATGAAGGTCAGCTATAACATCGGCGCCGATACGAGCCTCATGCTGTTCGGTCTCGCACGCGACGGTTCGACGACGTTGAGCGGCGCGTTAGCGGCGGAACAGGTGGAGTTGTCCACTACGTTCAAGATCGCGTCGAACCAGTACCACTTCATCGACGGCAGCGGCGGCGGCGACTCGACTGCGAGCGGCACGGCGGTCATCGCCATGCTTAGAGGCATGAGCACGACGCAAGTCTTTTCGCCCTACTTCGACGCGTTGCCGGTGCTGGGCGTGGACGGATCGCTGGCCACCATCACCGCGTTCGAATCCGATGCGACGCTTGCAGGAGCGAAAGGCCAGGTGCATGCGAAAACCGGCACGTACGTCACGGAGAATCCGAACACGCCGACGTTACCGTTCCTGAGAGGACAATCGCTCGCCGGCTATATCGATGCCAAAAGCGGCCACCGGATCGCATTCGTCCTGACGGTGAACAACGTTCCTATTTCGGGCATCAGCGACGTGCTAGCGGTCTTCCAGGACGAAGGCACGATATCGGCGATGCTCTGGAAACTGCAGTAATGCCGCGGCGCCCATGCAGGCATCAAATCTGGGCTGCTAAGGATTCCCTGACCCAAAGTTCAGCATCGCCCGCTCTCATTTTCTTGATCTCCTGACAGCCTTGCGAAAACTGTCCGCATACGATGAACGCACGCCGATCGTCATCCGAGTGCTGCCATGGTTCCGTATCTGTCTGAAAGAGAAAACTCAATCGAGCACGTCAACGCGACGTGCTTACGCCTCTTCGACAGGTGGTGCGAAACCAGAAGCGTCGTGCCGCTGACGTATCTGCTAAGAGGCTGGCCGATGATGAACGGCGACCCCGAGAGCCTCCGGCGTCTCGGAACTGCGTTGCGCGAACTCAGACGGCAACATCTGCACGACTCCAACGACACCGCCTTTCAGGAAGTCTGCGAGCTATCGGATTGTGTCGAGGATCTGCTGGCCCTTTCATGCCTGCCAACGTGGCTGACGAGCGGCTGGTAGCGCGAACGGCGACAGCCGCGCCTGCGCAATGCAATGGGTAGAGGAAGACAGCGTGCATTTCAACGAAATCAGTGACGAAGAGTGGCTGCTGCTCGCGCCCGTCCTCGCGGATCCCCCGATTGTTCACCGCCAGCGCGGCCGGCCACGCGCATCGGTTCGCGTGGTGGCGAATGCCGTGCTATGGGTACTCACAACCGGCGATTCCTGGTCCATGTTGCCGAGCCACTACCCGTCGGCGCCGACGTGCCGGCACCGCTTCGAGGCGTGGCGTTCGAGCGGCGCTCTCGCGCAGATGTACCAGATCCTTTCGAGCAGCGGCCGCAAGCTTCGGTGCGGTCCGCAACTGACACTGCAACGCCGGGACGCCCTAACGCGCGGCATCGATCGCCAGACTCGGGACGAAGGTTGTCGCCGGGTGTTCTGGAGAGACCAGGCGTCGTGGCAGGCGCCGCGCGAAACATGGCAGTCGCCCCAAACGGCGGATACGTTCAAGGATATCGCGCGCGAACTTCCGAATCCCGCCAACTCCGCGTATGCCTTACCCGAGCGCGTCGAAGCCCGCGCGCCGGTGACACCCCTCCATTCCGTGCATCGAATCGAGTCGCCGTGGATAGGCCTCGCATCGAAAGGCCTCACCGAATCCGACCCGCGCGGCTACGTCATCTACATCGCCGCCGATCGGCTGGCGAACGCCCGTTTCCGCGGATGGGCCGAGATCGTGCGCGATGATCGGCGAGTTGCGCGCTCAGGGCTGATCGGTCCGAGCTTCAAGAACCGCGAGACGGCACGGCAATACGCGCTCGAATGGGCGCGGCGGTGGATCGACGAAAAAAGCGGTGAAGACGGCGGCGCCGCCGAACTGAACAGCGGCGTCCGGCAGCAAAAGACGCGCTCGGGGTGAGCAGCGCATCGACGCGGCGGATGCCCCGGCGCGTCGATGCCTCCGCCGCGTCAATGCACCACGCCGAAAATCGCGTTGACGCCCTCCGCGGGCGTCAGGCCCACGTCGAAGTAACCTTCCAGCCTCAAAGCGGTCGCGTCGTCGAGTATGAAAGGCGGCCGGATGAAGCCGGTCGCGAACGCGTGGTCGTACCAATCGCTCAACCACGCTCGCAATTCGGTTTCGTGGCCCGACAGCGTCCCAAGGTTGTCTGCGTTCATCGATAATCTCCTTTGTCCGGCGTCGTTCATATCAACCCACGAGCGGCTCAAAGCTCATTCTGCACAGGTTCTTTGCCGGCGGGAATACGTGCCAGCTACCGTCGTCGTGCCGGAAGAAGAACAGCAGGATCGGACCGTCCGGACGCCTGATTTCGACGCATACCCGGCAAGTCCGACCGTCCGGCGAACCATGCAGCGTAAGCACGCGGACCGGCAGCGTGCCTGCCGTTGCCAATAATTTCTCGCGCAGTCCGCGTAGTGAGCTTTTCGTCGCATTCACATCTGCCCCCGCACTTCAGGTTCCCATTTGACAATCGTGGAACAACGGCGAGGATTCATCAGTCAGCAGCGCCGGATTGTTGATTCGGGAAATGCTGCTTCGAGCCTCAGGATATCCCTAAAGGCTCCGTCACCCTGTCACTCCGTCACCAGACCGTGCCTGACCGCATACCGGATCAGCTCGGCGTTGTTGTTGAGGCCGAGCTTTTGCATGAGACGCATCTTGTGGGTGCTGATGGTCTTGGCGCTGAGCGAACACGATTCGGCAATCTCGTTGATGCTTTGACCGGCCGCCAGCATCTGTAATACCTGAAATTCACGGTCGGATAACACCTCATGCGGCGGCGCATCGCCGGAATGCGTTTCGAAGACCATGGCGTCGACCAGTTTGGGGTCGATGAATCGCCCGCCTCCCGCCAATTTACGGATCGCCGCGAGCAGCACGTCCGGGTCGCTGTCTTTCGTTACGTAACCAGTCGCGCCGGCGCGCAGCGCGCGCGACACGACTTGCGCCTCGTTGTGGATACTAAGCACGAGAATCGGCAAGGGCGGCTGCTCGGCGCGTACGCGCCGGATCAGATCGACTCCGCTAATGCCGGGCATGGTCATGTCCAGCAGCACGAGGTCGAAGCGCCTCGCGCGCAGCCGGTCGAGCACTTCCGAACCTTGCGCGGCTTCGGCGGCGACGACGATATCCGTGGTCGTCGCGATAATCTGTTTCAGGCCGCCACGCACCACGGCGTGGTCGTCAGCAATCAGGACGTCGATCATTTTCTGCCCCGCCTGTAAGCGGAATGTGAATGGAAATAGCGGTGCCCATGCCCTGCGCGCTGTCAATTGTCATCGCGCCGCCGATCAGGCGCGCGCGCTCCTGCATGCCGAGCAGTCCGTAGGAATAACCCGTGCGCGCCATGCCGGGATCGAAACCGCAGCCGTCGTCGCTCACGTGAAGGTCGAGCGCCGCCGCCGTGCTGGTCAGCGTCACGTCAGCCCGCGTGGCATGCGCGTGGCGCCCGACATTGGTGAGCGAAGCCTGAACAATACGAAACACGGCGGTGGCACAAGCTTCCGGCAGCACCGGTTCGCCTCCGTTGATATGCAACTGGCAAGGAATGCTGTGGCGTCGAATGAAGTCCTCCACGAGCCACTCCAATGCGGACACGACCCCAAAGTTCAGCGCCACCGGCCGCAGATGGTTCGCGACGTTGCGGACCATCCAGATCGTCTTTTCGACGAGTTCGCGCATGTCGTCGGCTTTGCGCATCGCGTCCGGATCCTTGCCGAGGCGCATCTTCAGCAGAGATACGTCCATCTTCAACGCGGTCAGCAACTGGCCGAGTTCATCGTGAATCTCCATGGCGATGCGCTTGCGCTCTTCCTCGCGAATCGCCTCCATATACGCGGACAACTCGCGCAACTGGTTGCGCGATTCGAACAGCTCCTGCTCGATGCGCTTGCGTGATGTGATGTCGCTGAGGCCCACGTAGATCGCCGGGGCATCGCCGAAAGTCGCCACGCGCGCGGTCGCTATGGCCCAGAACGGCGAACCGTCCACGCGCCGCATGTGGACTTCGCTATTGTTGAAACTGCCCTCGGCGCGCAGATGCGATACGAGCCGGTCACGATCGGCGGGGTCGATATAGAAGTCGACAATGTTGGTCAGCGTGCGCATGCCGGTATCGAGACCGAATAGCTCTCGCAGTGGCTCATTCACGTACAGGATGACGCCTTCGGGCATCGACGTGATGCACAGCGGGATCGGGCTGGTTTCGACAATCGTGCGAAAGCGCGCTTCGCTCGCCTGCAAGTTCGCTTCCGCACGGCGGCGCTCGTCGATCTGGGCGGACAGCCGCGTGTTCGACTCCGCGAGTTGCCGTGTGCGCTGCTCGACCTGCTGTTCCAGCGCATCGCGCGCGCTCGACAGTTCCGTCTCGGCCTGCTGGCGCACCGCGACCTCTTTAAGAAGCAGGCGGTTCTGCGCGATGAGCTGCCTGTGCATCACGCGCAAGGCGAGATGCGTTTCGATGCGCGCCATCATTTCGTTGACGCGCACAGGCTTGGCCACGTAATCGACGCCGCCGGCCGAGAAACCCTCCACCATGTCTTCCGCGCCCGTCAGCGACGTCATGAAAATCACCGTGATATCGCGCGTGCGCGCGTCGGCCTTGAGTCGCCGGCAGGTCTCGAAGCCGTCGATGCCAGGCATTTTCACGTCGAGCAGGATCAGGTCCGGCTGGGAAAACAGCGCGCGTTCGAGCGCCTCTTCGCCGTCGAGCGCAACGAGTACCCGAAAGCCGCGGTCCGTCAGGCTCTCCACGACCACCCCGAAATTCGCCGGCGTGTCGTCCGCAATCAGGATGGTCGGCCGTTCGCCGGCCTCCACGCTGGCCTCCACATTTGGCTCGTTCATGGCTTGGGCTCGACATTCAGATGTCGCTCGACCAGATGGAGAATGGCTTTCGACTGGTAGTCGCGAGCGAGCGCGCAAAGTTGCGTGGTGAACGAGCGATAACGTGAATCGCCCGCCGCCACGCTCTCGGCCCAGACGATAATCTCATGCATGTCGCCAAGGCGGGCAAGATGATGCAGTTCTTCCATCTGTTGCCGAGGCACGGCCGCAAGACCGATTTCGGGAGTCGCCGCGCGAGTGAATGGGGGCGGCGACGCATGGGTCCACTTCAGCCCGAGCAACGTAGCAATCTGTGTCAGCAGCGCTTCGAGGTCGACCGGTTTGGACAGAAAGGCATTGGCGCCCGCCTCGATGCTCATCGCCCGGTTGACTCCGGATGGGCTGGCGGACATGGCCACGATGGGGACATCGGCGAACGCCTGCGATCGACGCAGGTTACGCGTCAGGTCGAAGCCGTTCATCTCGGGCATCACGATGTCCGTGAGAATCAGCGCCGGCCGTTCGCGCTGCGCCTTCTCCAATGCTTCGCGACCGTTTTCCGCCTCGACGGTATCGAAGCCGAGCCGGCCCAGCAGATCCACGACGATCGCGCGATTGATCTCGACATCGTCGACAACCAGCACCTTCCTGCGCGGCCCCTCATAGCCCGTCGCCGTGGACGAGAGCGGCGCCGGGCCCGCCGTCTTGCGCAACACGGGCGTCACGCTCGCTGCCGGCAGTTCGAAGCGGAAAGTACTGCCCTGCCCGATCCGGCTTTCCACCTCGATCTCGCCACCCATCGCACGCACGAATTCGCGGCTGATGGCCAGACCGAGACCCGCCCCGCCGGCTCGCCGCTCGGCCGCGCCCAGCTGCTCGAACGGCTCGAAGATCGTATTCAACTGATCGTGACCAATGCCGATCCCCGTGTCGCGCACTTCGAAACGAACGCGGTTCGACTCGGACCTCGAGATATGCAGGGTGACGCAGCCCGCATCAGTGAACTTCACGGCGTTGGCAAGCAGGTTGAGCATGACCTGCCGCAGGCGCCGCTCGTCGGCACGCACGCCGACGGGGGCATCCCCAGTGATTTCGCAAATGAAGTCGAGGCGCTTCTGCTCCGCTTTCACGTCGATGATGTCGCGAATGACATCGACGAACCCCGCCAGCGGCACGTCGCCGATTTCCACACGCAGTTTGCCCGCTTCGATCCTCGCGAAATCGAGCGTGTCTTCGATCAGTGTCAGCAGATGTTCGCCACTATGGCGGATGGACGACGCGCGTTCGCGCTGCCGCTCGCTCAGTGCGGCGTCGCGTTCGAGGATCTGGGCGTAGCCGAGAATGCCATTGAGCGGCGTGCGCAGCTCATGACTCATATTCGCCAGGAATTCGCCTTTGGCCCGGTTAGCCGCTTCCGCCAGATTGCGTGCTTCGCGTTCGGCCGCCGTGTCTTGTTCGTCGCGGTACGCGCAGTACAGCCGCGCGCCCATCGCATTGAATGCAGCCGCCACGCGATCCAGTTCGTCCGGCTCGCGCCGTTTGCGCCGCTGCAGACTGAACGGCCGGGGCGGTTCACGGAAATCGTAGCTCTCCACCGTGCGCGCGATGGCGGCGACATGCCGCATCACGAGACGGGACAGAATGTGGACGATGAACAGCGAGATCAGAAAGGTGTTGGCGGCCTGTGTGACGAGGATCATCACCGCGGTACGCGTCAGGTCATGATAAAGGTCGAGCAGCGTCGCCTCGACGTAGAGCTTGCCGATCTCGCGCTCCTTGCCCTGCACGCTGTAGGAGAGCGGGAATTCGCGGGCGATGACGGGACCAGCCGAGCGCCGCCCGGCACTCACATAGGCCGATTGCTCCTCTTTGCCCGTCTCGCGAATTTCCACGGCACGAATGTCAGCGAGACGCAGAATGCCGTTCAACTCAAGTCGCAGTTGCGAACCGTCGAGACGCCAGAGCGCCTCCGCGAGACTGTCGCGATTGCTGCGGTCGATGTCCGTCAGGCGATTTTCAATCTGCTCCACGCCCCGGTAGTAGTCGCCGTAAAGCTGCAATCCGGTCAACAACACGGTGACGACGCAACTGACCAGCAGCACGGTCACGAGAAGCCGCGATACAAGGCTGCTCCTGAAGCTGCCGATCAAACTCCACCATGCGTCGAACAGGTTGTACTTCATACATCCCCGCGAGTGCTACGGTTCTTGTTTCGTCTATTCTGCACTCGTTGCCGCCGGGCGGCTCAGACCAATCGGTCGCCGCATCGGCAGGGTGGCGATTTAACGTTTGCCTTCCCCGGCCAGCCAGTCACTCTTATTTCCTGGACTGTGCCGGCGCTCATTCCGGATGAACGCGTTCCGGCGAATCCGACGTGAATCTACATGACGTACAGGCTCGGCTCGACAGGCGGAGAATCGTTGATCGCGCGCGGCAGGCAGATTCGCGGATACAGCAGAATCTCATCGATGCATGACGTCAGCTCGCCGAGGATCGGCCGCACGCGGCCGCCGAGCGCGTCGGGGTTCGATATCCTCAGTTCGCGCAATCCGTCCGACAATTTTTTCACTGACGCGTATCCCCAATCCGGCAACGGCCAGCAGTGCAACAGATAGCTGAGCGGTATGACGCTTCGGCTTTCACACCAGATGTCGAACAGGCGCTCGCACGCGGTGTTGAGGGATTCGACCGCGACTTCGCGGCTTTCTGAATGACCGTTCATAACGGGTCCGCTGATATAGACGATTTCGATAGTCCATCGTAGGGAGCCGGCTTGCGTCACACAGTCAGGAAGCCCGGAAAAATGCACTTCCGATCTGCTGAATATGCCGTCAGGAAATCCTGAATGGTCCTGACAAAGGGATTACACGGTTTGTCAGCACTGGCAAGACGTGGCACGATAAAACACCGATCGGGCGAAAACCTGTGCGGACAAGCGCCGGTTTGAGTGCGTTACTGCTGTCTCGGGAAACTATCCATGCATCGCAGGCGCTTTGTTCTGGCCGCGCTGAGTGCGGTGGGCAGCACGCTTCGCGCGCGTGCCGCCCCTGCCGACCCTCCCGTCCACTTCGAGATCGTCTATCCTCGCATCCGGCCTACGCGCGACGTGCAAGTCGCGTTTGCGCTCGCCGTGCTGGATCTGGCCATGAAAACGGCCAACGCCTCGTACACATTGCGATCGGCCGACATCGAAATGGAACGCGGCCGCGCGCTCGCCGAACTGGCCGGCGCCGACAATATGATCAATCTGCACTGGACGAGCATGGAGGCGCAAGCCGAGCGCGGCCGGAACGTCGTGCGGATTCCGATACACCGTGGGCTGATTGGCCACCGGGTGTTCATCATCCGGAAAGAACGGCAAGCCGATTTCGACAAGGTGGCGCGCTTCTCCGATCTCAAAGCGTTCATGTGCGGTCAGGGACTCGGCTGGATCGATACGAAAATCCTGAGAGCAGCCGGTCTGAACGTCCAGACTTCGACCTACGACACAATGTTCGAGATGACCCAAGGCGGTCGCGTCGACTTTTTTCCGCGCGGCGTGGTGGAAGCATTTGCCGAACTCGACGGACGCCGGCAGCTGGAGCCTGATCTCGTGGTCGAGAACCGGCTGCTGCTGAAGTACCGATCGGATTTCATTTTCTATGTTGCAGCGGGCCATGAAGCACTGGCACAGACCATCGAAGCGGGGCTCGTCGCCGCGTATCGCAATGGCGCATATATGAGGCTGTTCAACACCCATCATTACATTCAGGATGCGCTCGCGCGCGCGGATATCGCATCCCGGTTGATCTTCACGCTCGACAATCCCTTCCTTTCCGAAGCGGACCGGAGGATTCCAGACGAGTACTGGATGAGCTGAAGCCGCCGGCGGCGGCTTTCCTCCGTTGGCAAAACGGACGATGCCTGGGCCAAAATCAGGAAATCCTGACATCAAGCTGCATCGGGCGCCGCCGTTTACATGGACAGGCGGCGCCAATCCCCCGGCGCGACGTCGTTTCAAAGGCAAGCGGGATCATTCATCGCCACTCACGAACCCTACACATGGACATCGACAGGTGAAGCCGCAGACGTTCGTCCTACAGGCGCGGCTGTGCGATCGCGCCACGGCGCTCAAGACGCGCATGGCCCAGGCGCATGACAAAGCGAAGCAACTGGTCGAGCGCGCCGAGGGCTGCCTCGCGGTGCTGGATCACGTGCGGCAGGGCACGTCCACCGCGGCCGACATCTCACTCGCGGACGATGCAGGTCCGCTCATCGAGGCGCTGCATCGCGCGGAAAACGACTGGCACAATCAGTTGCAGATGTTGAAGGCGCTGCTGACCGAACTCATGCATCAAAGTCAAAGCAACCGCGGTGAGATCGAGTCGCTCGCCGCGCTTGCGTTTCGCTTGCAGGCGACTCCTGAAGCGATCGCCGCTGCCGAGCGCGCCGCCGAAGCGCATCAGTCCCACTTTGAGGAACTCGACGCGCAACTGGAAGCGGCGCGCACATGGTTCGAACGCTTCGATATGCAGATCAACGCGATTGTCGCCCATTTGCGGAAGTCGCCTTGAAGGTTCAATCAGGTTCCCGACTGCTATGAAGCGTCGTCGACCGGTATGCACACGGTGATCGACGTGCCGCTGCCCGGCGCGCTGCACACCGAAATCTCGCCGCCCAACATCAGTACGCGTTCCCTCATGCCCACCAGCCCGAACGACCTCATCCGCGCCGCCATCGAATCGAAGCCGCAACCGTCGTCGCTGATTTCGAGGACCCAGCAGCGTCCGGTCTGTTGGAGCGAAATCGTGACCTGGGTCGCCGCAGCGTGACGCGCGACATTCGTTAGCGCCTCCTGCACGATGCGAAACAGTGCGATTGCCCGCGCCTCGTCGAGGACCAGACTATCGTCAGGAATCCGTAGATGGCAGGCGACCCGGCCGTCGCGCGAGAATTCGGCGGCCAGCCACTCCAGCGCGGCGACGATGCCGGCATCGATTGCGGCGGGACGCAGCGACGCAACCACATTGCGGACCACCTGCATGGTGTCGTCCGCAAGCGCCAGCAGGTCCCGGAATCGTCCGGCGAGCGCCGGATCGTCTTGCGCGAACTCGATCCGCATGGCCGATACACCAAGCCGCAGCGCCGTCAGTTGCTGTCCCAGTTCGTCGTGCATCTCGCGGGCAATGCGCTTGCGCTCTTCCTCACGCGCGGTTTCGCGCAACGACGTCAACTCCTGCAACAGCGCATACGATTCGCGCAAACGGAGTTCGGCTTCCATCCGCTCGGTGATGTCGGTCCAGATCGTCAGCGCACCGCGTATATCGCCGTTAGCGCCGTGCTCGGGCACCGCGCTAACGTGCCAGCCCACTGGCTTCCCGTTCTTCTCCGACGTGAGGTCCACCTTCGCGCCGATACCGCTTGCCATCACCTGCTCCAGCGTGGCGGTGATCATCCGCAACTCGGGCATTACGCTATCCGATAGCTCGGCAGGCGCTTTATCGATGGCGTCCGCTGCGCGCATCCCGTTGACCTGTTCGAACCTCGGATTGACGTAGCTATAGCGACAGTTTCGGTCGTAGCGAACGATCATCTCCGGCGCGTTTTCGGTCAGCGTGCGAAACAGTTGCTCACTGCGCTTGAGTTCGTCGATGTCGCGGCAGATGGCGAGCACGGTGGCGACCTGGCCGTCGGCGGCAAACTCCGGCACCATCCGCATGTGCCCCCAGCGCACCTCGCCGTTGGCGTTACGGAAGCGCACTTCGTCCATGCGCTCCGTGCCGGTCTCGACGACGCGCCGGAGTTGGTCCCGATACCTCGGCACATCGACCACTGGCGACTCGTCCACGCTTTCCGTGCCCATGGCTTCGTCAGCCACCGGCGGCAGGATCGCGCGCAGCGCCGGATTGGCGTAGATGCGCCGGCACTCGCGGTCGAAGCGCGCAATGTAGTCCGGTGAATGCTCGACCAGCGCCCGGAATGCCTGCCCGCTCGCATGCAAACGCTCTTCCGCCTTCTTGCGTTCGGTGATGTCGCGCCCCAGCGCCAGCACGCTCGTGATCTCGTCATGCAGCCCGCGCTCCGCGAGAATGCGAACGTGGTGATAGCTCACGTCATCCCCGCCGTCGCGCAACGTGAGTTCGTGCGTGCGTTCCGCGCCCGTTTCGAGCGTGGCCGCCAGCGCATTCTGATAAGCGACGAACTGGGGATCGGCGGTATGTTCGGTCGGCGTCGCACCGAGCATTTCGTGCAGGGGTCGGCGCAATATCGCGGCCAGTCCGGAGTTGGCATAAACCAGCCGGCAGTCGAGGTCATACCGGCAAATGATATCGGGCGTGCTTTCCGCGAGCCGGCGGAATTGCGCCTCGAGTTCCAGTTGCGCGATCAGAAGCTGCTCGGTGCGCTTTCGCTCGGTAATATCGCGCACCAGCGCGAGGTTGTACGGTTGGCCTTCGTACTCGAAATAGCTCGCGCTAATTTCCACCGGCAAGGTCGTGCCGTCTTGGCGGCGCTGCACCGACTCGATCATCATCGAGCCGTTTTCGCGCAGCTCTTTCCAGACGTCGCGCCACCGTTCAAAGTTCCACTCGGGATCGACATCCATCACGCGCATTCGCAGCAACTGCGCCTGACTGTATCCGAGCGTGCGGCAGGCCGCCTCGTTGACGTAGATGAAGCATGCATTCTGGTCGATCAGATAGGCAGCATCGCTGACCAGGGCGAGCGCGCAGCTCTTCAGGTGCATGAGCGCATCTGGCTCGGCCGCGGGGAGCTCGAGGCGCCCATCATCCTGCCGGGTCGCGGCTGCCGGTGCCTTGCGTGGGTCACCGCTGATCTCTTTCATTGAATTCCGCGCGTGTCGGGTCAGAAGTTGCGTGTCGTCGTCGATAAACGGCCCCGTCCGCCTGTATCGTGGGCCAGGCAGACAACTTATTCGATAAGCATAGCCCGGAAAGCGCCGGCTAAATATTCGGTCTGGCGCCAGGCGAAGGAGCGCTCAGCCGACGCTTCGCTTTCAACAACGTGGCATTCGTCGCTAATCACCGGGGTTTACCCTTCAAGGCATCGCTATCGCTTGCAATCTCTTCGAAGAAAGGCACAAAATGTAAGCGCTATCATTTGGATATGTAAAGCAAAACTGCTAGTAAAAACCCCATGATTCGCGCAAAGTGACGTTAAATGTAAGCGCTAACATTGGTGACAGAACGAAACATTCGGAGACAACGATCATGAGCGCAACACCGAGCCTCGAGCAGGCGCCACCGAGAATCCGCCGCGCCCAGATCGTGGCGCTCACGCTGCTGATGGTGAGCGGCATCGTCAACTATCTGGACCGCGGCACGCTCGCAGTCGCCAATCCGCTGATCCGTCACGACCTCGGCCTGTCGCTCGGAGAAATGGGGCTGCTGCTTTCCGCATTCTCGTGGAGCTACGCGCTCTTCCAGTTGCCGGTGGGCGGTCTCGTCGACCGCATCGGGCCGCGCAAGCTGCTCGGCATCGGCCTGATCGTGTGGTCGCTCGCGCAGGCGTCGGGCGGATTCGTCTCGACCTTCGGCTGGTTCATCCTCGCGCGGATCGTGCTGGGCATCGGCGAGGCGCCGCAGTTTCCGTCGGCGGCCCGGGTGGTCAGCAACTGGTTTCCGCTGCGCGCGCGCGGCAAGCCGACCGGCATTTTCAACTCGGCGTCGCCGCTCGGCACGGCGCTCGCACCGCTGTGTCTGTCGGTTCTCGTGGTGGAGTTTCACTGGCGCTGGGCCTTCATCGTGACCGGCGTGGTCGGTCTCGTCGTGGCGCTCGTGTGGCTCGCGGTGTACCGCGACCCCGTCAAGGCCACCATGACCGAATCCGAACGGCACTATCTCGAAGGCGACGAAGCGGACCGCAAGCCGGCACCCACGGTCACCTTCGCCGAATGGCGCTCGCTGTTTTCGCACGGCACCACGTGGGGCATGCTGATCGGCTTCTTCGGCTCGGTGTACCTGAACTGGGTGTACCTCACGTGGCTGCCCGGCTATCTGACGATGGAACGTCACATGAGCCTGATGCACACGGGCGTCGCGGCATCGATACCGTTCTTCTGCGGCTTTCTGGGCTCGCTGACGGCCGGCTGGTTCTCCGATCTCATCACGAGCCGCAGCACGAGCCCGGTCGCGAGCCGCCGCAATGCGGTGGTGATCGCGATGCTCGGCATGGTCGCGTTCACGATTCCCGCAGCGCTCGTCGAAAGCAACACGATCGCGATCGTGTGCATCTCGGTGGTGATCTTTCTGGCGAATGCCGCATCCGCGAGTTCATGGGCGCTCGCCACTGCCGCCGCGCCGCCGAACCGCGTTGGCTCGCTCGGCGCGATTCAGAACTTCGGCGGTTTTCTGGGCGGCGCACTCGCCCCGATCCTGACGGGCTATATCGCGCAAAGCTGGTCGTTCGTCCCCGCGCTGCTGACGGCCGCGGGCATCGCGTTTATCGGCGCGATGAGCTACCTCCTGCTGGTGCGCAAGCCGATCGAAGACCCGTCCACCCCAACCGAACCCGTGCGAGCGCCCGCGTGAAACGCGCGCGCCGCCAGACTCAACGAACCCTTTCCGGGAGATCACGAGCATGACCACTTCCAAGCAATTCGCCACGTCGATCGAAGGCATTGTGCCGGTGATGCTGACGCCGTTCGACGACGCCGGCGCCATCGATTACGCCGGACTCGAACGCCTGATCGAGTGGTATATCGCGCATGGATCGGACGCGCTCTTCGCCGTCGCGCAGTCGAGTGAAATGCAGTTCCTGACGCTCGCCGAGCGTGGCGCGCTGGGACGCTTCGTCGTCGACAAGGTGGCGGGCCGCATTCCGGTCGTCGTCTCCGGCCATATCAGCGACGACCCCGACGCGCAGGCCGAGGAACTCAACGTCGCGGCAAGCACGGGCGCACAAGGCATTGTGCTGGTGACGAACCGGCTCGACCCGAAGCAGCAAGGCACGCAGACGTTCGCGGCGAATCTCCGGCAACTGCTCGCGCGCCTGCCGTCCGACATCCCGCTCGGTTTGTACGAATGCCCCGCGCCCTACCGCCGCCTTCTCTCCGACGACGAATTGAAGCTGTGCATCGACACCGGCCGCTTCATCATGCTGAAAGACGTGAGCTGCGATCTCGCTACGGTCAAACGGCGCGTCGCGCTCGCCGAAGGCTCGCCGCTGAAAATCCTGAACGCCAACGCGGCCATTGCGTGGGACGCGATGAAGGCGGGCTCCGCCGGTTTCAACGGCGTGTTCACGAACTTCCACCCGGATCTGTACAAGTGGCTGCGCAACGATGCGGCGCAAGACCCGGCTCTGGCAGAAGAACTCGCTACGTTTCTGGTGCTCGCCGCGGTCTCCGAGTCGCTTGGCTATCCGGCGTTCGCGAAGATCTACCACCAACGGATCGGCACGTTCGACTCCATTCGCTGCCGCGTGATCGATTACGACGTGCGCGAACGCTTCTGGGCCCTCGACGCGGTGCTCGATAAGATCGTCGTCGGCACCGAGCATTTTCGCGGCCGTATCGCGGCACTCGGTGCGAACCGCTCGGTTCGCTAGCCGTTGGACGAGGTGGAGGATTTCGGGATTACAGGTACATCCGCTGAAGCCGTCACGCGCGTTCACGGCGGTAAGATGGCGGGCGTTCTCCGATTCACTCTGCGCTCACCAACCTGATGCCCGACTCTCTCGACCCGCCGACCGCCGCCCGCACCCAGACGAACCGCGCTCGCCGCACCACGGGCCGCAGCGTGCTTTCCGATGTGGCCAAGCTCGCGGGCGTCTCCACGGCGACCGTCTCGCGGGTCTACAACGAGCCGGACAAGGTCTCCGCGAACGTGCGTGAGCGCGTCGAGCATGCCGCGCTCACGCTCAACTGGTTTCCGAATGCGGCGGGCCGCGCCCTCGCCTCCACGCGCAGCCACATTGCCGGCATCATCATTCCGACTCTGGATGATCGCGTGTTTGCTTCGCAGGTAAGCGGCATGCAGGCGGCGTTCGCGGCGCGCGGCATCACGCTGGTGCTCGGCTGCTCGAATTACGACCCCGCGCAGGCGCTCACGCAGGTGCGCGCAATGCTGGCGCGCGGCGTGGAAGCAATGGCCGTGGTAGGCGAGGCTCATCCGGCCGAACTATTCGATGCATTGCGGCTCTACCGCGTGCCGTATGCGGTGACATACGCGTATCGCAAGGACAGTCCGCACACCTGCATCGGGTTCGACAATCATGCGGCCTATGCGGAGATTACCGAACATCTGATCGGCCTCGGGCACCGCGCGTTCGCGGTTTGCATCCAGCCGACGCGCGACAACGACCGCGTGCAGGCACGCGTCGCGGGCATTCGCGCGACACTCGAACGTCACGGCCTTGCGGTGCGGCCTGAGCATATGTTTGAAGGCGAATCGACGATGGGATTCGGGCGGCGCAGTCTGCGCACGATCTGGCAAGCGTCGGGCGAGCGCCCCACCGCGATCATCTGCGGCAACGACCATATCGCGCTGGGCGTGTTGCGCGAGGCCGAGGAACTGGGCATTGCGATTCCGGGCGAATTGTCCGTGACCGGATTCGACGATCTGGAAATGGCGCAGGAAATCCGCCCCGCGTTGACCACGATGCGCGTCGACACCTACGAGATCGGACGGCTTGCCGCGCAGTATCTGCTCGACACGCTCGACGGCAAGCGTCCGCTGCACGGGCACGAGGTGCATGCGTTGTTTCAGCTCCGGCAATCGACGGGACCGGCCGCGAGATAGTCTCGCCGCGCGATGCCTCGACGGCGGACTACAGCGTGGCGGTCACGCCGCCGGCCACGAATTCTCCGCGGCGTTTGCGCTCGGATCGTCAGGAACTTCCGGGTCTGAAGCCAGACAGGATCACTGCCCTCCACCGCCCATCAATCACTCACGGCGTCCCCGTGATCGCCACGCGCTTTGGCTGAAGCGAAAAAGGTCTGCAACGCGGGGGCCGAATGGTCGCTCAACGAGCAGATTCGCGCCAGCCAGTCGGCTTCCGCGGGCCATTCCCCTTCCACCACGCGCGGATAGATTTGCCGCACGAACTGATGCAACGCCTTTGCGCCGATATTGCCACTGATGCCAAGCAGGACGTGCAAGGCGCCATGCGTCGATTCGAGGTCCCGGGCCGCCACGCTTGCGGCGAGTTGCGCCACGGTCGAGCGAATCTGTTCGATGCCGTTGAGGAACGTCTGATCCAGCAAATCGAGCGCCACCAGTTCCTCGAGGTGTTTCTCGTCGAGCAACGGGCCTTCCTTGATCGGCTCCGGCTTGCCGGCTTGCACGGCGGGTGTCTGTGCCGGTTCCGCCTTGACCGGCGCATGCGACACACGTTGCTGGGCAAACTGCCTTGCAAGAGACGCATAGAGGGCGCCGATCTGCACGGGCTTGATCATGACCTCGTTCATGCCCGCGGCGAGACATGCCTGCACGGCTTTCATGTCGGATTGGCCGGTCAATGCAACGACGGGGATCCGGGAATATGCGTCGGCACGCGCGCGGATCGACGCAGTCGTTTCCACGCCGCCCATTCCGGGCATGTTCATGTCCATCACGATGGCATCGACGGCGTCGTCCTCCTCCAGCCTCGCCAGCACGGCCGGCCCATGCTCGGCCTCGACGACGCGCGCGCCGCATCGTTCCAGATAACCTTTGGCAATCCGCCTGCTGTAGGTGTCGTCGTCCGCGACCAGAATCGTTTTGCCGGCGAATCCGTCGAATGGATGGCTGTGATCGTGCCGATTGCCGCTTTCGAAGAGCGTCTTGAGCGCGGTGATCAATTCCACCGGGCTGACGGATTTGCTGATCATGTCGTCCATGCCGGCGCGCCGGGCGAGCACCCGCGTCACATTGACCGGCTCCGTCGTGAAGGCGGCGATCAACACGTTCCGGTTCGGGTGTTGATGGTCGGCGCGGATCGTCTCGGCGGCGGTGTAGCCGTCCATGACCGGCATATTGATGTCCATTAGCACGAGGTCGTGCGGCGTCGACTGTCGAAGCACTCTCAACGCCGCCTCGCCGTTTTCCGCCTCGCTCACCTCCGCGCCGACCTTCGACAACGCGCGGCGGCTTCGCGCCCGCTGGGCGGCATCGTCGTCCACGACGAGAATGCGTTTGCCCGCAAAAAATGGCGTGGCGCGCTCGAAAACCTTCTGCTCATGCTCCGCCACCTCGCGGCTGGAGACGGCGGGGAATTGCAGCGTGAACTGCGTAAATTTTCCGACTTCCGAGCGACAGGCAATCGTGCCGCCGAACGCCCGCATGGCGCGCTGGCAATAGGCAAGGCCGAGCCCCGTGCCCGCCGAATTGCCGGCGGTACGGAACGGCTCGAACAGATGCGGCAGGAGGTCGGCCGCGATGCCGGGGCCGGTATCATGAACCAGCACCGTCTGGCGGTCGATGGTCAATGTCAGCGTTGCCAGAGGATGCGCGGCGATGTGATGCAGCGCGTTCTTGATCAGATTGAACAGCGTGAACAGATAGACGGTTTCGTCGACCTTGAAGATGAAGTCTTCCAGCACCGCGAGCCGGACTTTGGCGCGCTCCTTCTGATCGCCGAAACCGTATTCGTCCAGCGCTTTACGCGTGGTGGCCGCCGCGCTCAGATAGGTGAAATGATCCGCTCGGATGGGTTTCGCGCTGACTTCATCGAGCGTCATGGCGATGATGCGCAGGCCCCGGTCAATCGACAATTGGCCGTGGGCGAGATGCCGGTAAAGCAACGCCGCCCTGTCATGCGACATGGCCGGCGACGGGTTGGCGTCCGTCACCGCGGGCAGCGCCTCTTCCATGCGATCCAGCACGTGCCGCAGCTGGCTGAGAGGATTGCGCATTTCATGAGCGATCGAACCGGCGAGCGCACGAAATGCCACGTTTTTTGCCTGCGCGACGATGCCCTTGAGGTTGCTGTAACTGAACGTAAGGCCGGCGAAAATAGCGAATGTAAAAACCGGCAGATACGTGTAGAGAAATAACTGTCCGTCCACGTGGAGGGATTGCGGAATGACGACCCTGGCGCATAAAACGGCAAGACCCATCCCCAGAATCAGATTGAGTGCTAACGCAACGACCGACGGAAAGATGGCGATGAGGAAAAACACCATGCCCAGCTCGGCCATCGACCACAGCATCGAATAGTGACCGGCGATCAGGTAGTAAGTGAAAAAGAACGGTAGCGTATAAGCTACCGTTACGAAGTAGTACCACGGCAGGAAGCGCACGACCGGAGCGGGCCAGAAACGGCGCAATAGCAGCAGCGCACAGGCGGCTGTACCGAAAGCGCGCATCAGCAGGCTTTCGTTGGGTTGAGGGTCGATATACGTCCACCACGCCCAGTACAGCGGATGTCCGATCGTACCGATGACGCCAACAGCCAGCACGCTGTAATCCGACACCTTGGCCGAGTCATGAACCAGTCGGTTGAGGTAACGGATGCTCGTTGAAATGGCTCTCATGTCGTGCTTTATCTTGACTTATCCAGCCTCAGAATCTGAAGCTGCTGACGTTGAACGACATGCCCGCGCTGCCGACCCAGCACAGCACTCTGTCGCCTCTCTTCAACCGCCCGCCGTCTTTCGCCAGTGAAATGGCCGCTGGAATCGAAGCCGAGACGAGGTTTCCCGTCTCCGGATAGATGTGATACATCTTGTCGTCGATCCCTACCTTGGCGCCGTAACCCTGCCACGCAGCCTTGGAGGATGCGTGGGTGAAGACGATGTCGATGTCTTTCTTGGGAACTGGCAGTTTAGTCAATACCGCGGACAGTTCGTCCGAATTCTTGTGAAGCTCATGGCCGAATGATGTGAAACGCATGTCGCCGTTCTTGCCGATCCGTTCGGTCGGGTGGCAATACCCTTCGTAGCCGGGGATTGGAATGGTGCACAGGTCCGACACTGCCGGCTTCGCGCGGAACGCAAAGGTGAAGTTATCCGGCTCTTTGGCGACAAGCAAGGTGGCGGTCGCCGCCTCGCCAATCGTAAACGACGGCAACGTATATTCGATTTGAGCCTGGCTCTTCAACGCGAAATTCCCCGGATAGAGTGGGCCGCCCGCAAGCATATTGAACTCGGCGTTCACAATCATAGCGTTTCTGTACTGACCCGACTTGAAAAGGCTGTCGATGATCGCCATGGCCCGGGTCCAGCTCATGCAGGCGTCGACCACGTCGAAACACTCGGCGTTCACGAAGCCGAGCGTGCTGGCCATCATGTGGCTGTTGCCGGGCTCAAGAAACCCTCTTCCAATACCGACGTAAATAAACAGCTCGATATGTTCCGGCTTCAGATACGTTTCCGATAACGCCTTGCGCGTCGCCATGGCGACGTGATCGATAGGCGACTCGTGGCTTTCACACCAGCGCCGGTTGACCAGTCCGCTTCTGTCGAGCAAGGTCTTGATGGTGCGCATCCCCCGGTCGATGTCGCCCTCGTAATCCTTGGAATGGAATCGAATCATATCGATCACTTCTTCGTTCGTAACGATCCTGGAGGGCAAGCTGACGGCTACGTCTTTAATAAGCATAAAGAATCCATGAATAAATTAACGCGGTGGGTAGAAGTACGTTTTTGCGCCATGGCACGCGAGTATCTGGGACGCCAGATACGCGGCCTCGCGGCGCTGGTACATTAACGCGTCCACCGCGATTCATGAAAAAAGTCCCGTCTGGCGTGTTGCCAATGGGAATGTTGGGCGGCGGGTTGGACCCGGGCGCCGGGGTGGAATGGGTGCGGATCTGGGCGGTGACGTTCAGCGGCGTGTCCGCTCGACCGGGATCGGCCCTTTTTCGTGTCCTGTTCCGTCAAGAACGTGACCTCATCCGCCGCATGCGCCCACGGCCTCCTTCGAGCGACTAGACTTGGCTTCGGTCTTTCGAGGGGGCGCTTCTCTCAAGCGAACCCCACCCCTCGATCTTTCAGCCTGCCGCTCCCTCGGGCGGCAGGCTCTTTTTTTGTAGGCCGCTCGAATTCAGGCAATAGTCGCTCGTGACCTAAGAGGATCAGGCCGATGCATGCCGCCGCCAAGGTTCATCCACGATTGCGAGTGCTGCCCTCACCTGTGAGTCGAAGACGACCACAGTTCCAGCGGAAAACCGCGTGACGCTTTCGAGGAAAGCATGCAGATACCGAACGTAAATAATTTCATCAAAGACTCGCAGCACGGCGTCACCTACAACATCTGCGCCTATCGCAAGCTGTCAGATCAGGAGATGGCACGCGCGATGCAAGTCTTCATCCAACAACAGGGCGAGCGCCAGCCGAAGCAAGGGTCAGTCGTCAAGATCTTTTCCCTGCTCGGGTTTGGGGATGAGTAGCCGTGTCGACGCTTTGGACGTCCATGGACGGAGGTTGGAAGCGCTCGCCAATCGCACGCGCAATAGCATGCCGCGCGGCAAGATGAACCGTGTCGACTGAGCCGACTAATCCAGTACCGACAATAGATCGGCGAGGTTCGTGTCAGGCAATCGCTTCGCAACCATGTCCCAGAAGATCACGTCGCGCATTGCGCTGGCATCTTCCGCCGTCTTCCATTCGCGCGCACCGACGATGGAATCGGCCGTTTCGCGAGCTGCGGATACGATTGTCTGAATGTCTTGTTTATGCATGAACCCGTTAACGGTCGCATAGCGAGCTTATTTAGCCTCATGCGCAATCGTTTGCTAAAAAAATTTTAACCACTGCCCCCGCTTTGCACGATGCCGGCGCGGTAATCAAAAACCGAACATGGCGCATCGCGGAGTTCAAACGTTCGCCGTGCCCGACGAGCGGGACAAGGCGCCTGCCCTGCGTTCCGGATGAACGGCGATGCATGTGAGCACGCACTTGAAATTCGCGCATCCTGAACGTCGGGCGAAATTCTACCTCTTCCGCTGCGCCGCACCGTATTGCGGCGCTTATCGGAAAACTTAAGTCCGAAAGGAGCACATTGTTGGGGCCGCTTCCCACCGACCCGAGGCACATGTTCTCTCTGCATCGGCCGTGGGGGAGGCGGCAATACCGTGCGCGGTGCAGCAAATGCACCACTTTTGACCAATCAGACTGACATGCATTCACCACAAAATATTTCGACGCCAATGAACAACGCACTGTTATTGAGCACAATTAGCCCAATAATGACATAAAACGATAAAGGAATGCACTATGCATGCCGCCCTGTCTGTTGCGAAATACGATAATTCTTTCTTAATCTTACGCAATCACGGATAGAATCCGGCGCTCAGCAAGCGCTGCTCGCCATCACGCCGCTCGACGTCCGCAACAGCCAATGTGTTGGTTAATTCAGCCATGAAATACTGACAAGAGAATTACACGTATAGCATGCTCTAATAAAAAAGACGGAGTCTTGGGGAGAAGTCTCTGTAGACCACACATTTCCGGGGAAAAATAAATGGATTTGGGACATACTCTGCAGCGCAGTTCGCGGCACAGTGCCGCGCCGATGCAAACGAACGCTCTGACTCGCATCGACATCGCGCTGTTCAACGGATTCGCCTTGCCTACGGTCGCCGCACTCATCGAGATTTTCCAGAGGGCTAACTCGCTAATCGCCGCACCGCGCTCGGGCCGCGCACGTTATGACGTCTCGCTGCTTTCCGCCGCGGGCGGACGCATCGCCAGTTCGTCATCGGTCTTTGTCTGGACCGACGACGTCCAGTCGCATCGAGGCACCAACGAGCCACACCTGTTGTTCATTGCCGGCGGCGCCGGCGTGCAGCAGGCATGCCGCGACGAGCGATTGAGCGAGTGGCTTCGCCGCAGGCATCCGTTCAGCGAGATCGTGCATCCGATCGCGGAAGGCCAACTGCTGCTTCAGGCCGCCGGGTTGCCCAGCCGCTACTGCCCGCTTCTCTATGGAGACAACGAAGCACCCGGCTTGCATCCGGCGCGGTTGACAGAAGCGCCGGGCGCCGTATCGACCGCGCTGCGTATCGTCGAAGAGGATCTCGGTGCCGATCTTGCGCAGCGGGTTGCCGAATCGATCGCGCCGCAACCCAGAACGCCGTTCAGCTCGTCGATCACGCCCGCCGTGGCGCCGCAGATCAGCGATAAGATCCTCGCGTCGGCACGCTGGCTGGAAGCGAACGTCGACCGGCCCGTCTCGATCGACGACGCGGCCCAGGTCGCAGCGATGAGCGAGCGCAACTTCCTGCGCCGCTTCAAGAGCGAGATCGGCATGACGCCCTCCGACTATCTGCTTCGCGCACGCCTGAATATGAGTTGCCGGATGCTGGTGGAATCGCGTCTACCCGTCGACAAGATCGCGCGCCGCTGCGGCATCGGCAGCGGCGGCCAGTTGTCGAAGCTGTTCAGAAAATATCTGGAGACGACGCCGACGGACTATCGAACGCGCAACCATGTGGCACAGCAGAAACCAAACGCACAGGTACGGGATCAACGGCGCGAGTTCGATCCAGGTGTTCTGATCGAAGCCGACTACGCGACTCAAGTCGAAGCGTAAGTCAGAACCCGGCGGTACATCTCTGCCGCCGGAATACAAACACGGCCACCCAAGTCCATACAGGCCCAGGATACCTGGACGATCGTGTCGCGCTGAGCCCTTCTTATGTCATGTTCAGTCAACAACATGACGCAATCCGCCTCTCGCGTCTTGAGTCTGCTTCGAACGAATACACTGGCGTCGGCCTTTCGAGGGGCGCCTCTCTCAGTCAACCCGAACCCCCTCGATTTTCCCGCCTGCCGCTCCTTCGGGCGGCAGGTTCTTTTTTCCGCTGAATCAGGTTCGAGTCGCACGTCTAACTAAGCGCATGCGTCTCGCGAGGCGCATGCTTCCACGTCCTCGATTCATACGAAAACTCCCGAACGGAGCACAAATGGATGAGAAGGTGACATACGTGTACGAGTACACGGGTGGTTTTGGTACGTACCGTACTACTGGGAAAAGGTTCGCATGCCATCTCCCCCTTGTTGGCGACAATGTAGTCATGAAGGTCGAGGAACTGGGATTCGATGATGTATTTAAAGTGAAGTCTCGACTCTTCGAATACGACAAGGCGGGTTCCCTGACTGTTACGTTGACGCTATCTCATACCGTCGCATAGGATCACTATATATTGAAAATTGAAGATCAATATTCTTTTTCATTAGTCGTTTTCCTTATCACGCCCACAATAGATAACTCAATTCACAATAAAAATTAAGTCCTCCCGGTTCTTTGCGCGATACGCCGTCTCCGCAAGCTCAATAGAATTGTATCCCACTCCCACTTCAGACTCGCCCGCGCTTTCGAATTAAACCCGCCAATTATCCAACGGATAATTCCCTTGCCCGGGGAAAGACATTGCGACTTGGCAATTCTGGCCAACACCTTGGCAAATTCAGCCAGTCATTAATGCAGCGCAACAACGTTATGTAGCATTCGATCAAACAATTAAAGGCGGCTTAGAGACAGCCGGCAAGTCACTCATTTCCGGGGAAGTACGATGGAGTTTCTTTGCAACGTGAAGCATAAGAATGCACTTCAAGCACCCGCTTTGCCACAGACCGCCAGCGTAAACCATATCGGTATTGCATTGTTCAATGGATTTGCTCTACCCGATGTGGCTTCCATCATTGAGATATTCCAATCGGCGAATGCCCTGAGCGACACAGGCGAACCCCGTCGAACTCGCTATGAGGTTTCGCTATTGTCGGCATCCGGCGGGCGTATTGCGAGTTCTTCTTCGGTGTTCGTGTGGACCGACAGCGTCGAATCGCGCGGCAACGGGGACAACTTCCGCGCGCTTTTCATTGCAGGCGGCACCGGCGCAACGAACGCGTTCCTTGACGATCGTCTGATCGTATGGCTTCGGCAGGCTTTTCCGAAAAGCGGCATGGTCCATGCAATCGCCGAGGGACGCCTGATGCTCGAAGCGGCGGGTTTCTCGAATGCCTACAGTGCGCGCATCGAGAACGACCGTCACGCACGAAACGCATTCCCTTCCCGACCTCTTGTGGACTCGCCCAGCCCGCTGCGAACCGCCTTGCGCATCGTTGGCGACGATCTTGGACAGGAAGTCGCGCAGCAGGTCGCCGATTGGGTTGCGCCTCAAGGCGAAACGCAATTCAGCACCATCCTGCGTAGCAAAACGGCATCGCATATCAGCGATAAGATCCAGGCGTCCGCGCAATGGCTCGAGGCCAACGGCGCACGCCCGATATCGATTGACGACGCCGCACAGATCGCGGCAATGAGCGAACGGAATTTCCTGCGGCGCTTCAAGAGCGAAATGGGCGTCACTCCGTCGGAATATCTGCTCTATGTACGTCTCGACATGAGCTGCCGCCTTCTCGCCAAAACAAGCCTGCCCGTCGACAAGATCGCGCGTCGCTGCGGCATCGGCAGTGGCGGGAGGCTCGCGAAGCTGTTTCGCAAGCACCTGCTCACCACGCCGACGGAGTATCGAATCAGCAAACAAGGTTCGCGCAGAGCATCGTAACGCAGGCCGGCGGCGAGCCTTCGGTCTCGTTCCGGCGCTTTGGCTGATCTGGAATGCTTAAGCGGTACGCTCGAATCGCTCATCCAGCGTCTGAGCAAGTGCGTCCCACCAATGCGGCCGCACAAGTCCGAAGCGCTCATCGAAGCGGTCGTTGTTAAGAGCCGAATTGCGCGGCCGCGCAGCACGCGTCGGGAACGCCTCGCTCGGTACGGGCTCGATGTGTGTGACGCGTACCCGACCTGAAGGTGCGAGATTACGCGCATAGTCGATGATCGCGGAAGCATAGCCGTGCCAACTGGTCACGCCTCGCGATGTCAAATGAAAAAGTCCACTCTGGAAGCGTGCTTCCCGGCGCTCGCGCATTGCTTGCGAAATCGCGTGGGCGGTAACGTTGGCAAGCATTCTTGCCGGAGTCGGTGCACCAAGCTGGTCATCGACGATCTTCAACGCTTCACGTTCGCCGGCGAGCCGCAGCATCGTCAGCATGAAGTTTGCCCCACGCGTCGCATAGACCCAGGAGGTGCGGAAAATCAGATGATCGCATTCGGACGCGATGATCGCGAGTTCCCCGTCGCGCTTGGTCGCGCCGTACACATTCAGCGGCGCCGTCTCGCAATCTTCCGAATAAGGCTCCGCCGACTTGCCGTCAAATACATAGTCGGTCGAGAAATGAACGAACAATGCGCCCGCGCGTTTCGCCGCGCGGGCCATGACGTCGACTGATTCGGTATTGACGAGCCGCGCCGTTACGCAATCGTCTTCCGCCTTATCAACCGCTGTATAGGCCGCGGCGTTGACAACGACGTCCGGGCGGTAAAACCTCATCAACCCGTCGAGCAGCGCCGGCTTGCTAAGATCCGCAACTTCCCGGTCCCAGCGGACCACGTCACCCAGCGGCGCAAGCGAGCGTGCGAGTTCCCAGCCGAGTTGCCCCTGTACGCCCGTGATCGCGATTCTCATCAGTAAACCTCAGCCTCGTTAAAGCGGCTACCAGCGGCGTCTTTCGACGAAACGAACGGAACACCATTCAGCTCCCATTCGACAGCAATATCCGGATCGTCCCAACGCAAAGTACGTTCGTGTTCCGGGTGCCAGAATGCAGTCGCTTTATAAAGGAACTCGGCGACATCCGACAATACGACGAAGCCGTGCGCAAAGCCCGGCGGAATCCATAGCTGCCGCCGGTTCGACGCGGACAGGCGCACGCCGACCCATCGCCCGAACGTGGACGACCAGCGCCGCAGATCGACCGCAACGTCGAACACCTCACCCACTACAACCCGAACCAGCTTGCCTTGCGGATGCTGGATCTGGTAATGCAGGCCTCGCAGAACGCCCTGCGCTGAAATGGAATGATTGTCTTGCACGAACGTATAGCCGCGCGCCACTTTCTCTTCGAACTCGACCTGATTGAACGTCTCGAGAAAAGCGCCCCGTGAATCTCCGAACACTTGCGGCTCGATGACCTTCACGTCAGGAATCGCGGTATGTCTAACTTGAATGGTCATGTGTGGATGGCAGGAACGAGAGATGACAGATATCGGCCGTAGTCGGTCTTCTGCAAAGGCGCCGCGAGGCGGGCCAGTTGCTCGGCATCGATCCAGCCACGCCGGAATGCGACTTCCTCTGGGCTTGCAACCAGCAAGCCCTGCCTCTGTTGCAGCGTCGCGATAAACGTCGCCGCATTGATCAGCGATTCGTGCGTGCCGGTGTCGAACCAGGCAAAGCCTCTACCCAGCGTCTCCAGATGAAGCGCTTCGCGCTCCAGGTAGTGCCGATTCACATCCGTGATTTCCAGCTCTCCGCGTGCGGATGGCTCGATATTCGCGGCAATATCACAGACGTCGCCGTCATAGAAATAAAGACCGGTAACGGCAAAATTGGAACGCGGCTTAAGCGGCTTCTCTTCGATCGACAGCACCTTACCCCGACCGTCGATCTCGACCACGCCGTAGCGTTGCGGGTCGTGCACGTGATAGCCGAAGACCGTAGCGCCTTTGGTTCTGGAATGCGCACTGCCCAGATGGGCACCCAGGTCCGCGCCATAAAAAATGTTGTCGCCCAGAATCAGCGCGGAGGGTTTCCCGTCGATAAATTCGCGGCCTAGTATGAATGCTTGGGCGAGCCCATCCGGCGACGGCTGCACGGCGTAGGTGATCTGCATGCCCCACTGGCTACCGTCGCCGAACATCGCCGCGAAGCGCGGCGTGTCATCCGGCGTCGAGATCAGCAGAACCTCGCGAATGCCCGCCATCATCAGCGTGGACAGCGGGTAGTAAATCATCGGCTTGTCGTAGATCGGCAGCATCTGCTTGGAGATAACGCGCGTGATCGGGTACAGCCGCGTTCCAGACCCGCCGGCGAGAATAATGCCCTTACGGTTCGAGTCCATCGTTCACGCTCTCTTGAGTATGCTTTCGGGGTTCCAGCGCCGATATGCGCCAGAGCGGATTTCTTCGAGCCACGCACCGTTTTCGACGTACCACTGCACCGTCATCGACAAGCCGCTTGCAAACGTCTCGCGCGGCACCCAGCCGAGCTCGCGCCGCAGCTTCGTGGCATCGATCGCGTAGCGCCTATCGTGTCCCTTCCGGTCCGTGACGAAAGCGATCTGCTCGCGATAACTGCCGCTCTCGCGCGGTTTTATCGCGTCGAGAAGATCGCAGATGAAATGAACGACTTCGACGTTGGTTTTTTCGTTATTGCCGCCGATGTTATATGTCTCCCCCGGCGTGCCGCGAGCGAGCACCGTACGGATCGCATCACAATGGTCGCGTACATACAGCCAGTCGCGCACATTGCGGCCATCGCCGTACACCGGTAGCGCGTCGCCGCTCAGCGCCCTTTGAATCATCAACGGAATCAGTTTCTCCGGAAACTGGTAAGGCCCGTAGTTGTTCGAACAGTTCGTGGTGAGCGTAGGTAATCCATAGGTGTGGTGGTACGCACGAACGATATGATCCGAACTGGCTTTCGATGCCGCATAGGGACTGTTTGGCGCGTACGGCGTCGTCTCTGTAAATGCGGCATCGTTGGCCGACAGCGAACCGTACACTTCGTCCGTCGACACATGCAGGAAGCGAAACGAATTACGTTCCGCATCGCTTAGCCGCTCCCAATACAGTCGCGCGACATCCAGCAGTTCACCGGTACCCGTCACATTTGCATCGATAAATTCACGTGGACGGTCGATCGAGCGATCGACGTGACTTTCCGCTGCAAAGTGCACCACGGCACGCGGCCGATATTGTTCAAAAATAGCGCTCATGGCTGCGCGATCGCCGATATCGCGGCACGCGAACACGTGACGAGGATCGTCGTGCAGCGCTTGCAACGTGCCGTAATTGCCCGCATACGTCAATTTGTCGATATTGAGTATCGGCTCATCGTGGTGGGCAAGCCAGTCGATGACAAAATTTGCGCCGATAAAACCGGCGCCACCCGTTACGAAGATCATTTGAAGTTCTCTTAGATGACGGCTCTTACATTTTGAATCGTAAAGGCGCGACTATTTTTGCATCGGCCATATAGTTGGCGCATTCCGACATTCGCCAGTTTCCCGCTCGAGTGGCTCGCACTCATTCATTCAGATCGATCCCGTACGTGTCCGGATTCAATCCCTGCCGATTCGCGTCACGAAACTCGCTCGGCGTGAGAGACAGTCGACGTCTGAATATTTTTGCAAGCCGCTCGCCACTTCCCATTCCGCAATGTCGCGCGATCGTATCGATCGGCACATTGGTTCGCTGCAGCAGACTGCACACGACACCCAATCGAATCTCGAGCAAGTACTCCGAAGGCGTGATCGATGCCTCCGCCCTGAAACGACGCAAAAAAGTTCGTTCGCTCATATTCGCGACTTGGGCCGCGTGCGCAATCGAGATCGGGTGCATGTAGTTCTCTCGCAGCCAATTTGCCGCTGCTCTGATCGGTGCGGTCCATTCCATCGATGAGGCATCCACGGTTTGCGCATCGCGACTGCCAGTCGACGTCCCAGGACTCGCGTGCTTTCTCACAGCATTGCGCGACGATGTGAGATAAAGCAGAATCTGCGATTCGATTTGTTTTCGCGCATGCGCGCCGGTCGCCGCCAACGCCGCAACGAACGACACCCCTGCTTCCGTCATAGACGGCGCCAGTCTCGAACGCGCGCGAGCACTGCCCAAGCGTCGCCCGCGCCGCGCTGTACCCGGCGAAGCCATCACGAATCTATACAACGAGCTATCGCTATCCCACACGACGACATCGGCTCGCGCCACCAAAGTCGACATGGCGCGCAACACATCCGGCTCTTCAGCCGCCCGCAGCCTGCACTTCGCTCCCACCACAAACACACCGTCGAATTTCTCCGATAAACGAGCTTCGACTGGATCCGTCCAAATCCGGATTGAAAGCGAGTCATCAACATAGCCGCCGCCAATCGACAGTAACGACATGTTGAATATCAGGCCAGGCGACGGCGCCTTTTCCTCCACGATATCGTTGCCGTGAACGCGGTTAAAGATATCCGCCAGCGCATCGACCTCCTTGATGGAGAACCCGGCAAATACGACTATCGCAATCTTCACTACTGGTTCCATGAAAGGTGGCGCGACGTTCCCGGAGAATCCTCCTTTAGCTCTTGTGCGGTTTGTGTACCGGTGCATGTTCCTGTTTCCGCGGGCAGCGCTGGCTTGTCAATTATCCTGACTGCCGATATTACTCACAGCGTGCTGTCGACAATGATCGCTGGCTACCGGTGCCATGGATTTGTCTGAAACAACGCTAGCCACTGTGCCCAACGCACCGAGCATGTACTTTCACTTCTTGAAAACACCGACAATCTGCTGGTGTTCGAATACCAGCAACGACGTAATCCGCCGTTGGTCGAGCAAGGCCAACGCGTCCTGTACGCGCGTTGCGGGCGACACCATCGTGGGCTCTCTCGACATGAAGTCTCGCGCGCATTTTTCGAATGCATGGGGTCCGTGGACCTCGATCAAACGGCGAACGTCACCGTCGGTGATCAGCCCCCAGCCTGTTTCGTCGCGAACGATTGCAATCCCCAGACTGCCGCGCGTCATCTCGCTGACGATTTCCGTAACCTTCGCATCGGGCCCGACGAACGGAAGCTTGTCGCGAACCATCTCATCGCCCACTGTGCTCAGCAGTCGCCGGCCAAGCGATCCCCCCGGATGAAAGCGCGCGAAGCCCTCCGGTTTGAAATCGCGCGCCTCCATTAACGTCACGGCAAGCGCATCGCCCATTGCCAACGTCGCAGTCGTCGAAGCGGTCGGCGCCAGTTGCAGCGGACAAGCCTCCTTCTCGACACCGATATCCAGATGACAATGCCCCGCGCGGGCAAGCGTCGACTCACGATTACCCGTCATTGCGATAACGAAATTGTGATTGTTTCGCAGAAATGGGAGCAGTTGCACAACCTCGTGGGTCTCGCCCGAATTTGAAATGGCGAGAAATACGTCGTCGCTGGTGACCATCCCGAGGTCACCGTGATACGCCTCGCCGGGATGCATGAAAAACGCCGGCGTGCCGGTGCTGGCGAAGGTTGCGGCAATCTTCTTACCTATGATTCCAGACTTGCCCATGCCGCATACGATCACACGGCCGCGCGTTTCGAGAATACGCGCGATCGCCTGGGCATAGTCGTCGTCCAGAGCCGACGCGAGTGCGGCAATCGCACTGGACTCCAAAGCGAAAACCCGTTTCGCCGACGAGATATAATCGTGAGCCGTCATGATCTCCCCGAAGCGTTCACAAAAAGTATTTCCCTCACTCGCGCTACGTCCTCTTTCGTATCGACACCCGGCGGCGGGGGTTCCGGCCATTCGAATACGCGGATCGGCATGCCCAGCCAGATCGCACGCATCTGTTCCAGCCTTTCGAGTTCTTCAAGCTCGCATGAAGGTGTCTCCGTCAGCCGGTAGAGCGCCGAACATCGATAGGCGTAGATACCGACATGACGCAAGTATGCGGACAGGGGCCATTCGTTCTGCGGAAGATCGCGGCAAAACGGAATTGCGGAACGTGAGAATACGATTGCCTGCCCCTGCGCGCCGACCACGAGTTTGACGACGTTTGGATCGGTCAAATGGGACACTTCCGTCAAAGGCACCGCAACAGTCGCCATGTCGAAAGCGTGCGCGTTCGCGCAAAATTGCACGAACGACGCAAGCAACGGCTGCGGAACGAGCGGTTCGTCGCCCTGCACGTTGACGACGAGATCGTCCGGATTCCAGCCCAATTCACGCGCGACTTGCGCGCACCGATCGGTTCCCGACTGATGTTCGGGGTCGGTCATCCGAACGGGAATCCGGTACGCCTCCAGACTTCCGACAATCCGCTCGTCATCCGTCGCCACCACAATGTTCACCGTTTCGGGCAATGCCGCTCGAACCGCCTCATAAACACGCACGATCATCGGCTCGCCAGCCAAATCAATGAGCGGCTTGCCCGGCAAGCGAGTCGACCCGAAGCGAGCCGGAATCACCACGTGAATCGAAGCAGGGTCACTGGACGATCGCACTGCGCACCTCCCCGGTCAAAAACGATTGATACATCTCGTCAAGCGTCATTCCGTCGGCCAGCAACACGTTCTCGGCGACTTCACGGGCGACGCCGTGGCCGCCGCGCGCTCGCGTGACATGGTCTGCGTGACGTAGTACAAGCACATGCGCATCGCCGGGGGCGAACGCGCGTCCCGCGCGCAACATCACCGGCAAATCGATCACATCGTCGCCGACGTAGACGATCTGCTCGTCCTGCAATCCCCGCTCCAGTTTGATCGCCTCGTACGCGGACAACTTGTCGCGGCTGCCGGTCACCACCACGTCGAAACCGAGTTCTTCTGCCCGGCGTATCAGCGGCGCACTCGATCGACCCGACAACACGCCGCTCGCAATCCCGTATTCCCGCAGCAAGCCGATCGCCACGCCGTCGCGTACGCTAAAAGACTTGAGGTATTCGCCGTCGCCGTTGAAATGCAGCGAGCCGTCCGTCAGCACGCCGTCCACATCGAATAGAACGAGGCGGATTTTTCCCCGGTACTCGCGTGGCCTGCTCATTGAATATCCAGCGCAGGGAAACTCTTGATCAGATCGTCAAGGTCTTTCATTTGCTGGAGAAACGGCTCGAGCACGGCAAGCGGAAGCGCGCTCGGACCATCACAGCGCGCGTGGTCTGGATCCGGATGTGCCTCCAGAAAGAGACCGCTCAGGCCGACCGCTAGACCGGCACGCGCAAGCTCGACGACCTGGCGGCGCCGGCCACCTGAAGCGGCGCCGCCCGGATCGCGGTATTGCAGGCTATGCGTCACATCGAAGATCGCCGGCGCGCCATCCGACGCTTCGATCATCTGCCGGAAGCCGAGCATATCGACCACCAGATTGTCATAGCCGAACGAACTGCCCCGCTCGCACAGAATGACGTTGTCGTTACCGACTTCACGGCATTTGCCGACAATGTGAGCGACCTGCGTCGGGCTCATGAATTGAGGCTTCTTGATGTTGATCACACGGCCCGTTTTGGCAATGGCCACGACCAGGTCCGTCTGCCGCGCGAGGAATGCCGGCACCTGGAGCACGTCGACCACCTCCGCGACACGTGCGGCCTGCTCGACCTCGTGTACATCGGTGATGACCGGCACGCCGAACTCACGTTTGACCGCTTCAAAGATACGCAGACCTTCGTCGATTCCCACCCCACGGTATGAATGGATCGACGAACGGTTCGCCTTGTCGAACGAAGCCTTGAAGACGAATGGAATGTTCAACTTCGCCGTCGTCTCGACGTAGTGGCGGCAGGCATACAGTGTCGAGTCGAGGTCTTCGAGAACGTTGATGCCGCCGAACAATACAAACGGCAAACGGTTCGAAACCGTTACCGCGCCTGTGATTTCTACCGCACGATCGTTTATCTTCATCGCTCACGTCCACGCCAGAAAGAGTTAGAACGGTTGACCTCGACCTTCGTACCCGGAGATATCCGAGCACGGCGATCTTCAGTCCTTTGGTCTCATGCGCTGCACACATTGACGCTAGCCTCGCGTCTCGCCACCGTATTCATAGGCTGCATAGCGATATGAGCCGTATTTGGAGCCGTAGCCGTACCGTGCGTGCGACAGATTGAGCCCGTTAAAGAGTACGCCGTTTGCCTCGACCCCGTTTTGGGCGAGCCGCTTGACCGACTCCGTGATCTCGCCCGCTTTTGTCACCGCCGCCCGGGCCACCAGGAACACCGTGCCGGCATTCGGCGCGAGAATCCCGGCGTCGGCGGCTGCGAGTGTAGGCGCCGAGTCGATCAGCACGATGTCGTACCGCTTCGACAGCTCTTCGATACAAGACGCCACCCGCTCACCCAACAACAGTTCCGCGGGATTTCGCGGCAGCGTTCCTGTCGAAACAAAGTCCAGTCGCGCAAGCAGATCGCGACGCACGACCTGCTCGAATGTCGAAAGACCCGACACCAGCTCTGAAAATCCGCCACCGCGTTCAAATCCGAACGACTGATGCAAATGCCCTTTGCGCAAGTCACCGTCGATCAGCAGCACTTTCTTGCCCCCTGCCGCGAGCACCGCCGCAAAATTCACCGACACGAACGACTTACCCACCGCCGGCGCAGATCCAGTCAACAGTACGACGTTGTTTCGCGCATTCACCATCGCAAACTGCAGCGCAGTTCTCAGACTTCGTAAGCTTTCGATAGCCGGATCGCTGGGCGAATCGGCGGCGAGAACGTGTGTACCCGCTTTCTTCGCACTCGACACCCTGCTTATCTCCTGTTGACGCTTGCTCAACGGGATCGTCGCGTACACGTGCAGCCCCGTGCGGCGCTCCAGTTCGGTCGGGTCGCTGATGCCGCGGAACAGCATGTTGCGCACAAAGGCCAGCACCGCGCCTGCAAACAAGCCGACAACCAGCGATCCAGCAAGCACAATCAACTTTTTCGGCTTGACCGGCTTCTCAGGAATTGCCGCCGTGTCGACCAGTCGCACATTCCCCGTCTTGCCCGCCTTGACGAGTTGCAATTGCTGAAAGTTGTTCAGCAATGACGTGTAGAGATCCGTATTGACCTGAACGTCGAGTTGCAACTGAACAATCTGCTGCTGCACGTCGGGCAATTGCTTGATTCTGGCGGATGCCGCGTCGCTGTATTGACGCAATGTCGCAATCTGCGAGTCGATCGTGCGGATCGCCGGATGGTGTCCATTGAATCGCGCCGCGAGACCTTGGCGTTGCTCCTCGAGTTCGAGTAACTTGGTCTTCGCATCGACGGACTGCTGCAATACCACCTTCGCTTCCTCAGTCAGGTCGACGCTGCCGAGTTTGTTCCGTGCCGCCGTGTACCGCTGCTGGGCCTCGTCGAGGCGTTGCTTGATCACAGGCAATTGCGAGTTTAGAAACTCCAGAGATTGCGCAGCTTCAGCGGACTTTCGTTCGACATTCTGCCGGATGTACTGATCGCCCACTGCGTTCAACTCCGCCGCTACGCGCACCGGGTCGGTATCGAGCAGACTCGCAATCAATACGCCCGATTGCTTCACCTTCTCTTGAACGTCGAGGTTGTTTTGCAAGTCGGTGATACTCTTCATACGCGAATGGCGTCGAAGCACGAACTGCGTATCCGGCCGGCCTTTAATGGATTTCACCCAGAGAAGGATCTTTCCGCAACACGACGGTACAGACTCGACCCGTCCAATCTGCCCGACAAATGGGTCGGTGAGATCGTCGCCGGTCAGCCGATAGTGCGTCGCGTCGATCACCGTCAGCCGGAATTTGTCGTCCTCGAGCGATACCGGGACGTCGAACTGCGCCACATCGATATGTTCGTTCCCCCACGCGTAGCCACCCATGCCGAACAGGCCGGGCGTGGATAACTCCTGACTGCGACGCGCTATCCAGTTCCCGATCAACGGGAAGTAGCGCGGCTGTGCGTCGATAAACAGTTTGAGGTTGTCGACCGCACGCGTAACGACCAGGCGTGACGCCAGAATCTGGCTTTCGGCGGCAGCCGTCGATTTCACGTCGAACAACGACGAAACATCGCCCAGCAAGCCCTTTTCCGCCGAGCTCTCCGGGCTGTCTTCGACCTGTATGAGAAGATCGGCTTCATACACCGGATTGCTCAGAAACGCGTAGAACGTGCCGGTCACGACGAAGAAGGCGACGACAATGCCGATCAGCCAACGGCTTTCTATCAGCACGTCGAGAATCGTCACGAAATCCAGTTCTTCTTCGCCATCGGGTGCCCCCGCAGGAGGCAATTTAGTTTGCGTCATCAAATAGGTGCCAAGGTAGCGAGAGGAAAGACGCCTGCTCGGTTAAGCCACAATTTTGAGTCGCTCGACCCAGCCTTCGATCGCGCGGTCAATCAAGGTGAGGCACGCTTGAAAATCCGAACGCTCGCCTCCGTAAGGGTCGAAAATATCCTGATCGATGAATTCGCCAAGCCGAAATACCTTTCCACGCGTGGTCGGATAACGATCGACCACGCTCTGCTTCTGTTTGGCGTCCATCACGAAGATCACATCCGACTGCGCGCACAGAGGCGCCGAGAGCGGGCGGGCGCGGTGATCGTCGATCACGATGTCGCGCTCGCGCATCAACTCACGCGCGATCGCGTCGGCAGGGTGGCCGATAAGAGCGCCGAGTCCCGCGGACTCCACGCGGACATGGCGCAGCCGTGTGCGCAGAAGCCCCACCGCCATCGGGCTTCGGCAGATGTTGCCGATACAGACCACGAGAACCGACTGGACCATTTTCAGTTGCCCGTTGTAGTTCGTTGCAGGTAATACGCTCCGGTCGCACTGCCCACCAGAGGCGTCACGACGCGGTACCACCTGATCACGCCCGGCGCGTCGACATACACGACGTCGTCCGGCTTCATTTCAAAGCCGGCGGCAAGCACCATTCCAGTCGGCGACTTGCTGTCGAGATGGAATATCTTCGGTAGTCCATCGTCCGCTTTCGCGCGCACCACATAGATTTCACCCGCATCGCCGCTCAACTGGCTGACACCACCCGCATCGCCGAGCGCATCGCTTAGTGTCAAATGACCGTTCGTCTTGAACACGACAGGTCCCGGCTTCACGACTTCGCCTGACACCACGACCCGATGTTCGATCAAAGGCGGGACTAGGATCTCGTCCTGGTCACGGATCGCGATGTCCTTCGGATTGATTCCGCGTTTCAGCATCTCGGGAAGATTGATCCAATGTGTGATGCCGCCGCGAGTCAGTCCGATTCTGCTCAGATCGCCTGTGGCCGCAACGCCGTTTGCCAGATTCAGCATCTCGGCCAGAGTCATCGGGACATCGGTGATCTGCTTGACGCCCGGTTGGCGCACTTCGCCATCGATATAGGCTTTCTGACTGCGGTATCCGATCACGCGCACCGTTACCTGCGGATCGTTGAGGTTCTGTTTCAGGTGATCGATCAATTCCTGCTGCAATTGCAGCTCGGTCAGTCCACTGGCCTTGATCTTCTTCACATAGGGAAACTGGACATAGCCGTCCTTGCTGACCACGAAGCCAGGCAAGCTTTGCGCCGCCATGCCGACAGTAGCCGGAGAAGCGCCCGAATCGGTACCGATCGCATAACTCAAGTTAGGCATGACCAGTTCCGGGTGATCCCAAACGATGATCGACAGCACGTCCTGGGCTCCGATCCGATAGGGAGCCGGTGGCGCGATCAACGATGCATAGCTGGTGTCGGCCGCCATGGCCGCCTTGCGCGCCGACGATTCCTGCTCGATCAGCTTGAACGTAATCGGAGTGATCACCGGCACTGAAGAAGGATCTTCGGGATCGATCGGTTTATGTGGATCAAAACTCATCCCCGGCGCAAATGCGCAAGCACCAAGCGCAACCACCGAACACAGGGACAAGCGTTGAATAAGTGATGCAAAGCGATTTCTCATTGGCAGTGTGCTAAGGCGGTGTGGATCTGCAGACTTCGAAATGACTGGCGGAAAGAGCGATGATCTATGGTCTGTTCGACCGCTCTTGAATGTCAGTCGCGCTCTACGGCTGTGAGACCGCATCGCACAGTCTGCCGTCGCTTTCTTGACGGCTTGTCTTACCGGGATCGGATATTACCGATGCTGCGGCGCGGCGAAGCGCGTTGACCGAAAACGGCATGCATTTGGCGAAATACGGAAAGTCCCGGGCGGCGCTCAATGGTTTCGAGGCCCAAGCGCTAAGGCTTCTCACCCAATATGGATAAATCGGACATCTAGTCGCCGCGCGGCTTCCGGCCGATGTCAAACCGCGATCAATGCGCGCGTTGATTCGATTCGGACGATTCATTGCCGTTTTCCGTCATCGGATTTTTCACCGCCAACCTCGTGGTTATGATGCGACGCAAAACCGGTTAGCGCCCGCAAACAAATCGCTAGGGGAATGCAAATGCAATCAGTCAAACCGCTTGGTTTTCATCCCGGCACTCGCGCACCTGCCTTTCTTTTTGCGTTGCTCGATGCGTGTTTCGTATTGGCGGGCGCCGCAATTGCGTATGTATTCCGTTTCGACGATTTCACTGCGTGGAGCGATGCCACGCTGCTTCTCGTTGCCTTCAATACGGCGATGACCGTTCTGCTATTCCCCACGCTCGGCATCTATCAATCGTGGCGCGGACGGAGTCCGCTGGAAATGGTGTCGCTCGTCACGATCGGCTGGGTAGCCGTCTTCGTTCTGGGACTCGTACTGGTTTTCACGACGCATCAGGCGCGCACCCTGTCGCGGCTCTGGTGCGGCACGTGGCTAGTCACATCGCTTGTGCTCCTCGTCGGCTTGCGGCTCGCGAAGTATCAATTGTCGAAACAGCTATGGCGTCGCGGCATCAATGTCCAGCCCGTCGCGATCGTCGGTGCAAATCCGCTCAGCCTTACGCTGATCGATCGCTTGCGTAAAAACGCCCAGTCGGGTTTCTCTCCGGAATGTGTATTCGACGAGGATCCGCTTGCCTCCACGTACGCCGGTGGACTCCCGGTGGTCGCTTCTCTCGAAGGACTTGCCGATGCGGTGCGTACCCGCGGCATCAAGGAAATCTGGCTGGTTCTGCCGCTGCGGGAGGAAGCACGTGTACACGCCGTATTGAACGCGTTCCGGCATGACTTCGTGAACGTCCGCTTCATTCCGAACGTGCGTGACTTTTCCCTCTTCAACCACTCGGTCTCGGAGGTCGTCGGGCTATCCGCAATCAATTTATTGGCATCACCGTCCGCAGATCCGCGTTTTGTACCCAAACAGATTTTCGACCGCACATTCGCGGCGCTCGCATTGCTCTGTTTGTTGCCGCTGATGCTTGTCATCGGAATTCTCGTGAAGTTGTCGTCGCCCGGACCGGTTTTCTTCCGCCAATGGCGCAAGGGTGCGAACGGCAACGAATTCCAGATCTACAAGTTCCGGACGATGGTGGTTCATTCAGAAGATGCCGGCCAGCTGACCCAGGCCAAACGCCGCGATCCTCGTGTGACGCCAATAGGTGCGCTGCTCCGCAAGACCAGTCTCGACGAATTGCCGCAGTTCATTAACGTTCTCAAAGGCGACATGTCCGTGGTCGGTCCGCGTCCGCATGCCTTGCAGCACGATGAACTCTACAAAGACCTCGTGCATGGCTACATGTTTCGCTACAGGATCAAACCCGGCATTACGGGCTGGGCGCAAATCAATGGCTATCGCGGCGAAACCGACAAGATCGAGAAGATGCAAGGACGAATTGCGTTCGATCTTTATTACATCGAGAACTGGACCTTCGGTCTCGATCTCAAGATCGTTCTAAAAACCTTTATTCATGGTTTCGGCGGCGCCCACGCTTATTGAAGATATGCGTTTCTTACGTGCTACACGCATTCGTGTCGGCCACTCGCCCAAATTCGTGTCTCGCGTTCCAGGATTAGCGCTGTGATTCACCCTTGCGATTCACCGTGAATGCAGCTCCCTTTTGCCCTTTATTTCTATCTTTGAGCTCGCATGAATATCCTGATCACCGGCGGCGCCGGCTTTATCGGCAGTGCCCTCGCGCGTGCCCTTAACCGCCTCGGCGACACTGTTACCGTACTGGACAACCTCTCTCCACAGATTCACGGAACGAATCCCGATGACTCGCCCTTGTTCAAGTCGCTGCCTGAATCTGTGCGCTTCATCAAAGGTGATGTACGTCGCCGTGAAGACTGGCTGGCCGCACTGGAAGGTCAGGAAGCCGTCATTCATCTGGCTGCGGAAACGGGTACCGGCCAATCCATGTACCAGATCGACCACTATGTCGAGACCAATGTGCGTGGCACGTCGCTGATGCTCGATCTACTCGCCGATGCGCGTGACGCCGGGCATGGCACGGTCCGTCGGGTCGTTGTCGCGTCGTCTCGTTCCATTTACGGCGAAGGCAAATATCGCGGGCACGCGGGCTACGTATATCCGGGCGCGCGGAAAGCCTCTGATATGCGTCTCGGACTGTATGATTGCCTTTGCCCGGAAACCGGCGAACGCCTCGAACTGGTTCCGACCGACGAAACTTCCAAGACACATCCAAGCTCTGTCTACGGCATCACGAAGCTGTTCCAGGAGCAACTGGTTCTGACCGTCTGCGAGACGCTCGATATCGGCGCGATCGCACTCCGCTTTCAGAACGTGTATGGGCCGGGACAATCGCTGCGCAATCCGTACACCGGCATTCTCTCCATCTTCTCCACGCTGCTGCTTCAGGGCAAAGACGTCAACATTTTCGAAGACGGCCTCGAGAGTCGCGACTTCGTTTATATCGACGACATTGTCGAATCCATTGTGCTCGCGCTCGATGCAACGAATAAAGCAGGCGTTGCCTACAACGTAGGATCAGGTAAGGCTACCAGCGTGCTTCAGGTCGCGCAAACGCTGAAGCGCTTCTACGGCGCCACCGGCGCGCTCAATATCACGGGCAATTTCCGTCTCGGCGACATCCGCCATAACTACGCGGATCTGAAAAAGATTCGCAAGGAGCTCGATTTCGAGCCGAAGGTGTCCTTCGCGGAAGGGGCGATGCATTTCTGCAAGTGGGTCGAGGAACAAACTATCTCTGATGCAGGCTACGACCAGTCGGTTGCCGAGATGCGCAGTCGCGGATTGTTGAACTAGGCGCACCTTCACTCTTCAAGGAAATTCGCGATGAAAATTGGCATTGTGACCGTGCTTTTCAAATCGGACCCTGTGATCGCAGGGTTTATTGCAAGCATGAACGCTCAACGATTCACGGATTTCCATGTCCTCTGTATCGAGAACGACGTCGAAAACCGGGCCTGCGAAGCAGCAATTCGTGCGGATCTGAAGGTCCCGTTCACGTTCATTCGCAACAAGTCGAACGTGGGTGTGGCCACGGCGAACAATCAGGGACTGGACTTTTTCCTTCCGGATGAGAGCTTCACGCATATCCTCTTCCTGAATAACGATATCGAGGTCGATGCCGATTTCCTCCAGCGGCAAGTGGACATTCTGGTTGCCAATCCACGCGTCGACGCCCTGGCGCCGAAAAGTTTCTACTACGACACGCCCGGCAAGCCGTGGTACGCCGGCGGCAAACTGAGCTACCTGAAAGGCGGTTGCCGTCATTTTGGCCATAACAAACCTGATCGACTGACCAAAAATCTGCTGTATCCGGTCGACTACGCGCCAACTTGCTCGCTGATCGTCAAATCGCGGCCGTTAAAGGAGTCGGGAATCCGGATGTGGGAAGAACTTTTCGTCTACTACGACGACACGATCTTCTGCCTCGAATTGAAAAGGGCCGGAATCAAGATGTATTACACGCCGACCATTCATCTTCAGCACAAGATCAGCTCTTCTACGGGCGGTAGTCGCTCAGATTTCTCACGCTATTACCTGACGCGCAATTGGCTTTACTGCGGACTGAAAACGCGCAATCTGGCCGTCGCCGCATCGGCAATCGTGTTGACGGTTTTCCACGCAGTAGCACGTCACAAGATCGAACTTCGTGCAATGCGCGACGCGTTCCTGATGAAACGGACTGTCGCATAACCACGTTCGGCATCGCATCCAGCCGGCGCCTGGCTCGCTCACACACTATGAAAACTAAAGTTGTCACGCTGGTTTACTACCATCCCATGGCGCGCTTCTTCTGCGCGATAGAAGATGCATGGAAGCAGCTGGATCCCAATGTGGAATTTCTCCACCTAGCGGTTTTCCCAAGTGCGTGGGCGTACTTCCGGTTGCATGGGCGTGCGACCAAGGCGCTGTCATGGAAGGCATTTCTGACAAGGTCAAAGGATCGTTCGACTGACCCGGACGTGATATCGGCTCTGATCCGCTTCCACTCGTCCGATCCGGGCATGACCGATCCGCAACGGGACGCACTCAACCGCCAGGCGCGGGCGATGCTCGAAGTGAGCCGATCGGTGATCGAGCAATTCGATCCGGACGTAGCCATTCTGAGTGGCGATACACGCTTGCCGGCCGAAGTGTTGATGCGCACACTGGCCGATTCGCGCGCAACGACGTGGTTCTTCGAGCAGGGGCCGTACCGCACGACGCTACTGGATCGCGAGGGCGTCAACGCGAATTGTTCGTTCCGGACGGCCCTTGCCTATCTGCCCGCCGCGGGTCCTGAGTTGGTCGTACCTAACCAGCGCCCGAGATGGAACAATCGTCTCTACTCGATGGTCGACAAGTTTATCGTTGCGCAGTCCCGGCTTACCGGCTTGCTGCCGCCCGATCTCCGTCCGTATCGGCTGGAGAAGTGTCCGTCTTCACGTTACAAGGCATTGGTGCGCAAATCGGAGGCCGTGTCCGACAGACGGAAGACGCTCCTTCTCGCCATGCAGGTGCCCGAGGACGCGAACAACATCTATCACAATCCACTTCAGCTCAGCGATGCTGGACTGATCGAGTTCGTCATGTCGGGTATCCCACCCGACTGGAAAGTCGTCGTCCGTGAACATCCGCTGTACCGCCGCAAATATAGCGCGGCATTCTATGCGCTGGTGGAGCGTCTGGAGAGAATCGAACTCAGCGGCCGGTCGCTATCCGATGATATTGCCCGCACATGCATAACGGTCACGGTCAACTCGCTGACGGGACTCGACGCCTTCGCGGCCGGCCACAGGGTCATCGTGCTCGGCGAATCGTTCTACGATCATCTCAATGGAATCCTGCCGGCCCGGACGCCCGCCGAACTCGGGCATCTGGTCGAACATCCCACCGACAGGTCGAAGCCGGCGCCGAATATGTTGCTTGGCGCACTAGTCGACCGGTACTTCTTCCCCGGCCACTTCACCGACGTCGATCTCGGCTATACGCGCGGTATCGCCGCGCGCGTAATGGAGTCGCTCCGCGTTGAGACTCGATAAAACAGATATGACGCCAGCCGGACTTCCGCGGTCGCCGACCATTGTCAAACGTATTGCGTCGAGTTTCGTCTTCAGGCTATCGGGCGCGGTGACGAATTTTTCATTCGTGATCTTCCTCGGGCGTTACCTCGGCGCGTCGCAGACGGGTCTCTACATGATTGGCTTGGGGTTTCTGTCGGTGCTGTCGACATTCTGCCGTCTCGGCCTCGAACAGATCGTCATTCGCGACGGCGGCCCGATGGTGCGTGATCGTCAGTGGGCACAGCTACGATCCTTGTACCGCCAAACCATGCTTCTCGCCGCTGCTGCGAGTCTCGCCCTGACGCTTACGGTCATTCTTCTATCGAAACCTCTTGCACTGTATGTTTTTCACAAGCAGGAGCTTGCCTCTGTATTGGTCTGGTTCGCAGTAGCGTTGTTACCCACTTCGATCGCGATGATGCACGTGCCGTTTCTGCAGATCATCGGCAAGCCGGAAAGAAGTATTGCCGTTTTCAGCGTCTGGGTGCCGCTCCTCTCGTTTCTTTCACTGTTCTGCATGCCGCCGTCGAGCGCGGTGACGGCGGCATATATCTTCGTCGGCGCATCGACCGTTAATCTCGCCATTGCGTACATTCCCTTCGGTAGATTCATGCGTAGCGCCGGTGGACTCCCCGGCCCAATCGGCCCGCTCTGGAACGTCCGCTTGCTTCGACCGGCACTGCCGCTGCTGATCGGCAACACCTGCCAGATGGCGCTGCTCTGGATTGCGGTTTTCGCCGTGGGGATCCACTCTTCTCCCTCTGACGTAGGCGGATATTCGGTCGCACAACGCGTTGCGCTGACACTATCGGGATTTCTCGTCCCACCTATCGACGCGCTAGTCGGGCCCAGACTCTCGATGATGCGCGGCACTTCCAGCAAGCACGATATCGAGTGGATCGTTCAACGCGTGTCGGCTGCGCTGCTGATCCTCGTATCGGGTCTCTTCGTCGTATTGGTCGTGTCAGGTCACCAACTGTTGCGGCTGTTTGGCAATGACTTTGGGGCAGGTTACGGCCCACTCCTCTTCTTGAGCGCGGGACAACTCGCCGTGGTCGCAAGCGGTTCGATACGTCCTTTACTGGTCGTTCACGGACTCGAAAGAGTCATCCGCAATGCGATGGTGATTGCGACCCTGGCGTGCATAGCCCTTGCCGCGATTCTCGTGCCGACGCTTGGCGCAACCGGCGCGGCACTCGCTACCGCGCTTGCCCTGGCAGGCGAAAAACTCGCGGAGGGGCTTGTGGCATGGAAGGTTCTAGGAATCTGCGTTTACCCGTCGCTGTCGTTCTACCGGCGTGAGATCACCACGCTCCTGAAGCACCACGCCAAGCGCACACAAACGGAATAGCCACGTGAACATAGGCATCTTCTTCAAGGTCCGGAATCGTCTCAGGACGTCACTTCAGGGACTGGTGTATCCGTTTTTCTTCGCCCGGTTCGGGGCACGTTCCCGCATTCTCAGGCCAATCCGGATCGATGGATCGGACAACATCGCAATCGGCACCGACGTATTCGTCAACAATTTCGCATGGATTGAGACGATTCGCGCGTTCTCCGTGCAACCCCGACTCGATATCCGCGACCGCGTTTACATCGGCAACAGCGCGCACATTATTGTCACCCACTCAATCGAGATCGGATGCGACGTACTGATCGCCGATCGAGTCTATGTCGCCGACTATATTCACGGATACGAAGACATCCACACACCAGTCAAGACGCAAGACCTGATTCAGCGCCGCCCGGTCAACATCGGCGACGGCTCGTGGATCGGCGAGAACGCCGTGATACTCGGAGCAAGAATTGGCCGCCACTGCGTGATCGGCGCTAATGCCGTCGTCACAAGCGACATCCCCGATTTCTGCGTCGCCGTCGGCGCACCCGCTCGCGTCGTCCGACACTGGCATCCGGATCGTAAGCAATGGTTAAAGGGCGCACCTTCTGCGCGCACCGCCTGTTCCGCTAGTGTCACGAACGAAATCAATCATGCTTAGTTCTCTCTTCCGGCGCGAAATCCGCGCCTCGCTACTGCTGACCGCAATTCTGCTTGTCAGCGGCGGTTGGATCGTTGTGGTTCGAGTTGGTAATTCCGCAATGATCGCCGCAATCGTGGTGGTTCTATTTTGCAGCTTCCTGGTATCGGTACGCTTTCCTCGAGCAATCCGCGGTAGCTATGGGATTCTGGTTATCGCGATCCTCGTCGCCAGTTATGTGCAGGACTTTCAGATCGACGACAAGGAACTGTTCGTCATTTTGAAAGCGCTGATTGCGGGCGTCGCATGCATCTATTTCAAGCGGACACGTCGCGACTTTCGCGAGCTTTTTGTCGACGTGATGTATTACATGGCGATCATCTCGCTAGTGCTTTATCCGCTCGCCTATGTGGCCCCCGGCATCGCACGCCATATCGACGACGAATACAGCACGGTCTTCGGCCTTCTCTATGTCCGCTCGACCGATTTGCAGCGCTTCAATCACTACCGCAACCAGGGCATCTTCTGGGAAGCCGGTGTGTACGGCGTCATGCTGACGATGGCCTTCGCGTACAACTTCTTGAAGTACAAAAAGAGACCCAACTGGGTGTTTCTTCTGGCCGCTCTCTCGACTCAATCCATGGGAGCCCTATCGGTCTTGATGCCATTCGCGGCTTACTGCTACATGCATCAGCGCCAGCCGCGACTCGCGAATCTCGCGGCGATCATGTTGGGCGTCGTGGTGACTCTGGTACTGGCCGCCCCCGGTGCGATAGACGACGCCTTCTCGACCTTGTTCGGTCGCTCGCTGCAGGGCGACTCGAGTATCACCGTGCGAATCAACGACATGACACTCGGCGCGCGCGCAGCAGCTGACAGCTTGCTGCTCGGCCGTCCGAGCGGCGACCTCGACGCTTACAACGCTCTAGCGCTGGACGAGTATGGGTACATCAAGGAGAACGACGCCGGCATATCAAATTCGATTACCGGCATGATCTACAAATACGGCGTGCCCGTCACCGTCATCTATTGCTGGGTTCTCTGGCTCCGGGTGCGTAGAGATTTCGGCGGTATGGCGCCACTTGTCTTTGCCGTTTTCACAGGTTTGCTGATGATCGAACCACTCGGTCTGTCGATCTTCGTCTTCATGCTTCTCGCCTATCGAGACTATCCGTCAATCGCCGGCCGGCAATAGGTTCGACGTGTCTCACAAACGCCCTGTGCAACGCATTTTAGTGGGTTACCCGGATCTGCCAAAAGTATGTCGAATTAAGACAGTAGGCGCACAACACATGGGTTGCTCAGTAGAGTCACATCGAACGAGGCATACAGGATAGAAGCACATGAGCATTTTCCCAGTTGTTCTATGTGGCGGCAGTGGAACTCGGTTGTGGCCGATGTCTCGTGGCGGTCAACCAAAGCAGTTCCTCACGCTCGCGGGCGAGCATTCGCTGTTGCAGACTACGCTGAGACGCGTTAGTGCTCTCGATAACACCAAGCCGCCGGTTCTGGTTTCAAATGCCGAATACCGCTTTCAGCTTGCCGATCAACTGAAGGAAATCGCTCTGGACGTCTCTGCGATCATCCTAGAACCGGTTTCGAGAAACACTGCGGCGGCGATTGCAGCTGCGGCGCATTTCGCTATTCAGGATGATCCAAAAGCGCTGTTGCTCGTGCTGCCGTCCGATCACGTCATTCAGAATGCTGACGCGTTTCACAATGCCGTCGAGACTGGCATTGCTCTGGCGCGCGATGGACGGCTCGTCACATTCGGAGTGGTGCCGACTACACCGCATACCGGGTTCGGATACATCCGCAAGGGTGAATCGTTGGCAGAGAAGGAACACGAGGCATACAACGTTAGCACTTTCGTCGAGAAGCCTGACGCCGCGCTCGCCGCCGAACTGCTGGCCAGTGGCGATTACTTGTGGAACAGCGGAATTTTTCTGTTTGGCGCAGGTGTCTACCTGGACGAACTGAAACGATACGAGCCAGACGTCGCCCGCTTCGCGGATCAAGCGTACAAAGATGCACATCCCGATCTGCAATTTCTCAGGCTCGGCAAAGACGCCTTCACCGACTGCCCAAGCATCTCGGTGGACTACGCAGTTCTGGAGCGTACCGATCGCGCAGCAGTTATCTCTGTGGACGATCTCGGCTGGAGCGATATCGGATCGTGGTCCGCACTGCATGAGATTGCGCCGCACGACGAGCAGCGCAATGCCCTTATAGGCGACGTGCTGCAAGATTCCGTGTCGAATTCCTATATCCGCGCTGAACACCGCATGGTCGCGGCGATCGGCGTCAGCGACCTGGTAATCGTCGAAACGGCAGACGCTGTGCTCGTCGCACATCGCGATCTCGCCAAGAACGTAAAGACTATCGTCGACAGTCTCAATGCAACGGGACGGCGCGAGTCCGTTACGCATCGGCGCGTGACGCGCCCGTGGGGTTCGTATGAATCCATCGACCAGGGCGAGCGCTTCCAGGTCAAACGGATAGTTGTCAATCCTGGCGCCCAATTAAGTCTTCAACTGCACCATCACCGCGCCGAGCATTGGATCGTAGTCAGGGGCACAGCGTTAGTTACGAACGGCGACCGCGAGGACTTACTGACGGAAAACCAGTCTACGTATATTCCCGTTGGCGTATCGCACCGGCTGTTCAATCCGGGAAAGATCCCACTTGAACTGATCGAAGTCCAATCCGGAGCGTATCTCGGCGAGGACGACATCGTTCGGCTTGAGGACCGATATGGCAGAACCGGCACTGCATAGCGCTTAGCGCTGCTCGCGCACGCTTCCACGGAGGCGGCCCGGCGCATCCTATCGTGGCGATGCTGGGCATATCAAGCCGACAAAGACCGACTCAAGGTCAGTTCAGCAAGATTCTCACTTAGTTAGTTTTCCAAAATCTCCGATTGAATTTTCAGTCGGAGCGCTTCGTCACGTCTTATCGACCTGAGGCCTGTTAAATGACCACCAAATGCACGATGTTCGGGATAGAGATAGACGCCATTTCAATGGACACGGCGGCAAAGACGTTGGCGCGGTGGCTCGAATCGCCGCACGCAAGATGCCGTTACGTGGTCACGCCGAATGTGGACCATATCGTCAAACTTCGAAACTCTCTGGCATTCCAGGCCGCGTATGCAGGCGCGTCGATGGTACTCGCCGACGGTAAGCCGCTAGTACTCGCATCGCGGATGATGGGTCGCGCGTTGAAGGAAACCGTGCCGGGCAGCGACCTCGTACCGAGTCTCCTTCATCAGGCGCGGTCCATGAATCAGCCCATGCGCGTGTTTCTGCTCGGTGCCGGCTCCGGCGTTGCTGAGCGTGCCGCGCGGATTATTGCGCAGCGCTGGCCGAACGTTCTGATAGTCGGTACGTGCTCCCCTCCTTTCGGATTCGAGACGTTGCCGTCCGAGTGCAATCGCATTCTCGACGAAATCGCAGCTGCTGAACCGGATCTGTTGATCGTTGGACTCGGCGCACCCAAACAGGAACTATGGGTACATGAGTACAGAGCTCGCATCCACGCAAAGGTGGCGATCTGTGCGGGTGCGACGATCGACTTCATTGCGGGCGAGAAGGCGCGCGCTCCAGTCTGGATGCGCAAGACCGGCCTCGAATGGCTGCACCGAATCGTCACGGAGCCCCGACGTCTGCTGCGCCGCTACGCACACGACGCTTTGGTATTCCCGACTGTCCTTGTCAAGGAACTCGTCAGCAACGCAGTTGCACGCAATAAATGATCGACGAACGAGAGTCATACCGTGACTAACAGAAGGCAGGCAATCAAGGGTGCCCTGGCAGGCACGATTCTCGGCGCGGCGGCGGCCGTCAATGGGCAAACGAAACCGGACGCGTCATCTGTAGATACGGGGTTGTCGAAAGACACGCCGTCGGGAACAGGCAACGCTCAATCAATCGCATTCAAGGCGGCAGCACCGACGAGTATCGTCCGGACGGTGGCCGAAGAGTTGAACGATGCCGATATCAATCCCAAGCGATTTGGTGCAAAGGGTGATGGCCGCTCGGATGACAGCGTCGCGATCCAGTCCGCGATCGACCTGCTCGAATCACGTGGCGGCGGAGTAGTCCGCTTTCCTGCTGGGCGCTATCGCTGCAATGTCGTCCTGAAGAACGGCGTGTCGCTGGTGTCGAGCAGTACGATGTTCGGTTATCTTCCGGGCCATATTTCTGGTGTAACTCTGGTACAGGCGGACCACGGCTTCGTGGTCGATACTCCGTCGACGCTCGTGCGCGGTATCGGCATCAGCGGCATCAATTTCGAAGGACGTGGCGCAAATTTAAATGGCGGCGGGGTGCGCTTCCAACTAGTCAAATGGGCCGCTATTCGACGTTGCACCGCCAACAATTTCGCCGACCAGGGCTTTCAGCACCTCGCAGGATTTGGCGTCGTCTTTGAAGATATTCTGACGACAAACGTTTTGCTCAATCGCCAGCGCGACCGGATTTCCGGGTGCATCGAAACGTTCGGCACCGACGATTTCCTCAACCGTATCGAAGCCAACCCTTCTCTGATCGCCGGTCGCGGCCTGGTGACGCCGGACCTTCTTCTGTGCGGGATTGTCGTTGGCGGGGCAAATAATTTCCTGTCGAATTGCATTGGCGAAGACGCCGAGCGTGGCATCTACATCGCACCGTTGCGAGGATCACAGCACCGCATTTCGCAGTGCCGCGGCGACTCCAATATCGGCCACGGGTTCTATGTCGATGGCAGCGCGATATGGAGCACGTGCTTCGGCTACAACAATAGTTCCGCCGAGGTCGGCACCTATAGCGGCTTCTACATGTCGTCGAAGTCGTGCTCGAACATACTGACCTCATGCCGCTCCGAGGGTCGAAAAGAGCGTCTTCAGAAGTATGGTTTCGAGGATTACGTGAGTGAATCCGACCCGGATGCGCGCAATCAATACTTTGCATGCGCGGGAAGCTTCAATCAGGCTGGGTTGTTCCTGGTCCAGAACCATGAAGGGTCGAGCGTATCCGGTGCGCCGCTCACCATTAAGCCGCCGGCCGGGACACGGATCGTCAACGTAACCGGCTCAGATCTCGTAGTGCTGGATAACTACATGACGCCCACGGAAATCTCGTATTTTTCCGGCGCCGCCGATGGTCAAACGATTCGCGTACTGGGGAATCCGAATGTGACCATCGTTCACGGATCGGGCATCGTGACGCGCTCATCTAAAGACGTTGTGCTGAAAGCGGACGCAATTTACGCATTCACCCGATACGTCGACAAGTGGTACATGAATTGAGTGGAAACGATAAAGGTCTGCGCAATGCCGGGTAAGCAGACGACTTGAATGACAATGTGCTTGGCGGGTGGTGTCTCGTCCTGAGCCCGCCTCGCACGGTGCTATTTCAGAATCGACAGCAGATCAACAACGCTTATATCCGGCAATTGCTTGGAAAGCATGTCCCAGAAGATGATGTCGTGCATTGCGCTCGCATCTTCGGCAGTAGTCCACTCACGCGCGCCGACTATGGAATCGGCAGTTTCGAAAGCGGCGCTAATGATTGTCTGAATTTCTTCTATACGCATGTATGCGTTATCGGCTACGTTCAGGACTTATTTAGCCCTGCGCGCTGAGAATATGGCAAACCGCCAAAAAAATTCTGCGTGGATCCGGTTAAGGCGGGCGAACTGCCGGCAGCAACTCCATGATAGCGGGAGTTTCGACCGGGAATTACCCAGGAAAGCCCTACCTTGAAAAAGATCGAAACGAGTGACATCTCGTAAGGTTGAGCGGGGAGTAATGAGCAGTGTCTTTCCGATTCTTTTCATAACACACTCTCGCACAAACCGTCTCCACGAAGACGCTATCCATTCCGTCTTATTTCTCGCCGAATTTATCCCAAGAGCATAAATTCGCTCAATTCAGATTTTGGACACATTCGACTGCGGATTTTCTCCGCTAAACCGGAAATTTTTTCAGCCGGGTCGCGAACGGCCAATGTGTTGGCTAAATCGGACATGTAATAATTACGTTAGAATTGGTTGTATAGCATCCAAAGATAAGAAAAAAACAGAGAGTCTAGGGAAGAGCTTCGAAGGCCAAAACATTCCGGGGAAAAGCAAATGGAGCTGGTAAATACTCTGCCGCGCTGCTCGCGGCAAAGTGCCATGAGAACGCAGACGCGTGAGTTGACTCGTGTCGACATAGCGTTGTTTAACGGGTTTGCGCTGCCAAAAGTGGCGGCAATCATCGAGATCTTCCAGAAAGCGAACGCATTCGGCGCATCACAGCAATTGCATCCGCGTTACGACGTCTCATTGCTGTCGGCTGCGGGCGGCCGTATTGCAAGCTCGTCTTCGGTATTCGTCTGGACGGAGAGTGTCGACTCGCACCAGGTCACGGATGACAGACATCTGCTATTCATCGCAGGCGGCGCGGGCGTACCCCATGCCTGCCGCGACGAACGCCTGAGCAATTGGCTGCGCCGCAGGCATCCATTCAGCGAGATCGTTCATCCGATCGCCGAGGGCAGACTGCTCCTGGAAGCAGCCAAGCTTCCCAGCCGCTACAGTGCCCTCCTATATGGCGACAGTGAAACGAGCGACTACTATCAAGTACGAGCACTGAGCGAAGCTCCGACTGAGGTCGCCACAGCACTGCGTATCGTGGAAGAGGATATGGGTTCGGAGGTGGCGCGTCATGTCGCTGAATCGGTTGCGCCTCAGCAGGATATGCCTTGGGACATGTCCGTTTCCCGCAGCGGAGCGCCCAAAGTCAGTGAAAAGATTATGGCGTCGGCGCGCTGGTTGGAGGAAAACGTTGACCGGCCTGTTTCTATCGACGCGGCCGCGAAGATTGCCGCGATGAGCGAGCGCAACTTCCTGCGCCGCTTCAAGAGCGAGATCGGCATGACCCCCTCCGACTATCTGCTTCGTGCTCGTCTTAACATGAGTTGCCGGATGCTCGTCGAGTCGCGCTTGCCTGTCGATAAGATTGCACGGCGTTGCGGCATTGGCAGTGGCGGCCAGTTGGCCAAGCTGTTCAGGAAGTATCTTGCGACGACACCCACCGATTACCGCATGGGCAGGGAGGCGTCTCCGGCGGAGCAAGCCTGATCGACTGTCTCGGCTAAGGCCCTCCGACAGAGAAGACCGCGATTTTGTTTGCCGCCCGTTCTTCCTGAACCTTCCGCGAAAAAATTATTTTCAGCGGATTTCGCCAATGATATTCGTACGTAGCATCGTCACACGCTGATTGGGTAGCAACAGGCCCTCGCCGCTGTCATCGATGCTGTCGACGCGCGCCAAGCGTTCCCCTTCGCGGTGCTCCCGCAAAGCCTGCGTGTATTCGTTTTAGCCAATAGCGGTGCCTGTTCCGCCATCTCGCATCAATAGTTGGCTTTCGCCTTTATGGTTGCGCTCGTCCACCCTGAGTCGATCTGCCAGACGATACGCAAACACTGTCTGATCAGCTTCGCTTTGGGTCCGTCTCTTTTAGCAAGCAGGCTATCTCTAACGTCGGTGTCGCGAACACCCCGGACAACACATGCTCAAAGTTACCAAGGCCATATTTCCGGTGGCGGGTCTCGGCACCCGGTTCCTTCCCGCCACGAAGGCGAGCCCGAAAGAGATGCTCCCGATTGTCGACAAGCCGCTGATTCAGTACGCGGTGGAAGAGGCAATGGCGGCCGGCATCACCGAAATGATTTTCGTCACGGGCCGCAGCAAGCGCGCAATCGAAGACCACTTCGATAAGTCGTATGAAATCGAGGCGGAACTCGAGGCGCGCGGCAAGGACAAGCTGCTGGAACTCGTGCGCAGCATCAAGCCGAGCCATGTGGACTGCTTCTACGTGCGTCAGCCGGAAGCATTGGGTTTGGGCCACGCGGTGATGTGCGCCGAAAAGCTCGTGGGCGACAACCCGTTCGCCGTCATTCTCGCGGACGACTTGCTGTACGGCACGCCGCCCGTTATGACGCAGATGATCGAGGTGTTCGACCACTATCACAGCTCGGTGATCGGCGTCGAAGAGATTCCGATAGAGGAGACCAGGTCGTACGGGATTGTCGACGGCAAGAAATGGGAAGACTCGATCATCAAGATGTCGCGCATTGTCGAGAAGCCGGAACTGAGCATGGCGCCGTCGAATCTCGGCGTGGTCGGCCGCTATGTGCTGAAGCCGCGCATCTTCGAACATCTGCGTGCATTGAAGCCGGGCGCGGGCGGCGAATTGCAGCTGACGGACGCAATTCAATCGCTGCTCGCCGACGAACAGGTGCTCGCGTACAAGTATCACGGCACGCGTTTCGACTGCGGCAGCAAGCTGGGTTATCTGAAGGCGACCGTCGAGTTCGCCTTACGTCACCCGGAAGTGGCCGCCGATTTCGAAGAGTACCTGCTTGCGCGCTCGTCAGTACCCGCATGCTGACAGACTGATCCGTCGCGACACAGCCAACACGCCACCATCGATTTCGCGAAAAAAAGAATAGGCGTTCGGCCGACGGCCCGTGAGTCTTGACGATATCGGCCAAGATTATGGTTCATTCAGCCGCGCCTTCGTGCCGCTAGCGTTGCATCGGTACTATCGAGACCTGTCGGCTCGACCCTCGACGTCGAACGGGTGATCTTCAATCCAAGGCGGTTTAACGTAGCGGGTGCGCAGAAAGTCATGGGCGAGTTCATTCCAGAGTATCTGGTCCGCGAACAGGCAGCCGTCGGCGCGCTCGTATTGTTCGCCATTCTGCGCATTGTTTCCGCTGCTGTCGCCGTCGAGAAGGGCTGGCGCATATCCGTCGTGCAATCCTATTGCATCGCGATTGCAGTACTTTACTGTCTACCCCAGTTATTCGATCTGTTCATGCATTCGTATGGAATGCAGGCTGCGGCTGCGGCCGCCGAACTCGAAGGCAAAGCGGCGGGCTCGGCGATTGCACTCTTTTTCGCGCCTATTCTGAGTCACAAGCTCGGCTACGAATAGAAACCCCTCACGTTTCAAGTCCTCGTGGGTTTTTCGACAAGTCGCGATCAATCTGATGGCGAGCGTTACCGCACTGCCGCCGAAGCAGCATCCTCCCCCACTGCCGAATCCGCCGACGCAACATCAGCCGCAACATGCGACAGCTTCATCATGCGCGGCTGAAGCAGCAGCGCGACGAGCCCGCTCCACCCGGTCTGGTGCGAAGCCCCGACGCCGCGTCCGTTGTCACCGTGAAAGTACTCATGAAACAGGATGAGATCCTGCGAACGCGGGTCGGCTTGCAGCATCGGATAAGCCGCCATCACGGGGCGCACACCCTGCGCATTCTTGAGAAAAAGCGTGGTGACGCGCCGCGCGAGGTCGTCGGCAATCTCGCTCAGCGAGGAAAGGTTTCCCGATCCTGTCGGATAGTCGACGCGAAACTCATCACCGTAGTAGCGATAGAACTCATACAACGATTCGATCAGCAGGTAGTTGACGGGTATCCAGACCGGCCCGCGCCAGTTCGAATTGCCGCCGAAAACACGCGAGTCCGATTCAGCCGGCTGGTATTGAATGCAGACTTTCACGCCGTCATGGTCGAACACATAAGGTGCATCGCGATGCACGAGCGACAGCGCCCGCACGCCATGCTCGGAGAGAAACTCGTTTTCATCGAGCGCGCGGCGCAGCAGTGTTTTCATCCGGTGTCCGCGCAACAGCGACAGCAGCGTGGTATTGCCCTTGCCCGGCTCGGTCCAGCGCGACACCAGCTTGGCCAGATTCGGCCGATGATCGAGGAACCAGGCCAGCCGTTCGCGCAATCCCGGCAAATGGCCATACACGCGATCTTCGAGCACGTGAACAGCGAACAGCGGGATCAGCCCGACGATCGAACGAATGCGCATCGGCACACGGGCGCCGTTCGGAAGATGGAGTACGTCGTAGAAGAATTCGTCTTGTCCGTCCCATAGCCCCGTTTTGCACCCTTCGTCGCAACTGACCGCTTCCGCGATATACAGAAAGTGCTCGAAGAACTTCACTGCAATTTCAACATACGCACTGTTCGTCATGGCCAGTTCCAGGCCGATCTGCATCAGGTCGAGCGCGTACGAGGCCATCCATGCCGTGCCATCGGCCTGATCGATGCGGCCGCCGGTGGGCAGCGGCGAAGACCGGTCGAAGATGCCCACGTTGTCGAGCCCAAGAAAGCCGCCCTGAAAGATGTTGCGATCATCCGCGTCCTTGCGGTTGACCCACCACGAGAAATTGAGCAGGAGCTTGTGAAACATGACTTCAAGAAACTCGTGATCGCCAACGCCCGTCACCTCACGATCGAGTTCATACACACGCCACGTGGCCCACGCATGAACCGGCGGATTGGCATCGCCGAATGCCCACTCGTAGGCGGGCAATTGTCCGTTCGGATGCATATAGCGTTCCTTCACGAGCAGCAGCAATTGCTTTTTCGCGAAGTCGGGATCGATCATGGCGAACGCAACCGCATGAAATGCGAGATCCCACGACGCGTACCATGGGTACTCCCACTTATCCGGCATCGACACGATGTCACCATTGCACATGTGCCGCCAGTCCGCATTGCGGCCGTGCCTGCGTGCTCTCGGCGGCGTCGGTTGACCGGGGTCGCCGTCGTGCCAGCGCGTCACGTCGAACTGGTAGTACTGCTTCGACCACAGCATGCCGGCGAGCGCCTGACGCTGCACGAGCCGCGCATCGGCGTCGGCAATGTCGTGCTGAAGCGCCGCATAGAATTCGTCGGCTTCCGCTTGCCGGCGCGTGAAGAGCGCCTGCATGTCGAGAGGCGCGGCATCCGCAGCCGCTTCGGGACGCCAGCGCAGATACACGACCGAGCGCTCATGAGGCGCCAATTGCAGGCTCACATGCGCGGCGGCACGAGTGCCCTTGTCGCGCCGGATGGCCTGCTCGTCGCCGTCGACGAGATAGTCATTGAAGCCGTCCTTGAACGGCCCTGCTCCATCGATACCGAAAATACGGCGTACATTCGTTTCGTTTTCGCAAAAGAGCCACTCGATCGGCTGTTGCGCCGACGCCGTGACGATCATCGTGGCGTGCGCGGGATGGCGCGCGATGACGCGCGTCCCATTCTCTGCATTCGACTCCAGCGCAAGCGCCGGCTTGCCGGGCTTGCCCGACCAGGCCCATCTGTTGCGCGCCCAGAATTGCGGCAACAGATGAAGCACCGCGCGCTGATCCGCGCGGTTTTCGACAGTCACGCGCATCACGATATCGTCGGGGGTGTGCTTCGCGTACTCGACGCAAACGTCGAAATAGCGGTTATCGTCGAACACGCCCGTATCGAGGATTTCATATTCGGGCTGTTCCGCACCACGCCGCAGATTTTCGTCGATGAGGTCCTGATACGGGTACGCGTCGTGAGGATACTTGTACAGCATCTTCATGTACGAATGCGTCGGCGTGCCGTCGAGATAGAAGTAAAGCTCCTTCACGTCCTCGCCGTGATTGCCTTGCTCGTTCGCCAAACCGAAGAGCCGTTCCTTGATGATCGGATCGTGCCCGTTCCAGAGCGCGAGCGATACGCACCAGTCGAGCGGGTCGTTGCCGAATCCGGCAATGCCGTCCTCGCCCCAGCGGTACATGCGGCTGCGCGCATGATCGTGCGGAAAGTAGTCCCATGCGGTGCCGTATTCGCTATAGTCTTCGCGAACAGTGCCCCATTGCCGCTCGCTCAGATAAGGCCCCCAACGGCGCCAGCGGTCGAGCTCCGGGCCATGGAGCCGGGCACCTTCTGTCGACTGGAGCAGAGTGATTGCGCGTAGCGGTGGCATGGAACCTCCCGACCCGACATTGACCATCCTAATGATAAGCGCCATCGCACCGCAACGAGTGAACCCTGGAGCCGCCCCCTGTTGCATACTTGAACGAAATATACCTCCGGGAACATCGCGATGATTACGGATCCTGCTCGCTCGTGGTTGAGTTTCAGCGCACCTGTGGCCGCTGCGCAAGCCGCCGGCCGCCCGCTCGTGGCGCTGGAATCGACCATCATCGCTCACGGCATGCCCTATCCGGAGAACGTTCGCACTGCGCGCGAAGTGGAAGCCGTAATCCGCAGCCTGGGCGCCGAACCGGCGACTATCGCATTGATCGACGGGCGAATCCGCATCGGTCTTTCAAACGACGAACTGGAACTGCTTGGGCGCTCGGACCAGGTACACAAGGTCAGCCGCCGCGATCTGCCAGCCGTGCTGGCCGCCGGCGGGCTTGGCGCCACGACAGTGGCTGGCACCATGATTTGCGCGGCGCTGGCCGGCATCGAGGTGTTCGTGACCGGAGGCATTGGCGGGGTGCACCGGGGTGCGCCGGAAACCTTCGACATTTCGGCCGACCTGCAGGAACTGGCGAAGACTTCAGTGGCGGTGGTCTGCGCGGGGGCGAAGTCCATTCTGGACATTGGACTCACGTTGGAATATCTGGAAACGCACGGCGTGCCGGTGCTCAGTTGCGAGCAGGACAATTTCGCCGCGTTTTACACGCGCGACAGCGGTTTTCGCGCGGACTTCAGGCTGGACGATGCGGCGCAGCAGGCACGCTTCATCCGGACCAAGTGGGACTTGGGGCTCGTCGGCGGCGTGGTATTGAGCACGCCGGTGCCGGAAGCGGCAGCGATGAAGTCCGAGGAGATCGACGCGCTGACCCAGCAGGCGCTTGCCGAGGCCGCGGCGAAAGGTATCGCCGGTAAGGCCGTGACGCCCTTCCTGCTGGCTCGTATCAAGGCATTGACGAGTGGACGCAGCCTGGCGACAAACATTGCGCTCATCAAACACAACGCCGAGGTCGGGGCGAGATTGGCGCTGGCGTTGGCACATGCCGGGCGCGGGGCCTGTTCAAATGGTCGATGACCTCGTCCTTTGTTTGAGCCCGTGAGGCACTATAGTGAAGACTACCTTCACTCCACGGCAAGAGGGCTTCCATGATCGCATGCAACCGTCGCACCTGGGCCAACGGGCTTCTGGTCGCTACATTGCTCTATTTCCCAACCGCCCACGCCCAACTCGGCAACCTTCTCAATCAGGGTGGAAACGGCGCGGCCGCTGGTGGACTCGGCAGCCTGGGCGGTTTAGGCAGTGGGTTGTCGTTGCAGTCGCTAACGTCCGGCAGCACGGGCAATGTCGCGGGCGTGCTTGAATTTTGTATCAAGAACAACTATCTCGGCGGCGGCGCGTCGTCGGTCAAAGATGGGCTCATGAGCAAGCTGCCGGGCGGTTCATCGTCGAGCGACAGCGGGTACACCGACGGCGCCAAAGGCATCCTGAACAGCGGCGACGGTAAGCAGGTCGACTTGAGTGGCGGCGGCCTGAAGGAGCAGATCACGAAACAGGTCTGCGACAAGATTCTGGCCCAAGGGAAATCTTTGCTTTGAGCGAGTGACCCCACCTGTCACGTGAAGCAGGCGGCGGACCGACTTCGTTCGCGTGGCGAGCGGCCACACGACATCGAATTCGTCTGCGGCATCGCTCGCTAAGTTCAGGCCGGCAGCTTGCCTTTCCTGCGTAACACGCCGACTACCTCTTCGATACTCGCGTTCTTCAGCAGGCGGCCACCGGCCGCCGTCCGTTCGGCGTTGATGGCATCGATGCTCCGCTGCATCGCGGAAGCCTTGGCCGTGATATAGACGGCCATGCCATAACCGAAGCGCTCAATCAGATCGTTACGCAGAAAGGTTTTCATAGTTCAGGACGGCAGCGAAACCAGCAGTTTATACGCAATTGAGAATCATTCGCAATTATATAGGACTGTGAGGATGACAGACGTGCCGGGCCGCCGAAGGGCAATATGTGCTGGCGCAAGCGTGGGACTTCTACAACTCGGAATTGAGCAGATGTCTCCCGATACTGCATCGCGCGAACTCGCCCCGGAGCGCATGGCTACCGGCATGTTTCGCGGAGAGCGCCGGCCAATCTCATGACCGCCGGCATCTGTTCCATCGGGACGGCCTTCGACCGGAACAGTCTAGTTAGTGCTCGAGTTTCACCGGCGTCATGCGCGGCATGAGCAAATGGATGATGCCGAGCGCGACCAGATAAGCCGATGCGCCGACAGCGAAGAGCACCCAATACTGACCGGTGCGCTGCAACGTCTCGCCGATAACGCCCGAGTAAAAGAACGAGCCGATCATCCCTGCGACGCCGCCGATACCGACCACCGTGCCGACCATCCGGCGCGGAAACACGTCGCCGACCGTCGTGACGAGATTGGCCGACCATCCCTGGTGAGCCGCCGCGGCGAGCCCGACAGCAAATACTGCATACCAGAGGCTCTGAAAGAGCGAAAGTGTGGCAATCGGAAGGACGCACAGCGCGCAGACGCCCATTGCGATCTTGCGTGCGACATTAGGTTTGTGGGAACGCTGCATCAGCCGGGACGACAACCATCCCCCAGCCACGCTGCCGACGGACGCCATCGTGTAAATGACGATCAACGGCAGCCCAAGATTGGCGATGTCGATGTGCCTCGACTCATTGAGCCATTTAGGCAGCCAGAACAAATAGAACCACCACACCGGATCGGTCAGCAGTTTGCCGAAGATGAACGCCCACGTTTCGCGGTACTTCAGCACCGAAAGCCAGCTCACGCGTTGCTCGACGCTCTCGTCCCGATCCGAGTTGATGTAGTCGAGCTCGCGCTTCGATACCGAGGCATGCTCCGCCGGAGGACGGTAGACGAGCAGCCACACCGCCAGCCACACGAAACCGGCCGCCCCTCCCGCAATGAATGTCGCGCGCCAGCCCCACATGACAGCGGCGATCGGTACGAATGCGGGCGCAACGATTCCGCCCACGGTTGCGCCCATGTTCCATAGGCCCGTGGCCAGCGCACGCTCCTTCTTCGGAAACCATAGCGCCGTGGTGCGAATGGCGACGGGGAAATTGGCCGCCTCGCCGAACCCGAGCAAACCGCGCACCGCTGCGAAGCCGGGGACGGTCGCCGCTATTGCGTGCAGCATCGCGGCGAGGCTCCACATCGCCATAGCGCTGCCGTAGACCACTTTGGTGCTGATCCGGTCCGCGATACGGCCGAACGTCGCGAGACCCACCGCATAGGCGACCGTGAACACCATCACGGTCTGCGCGTACTGAACCTGAGTCCAGCCGATGTCTTTTTGCAGCAGCGGCGCGAGCAGCCCAAGCATCTGACGATCCATGTAGTTGATCGTCGTTGCAAAAAAGATGAGTGCGCAAATGGTCCACCTATATCGTCCGACGGCCGTTTGGTCGGCGACGGAACCGGCTTCTAATATTTTCATCGTGTCTCCGGGAGTTTCTAATCAGGCAAACGTGGTTCACGTATCGCCTACAGCGCGAGGGCGGACCGCCCCTCGCGAGGCTTCATCCGGGAAAAGAAGACGACCCCGGCGGCCACCACAGACATCACGGCCAGCCCGGTGAGACCGCCTTCGATCGAACCGGTTTTCTGCTCCAGCAAGCCGAAGGCCGCCGGCGCAACGAAGCCGCCGAGATTACCGATCGAATTGATCAGCGCCAGCACCGCCGCTGAAATGCGCGCGTCCAGGTAGCCCTGCGGAATCGGCCAGAACAACGCCGACGCGGCTTTAAAACCAATCGCCGCAAAGCAGATCGCGACGAACGAGAACAATGGACTGCCCTGGCCGGCCGCATACATGCCGAGCGCGGCGATCAACAGCACGCACGCGACCCATGCCTGCTGAAACTTGAAGCGTGCCGCCAGTATCGCGAAGAGATACATCGCCACGATCGAGATCAGCCACGGGATCGAATTGAACAGCCCGACCTGGAAATCGTTGAAATGGCCCATCTTGCGGATGATGCTAGGCAGCCAGAACGTTGCGCCGTAAATCGTCAGCGAAACCGAGAAATAGATCACGCAAAAGATCAGAATCTGCGGGTCGCGCAGCAGAGTCCAGACGGACGGCATGACCGCATGTGCCGCGTCGCGTTCGCGCTGCTCCTCCTCTATCTCGGCGACGATCGCATTCTGCTCGGCGCTGCTCAGCCATCTGGCGTCGCGCGGTTTCGAATCGAGCCAGAACCAGATGAAGCCGGCCAGCACGACCGAGGCCATGCCTTCGATCACGAACATCCACTGCCAGCCGTGCAGGCCTCCGCCGCTGATCAGCATCAGTGCGCCGGAGATCGGCCCGGACAGTATCGAGGCGAGCGCCGAGCCGCTGAGAAAGATCGCCATCGCCTTGCCTCGCTCATCGCGTGGCAGCCATTGGGTGAAATAGAAGATGACGCCCGGAAAGAAGCCCGCCTCGGCGGCGCCGAGCAGCAAGCGCATTGCATAGAACGACATCTCGCCGCGAACGAACGCCATGCCGACCGCGGCCAGCCCCCACGTGAACATGATGCGCGTGAGCCAGGCCTTCGCGCCGAAGCGCTGCAACAGCATGTTCGACGGCACTTCAAAGATCGCATAGCTGACGAAGAAAAGCCCCGCGCCGAGTCCATAGGCGGCAGCTCCGATGCCGAGATCTGCGCTCAGATGCTGGCGGACGAAGCCGATGTTCACCCGGTCGATGTAGTTGACGACGAACATCACAACGAAGAGCGGCAGCACATGCCACTTGATCTTGCGCACGGCGCTTGCGAGTGCGTCCGCTCGGTCCGGGCCGGCCGTGGCCGGAATGGATCTGCTCATCGGCTTGTCTCCTTTGTCGACCAGAGTTAGCGCTTTAGCGCCTACTCTGGTCCCATGCACAGCGGTCGACCTGAGTTAGCGCTTTAGCGCTTACTCAGGTCCAATGCAAAGCGTTCCCATACAACATAGTTGCCGAGTGGCAATGCGCATCGCGCGGGACTCCCGCTTGAATCAGAAGCGCGGGTTCTTACCACTGAAACTCGGGTCGTACTTCTGCATCTGCTTCAAGTCGTCGCGATTGCGCACGCCGCACGACAGATACTGAGCATGCAATTCAGCCAGCCGCTCACGGTCGAGTTCGACGCCGAGGCCCGGTGCGGTTGGCACGCGCACCGCACCATTGTCGAAGCTCACGCGGCCACCCTTGATGATTTCTTCTTCCTGCCACGGGTAATGCGTGTCGCACGCATACGTCAGATTAGGAATGCTCGCCGCGACGTGGGTCATCGCCATCAAGCTAATGCCGAGGTGCGAGTTCGAATGCATCGACATGCCGAGATCCCACAACTTGCACATGCGCGCGAGCGTCTGGGTCGCGCGCAGACCACCCCAGTAGTGATGATCCGACAGCAACACCTTGACCGAACCCATCTCAGCGCCGCGGCGGAAGTCTTCCATGGTCGTGATCACCATGTTGGTCGCGAGCGGCAGGCGAGTGTGTTTTGCCAGTTCGGCCATGCCCGCGAGCCCCGGACACGGGTCTTCGTAATACTCGAGCAACTCGTCGAGTTCGGGGGCGGCTGCGATGCTCGTTTCGAGCGTCCAGTTGGCGTTCGGATCGAGGCGCAGCGGCACGCCGGGGAAAGCCCGATGCAGCGCACGCATGCATGCGATCTCGTGCGCCGGCTCGAACACACCGCCCTTGAGCTTGATGCTCTGGAAGCCGTACAGGTCGATCATGCGACGCGCCTGCGCGACGATCTGCTCCGCGCTAAGACCTTCGCCCCAGGCATCGGGCGCATAGGGCTTGTCGATGTGCTCCGCGTACTTGAAGAAGAGGTAGGCGCTGTAGGGCACTGCGTCGCGAACCTTACCGCCGAGCAGATCGACGATCGGCGCACCGACGATTTGCCCCTGCAGGTCGAGCATCGCGACTTCGAGCGTGCTGATGACTTTCGGCGCGTTCTTGGCCGAATGCGAGCCGGGGGCGAGTTCGAATTCGATCGCACCCGAGCTCGGCTTGATCGCCGCACGCACGCGTTCCTCCATCCGGTTCAGGTCGAACGGTGACAGGCCGATCACCAGCGCCTTGGCCTGCTCGAGCACGCGCAGCATCGGCTCGTCACCATATGTCTCCGAGATGCCCACGCGGCCATCGCTCGTCTCCAGTTCGACGATGGCACGCAACGCCCACGGTTCGTGGATGCCGGCAGCGTTGAGCAGAGGGCCGTCGCGGAAAGCGATCGGCGTGATTCGCACCTGGGTGACGGTGATGTCGCGAGTCATGGCGGCAGTCCGGTAAAGAGAGATTCAAAGTAGGTAGAGGCATGGTAAAGCACTAATGTATTAGTGCGTCAGTGGGGAAAACCCATGGCCTGTCGCGCCGGAAAACGGCTACACGCTTGCCGGGAGCCGATGGGCGTCGGCTATAGTATTAATATTTCAGCGGGTGAAAATCGCAGTGCCCACCTATGCCCACGCTTCTGGTTCTGCCATGAAAATCAACGCTTCCCCGACGAGGGCGACCCGGCTCGACCGGTCCCGCCATGCCGCGCCGCAAGTATTCGAACGCCTGCGCGAAATGATCCTGTCGCTCGAACTGGCGCCCGGCACGGTGCTCTCGCGCGCAGATCTGGCGACGCAATACGGTCTGAGTCAGACGCCCGTGCGCGACGCGTTGATGAAGCTCGGCGAGGAAGGCCTCGTCGACATTTTTCCGCAGCACGCCACGGTCGTCAGCCAGATCAACGTGACTTCTGCGTTGCAGGCGCACTTTCTGCGCCGCTCGATCGAACTGGAAATCGTGCGCACGCTTGCGGAGCAGCGCGACGCCGCGCTGATCGCTCAATTACGCGCCACGATTGCCGGACAGATGGAAGTGCGCGACCCGAAGAACATCGAGCAGTTCTCGCTGCTCGACCAGGCCTTTCATCGCCAGATGTACGAGGCGGCGGGCGTGCCGCAACTCTGGGATCTGGTGCGCCGACTGAGTGGCCACATTGACCGGCTGCGCCGCCTGCATCTGCCAGTGGAAGGCAAGACGATGGCGGTGGTGCGCGATCACACCGAGATCGTCGATGCAATCGAGCGCGGCGATGCCGAGGCTGCGCAGGCAGCGCTGCGTAACCACCTCTCCGGTACGCTGAGCCAGGTCGATCAGATCCGCACGAGGCATCCGGATTTTCTTACGGATACCTGAATACCGTCGGAGGGGCGTGAGCAAGCGCCACCGCAACTCGAGCAGCCCGTTTTGGCGATGGCGAAGACCTATGTCTGCCGGGATTCTCTTATCGTCTCGTGGAGACGTCCTCGCCACACCGTAGAAAATCGTCTCGGCCGCTTCACGAAGTGGCTGCGTGAAGCGGCCCAGTCGTTTCGCGACAAGTCCGCGGTCGAGTCGCTGGAGTGGTCAGATCATGTATGTCGGCAGCCACGTCAAGGACCGGCTCGGCTTGAGTGTGGTGCTGGTGCGCCCTGATGGTTTCGTCGCCTGGGTCGGCGAGGCTTCTCCCGATCATGAGGACGCTGCTCACGCCGCGTCGGAATGGTTCGGCAAACCGTCGCCGGAAAGCTAGCGCATTTCGGCGCGAAGTTCCCGCACCCCGCGGCCGAGCCTCCGACGCAGCAAATTCCGCAACGTCGCCGAGTCGGCGTAGCCTACCTCGCTCGCGATTCTCTCGAGGTCGTAGCCAATCGACACGAGGTTCTGCGCGCGTTCGATTCGCAAGTCCTGGAAGAAGGCTAGTGGCGACTTACCGAGCACGGCCTCGGTACGCCGCTGCAAGGTGCGAGGTCCGACTGACAACGCGGCAGCGGCAGCCTGAAGCGAAAACCCCGACGAAAGATTGTCGCGAGCCCATCGCTCGAATCGCGCGACCAGCGGATCGGCGTGAGCGAGGTGATCGGGAATGATGTATTCGGACTGGGACGAACGCTTGTCGATAAGCATGAAGCGGGCAACCAGCGTCGCAAGTTCGGGGCTTGCCTGACGCAGCAACCAAAGTGCAAGGTCGAGATGGCCCATCGCGGAGCCCGCCGTCACTACGCCTTGCGAGGCGACGACCATGCGTGAGTCATCCAGACTGACAGCCGGATAGCGTTGGCGGAAGAACGGTGCGAGCGACCAGGTCGTTGTCGCCTCGCGATTATCCAGAAGCCCGGCTTCGGCCAGCAGGAAAGTCCCGATACAGGCAGCCGCGACGCCGACGCCGTCGGCATGCCAGGCACGAAGATACGCCATCGTCTCGCGTACGTCTGGTCGGCCCAGCGCCTCGATCAGGCGCTCCGGCTGTCTGACGTTCAGCGCAGGCACCACCACCCAATCCGGACGGCGAACGGCGCTTGCCGGTTCGACCGCGCTCGACAAGCCATGCGCGGTGCGAATCCGTTTGCGCACGCCGACGACCTTGACATCGAAAGGAGACGCGGCGAAGCCTTGGGCCACAGCCAGTTCGTTCGCCGTCGCAAAAGTATCCAGCAGGACCGTGAGCCCCGTGTCGAACAGGCCGTCCAGCGCGAAGATAACCAGCCTCATGTCGCAAATAACCCCATTAATGTCATTTGCGACTATAGCCTCGCGCCTGTCGGGCGTCTAGACTGCACAGCAATACGGCCAAGGTGGAGCGCCGGCTGACCATTCAATCAAGCCGCTGGCACACAGCCGCGCTTGCAAAGGAGAAAGCATGAGCAGTTCGACAGAAGCTGATCTCGACCGTCCGATCTGGGCGGCCCTCACAACGAAGCAGGCGCACCTCGGATATGGCGATGCGCTTGCCGTTCGATACCATCCCGACGTGGCGCCCTTCGCCGCTTTGGCATTGGAAACGCCCGCGGCATACCAGGCGCTGCTCCAGCTTTTGCTGCCTCACGAACAGGCCGCCGTCCTCCGCTCCGGTGACCCGGTCGGTCCGATAGACGGACTTCAGATCACGCACGTGGGCGTGATTCATCAAATGATCGCCCGGCATGGCAAAGCAGAGCGCGCGGACGACCACGACGTAATCCGGCTGGGTGACGCGGACGCGAAAGACATGCTCGACCTCGCCCAGAAGACCAAGCCTGGTCCTTTCGGCAGGAGAACGGGGGAAATGGGCCACTACATTGGAGTTCGCGACCAGGGGCGTCTAATCGCGATGGCCGGCGAACGGATGCGCGTCGACGGATACGTTGAGATCAGCGCCGTCTGCGTGGATGAAGACTATCGGGGACGCGGCCTTGCCGGCCGGCTCATCAAAGTCTTGCGAAGAGAAATTGAGCAACGGGAGGACACGCCGTTTCTTCACGTGTTCAGTAACAACACCTCCGCGATCGGGTTGTACGAGCGTCTGGGCTTCGAATTGCGCCGCACGTTTCAGCTTACCCGTGTCGGACATGTTGATTCGCGTTCGGCCACAGCGCCTTAAACCCGTCTACAAAGAAGTCGAATCGGGTTCGCGTAACCACCGGGTTTCGCAGCGGCCTGAAATACGTGTTGGGCCGGCACCAGGCCAGCCCAATCGACTCGTCAGGCAGCCGGGGCGCGATCCGTTGCTGTATCGCACCACCGGCGGAACGCTTCATCAGCCGATGCGCGCGTTGCTGACCGTCACCGTCGGGCCATTCTTGTCCCAGTCTTCCAGGCTCAGCCCGGTTTTCTTCCAGACCGGGTTGGCGCTGGTAATCGATCCATTCACGACGTAGCCATTCAATTGAAGGCCCTGAACGTTGAATGAGCCGCCGGGACTTCCCGTATCCGTATGGCCGGTAATGCTGATGCTGACCGTCTTGTTGACCGGACCCGGGAAGAAGCCAAAATAAACGTTAATCCCGCCGCCGGCGCAGTTATTCGTCGTCGGGCTGACGATGCGGATGTTTTGAAACACAGCGGTATTGTCGTTCGGTTCGATATCGAGACCGGCACCGGGGGCCGTTCCGCCGATATTTTCCCAAAGCGGGCTATTAAACGTAATGCCGCTGCCGCTGATAATCGATACACCCTGGCGACGGCATCCGGTCGCATGGTGCGAATTGACCGTGATGTTCGTGCTGTAGCCGTTGCTCTTGCTATCGCTGTTATTGATGTAAATGCCGTCGCCCCAGCAATTGATCGTGGTCGGAGACGTAATGGTGCAATTCGTTGCGCCATTAATCGAAATCCCCATCCCCCATTCGCCCGACTTCGCCGAATTCAATTCCTTGCTGCCGTCGAGATACGGGCTTTCGAGCGTGACGTTATTGACGTCCGCCAAGCGCAGGATTTCATACGTGTCGGTATTATGCGCGAGCAGTTTGATCGAAGCGCCGCTTGCAAAGCGCACGTGGCTATTGGTGCGCAGGTCGAGGCCGGCCACGTCGATCCGGCTCTGGCCGGTAATCAGCAAAATCTGTCCAATGGAGCCGTCGATTGCGCGCTGAAGTGCGACGCGGTCGTTGGTGGTCCCATCGCCCTTTACGCCGAAAGACGTGTCGAGAAGAACACCTTGGGTGCTGGTCGGCGAGCTCGCGCCAGCCGGCGAGCTTGCCGTTGCCGGGGAGCTTGCCGTCGCCGGCGCGCTCGCGCCGCTCGACGAACTGGCGCCGCTCGGGTTCGATGCGCCGCCGCCGCGTCGATAGCGGTCCGCGACCGCGTCGGGACTGGCGGCATCGCCACCGCCACCGCATGCAGCGAGCACGAACGCGCCGCCGCCGGCCAGCAAGGACGTCAGAAATTTACGACGGACCGTGAGTTCAGTGTTAGAAACAGGGAGTCTTGCCGCTGGTGTATTCTTAATCATTAAAGTCTTTCCAACTATGCCGGCGCGATCAAAAGCCAAAGCCCAAGCGAACGACCGCAACCATACAGGCGTTAATAGGGGAATTAAGCGAGATAACGGGCGCAAAAGCCCGAACGCTTAAGTACGAGTTACCCCGCGTAATCGGCGATGCGAATACGCGCAGGCGCAAGCGAGTACCCGAAGACATCTCCGCTTAAAGCAAAGACTTCAGGATTGGTAAAGCAGATCTTCCGGAAGGGGTCACCAGACTTGCATTTCGATGGCGCATAATGCGGCCGATGAGATGCACAGTAATAGCTAGAAGGTAAATTATTACCATCTCTTAATAATCGTATCAGATTACCAAAGTCAGTCCTACGTCACACTTGTTACAATATGTACATCATATCATCATACTTTTTCAGAAATCCGGAACAAATTCCCTGAACCTCTATCTTTTCAACGACTTCCGTACCGATGGTTTTGTCTGTTGAATGGTAAATTTTTCTAAACGTATGAAGATAAAAACGTATCAGAAACGACACATTTTTATTGTCTGATTAAATATTAATTAATATATGAGTAATTGATTCGAAAGATTTTCATTACGAAAATTTTGCGGCTCGCCTATCGCCGCGTTCCGGCTGTATGACGGATAGGCTGAATCCAGCCGCATCGGCAGTTTCCGTCGCGCGCCGGACACCGGCGCCCGTGCTATTCGCACATCGTCAGGCTCATTCGTCGATAGATTGATTTATCGCGCCACGGCTTCAAACAACGCATTTGGCGTATTTTTTATTTCGTCGGACGAGTGCCGGCGAATCGTCTCGTTCCGATTTATGCCCCCGCTTTTATCCGGAAGCCGTTTTTCCCCGAAAATACACTACTGCGGCAATCTTCAAGGTTATGTGCGAATTCGCACAGTCAGCATGAAATTACCTTAAAACGCACGGCGCGTACGGGTAAATCCTTAATCGACTTTTTCAAAAAATATATGGGCAATCATTGACCGTTTGTTAAAAGGCAAACCTCGCCCGGGTTAAATTCATTTTCTGCTTCGTGCAATGTTGTTTAGCGCACCGAACGGGCCTCTAAAGAGCGATCCAATCGACCAAAACGCTCAATACAAAAAGAGGCTCACACTGATGCACTACGAGACAAGAACATTGCGCGGTGCAGTTGCAAAAAACGTTGCAACGTCCGCTTTTTGCCACCCGGCCACAGTCGGCGACAACAACCAGACCGGCCGAGGCAAGCCATGAAACCGATCGCATTCGGTGGACGCTTTGGATGGCTTCATCCTGGAGAAGGCACACATGGCGTGGTGCTCTGCAGCCCGTTTGGCCATGAAGAGCCGTGGTGCCACAAGGGTATTCGTTATCTCGCCGAAGAACTGTCCGCGTACGGCATTCCGGCGCTGCGCTTCGACTATCTGGCAACGGGAGACTCCGCGGGCGTGGACGGCAATGCCCATCACTTCGATGCTTTCGTGTCCGACGTCGTCGCGGCCGTCAAACGCCTCAAGGAACTGACCGGCGTGACCAGCGTGACGCTCTGCGGCTTGCGTCTCGGCGGGGCGCTCGCAGCGCTGGCATCGCGTGCATGCGCGGCCGACTCGCTCGTGCTGCTCGCGCCCGTCACACGCGGGCGAACCTATCTGCGCGAACTGGCCGCGGTGCGCAAAGTCTGGCTCGACAATCTCGCCCCCTCCTTGCGCGCCGCGCAGCGCGACAAGCCGTTCAACGTGCTGGGACAGATCTACAGCGACCGGCTTTGCAGTGAACTGGACGCGCTCGACCTCTCGAAGGCAATGGACCAGCACGCTCCGGTTCTCACGCGTGCTCTCGTGCTCGATGCACGCGCTCGCGCAAGCGCCGCGCTGTGTTCGACGCTGCGCGGACGCGGCGTCTCAGTCGAAACGGGCCTGCTGGAGGGCTACCTCGAATACATGGACGAGACGAAGTCGTCGACTGTGCCGGCTCGCGCATTCGGAGAGGCCGTGAAGTGGATCGTGGACGGCGCCCCGGGAATGCGCGTCTACAACTCGATGAACAGAGGCGCGCGGCCGAGCGTATCCCTCGACGACGAAGCGATCATCGAGACGCCCGAAGCCCGCGAGCGCCCGGTCATCTTCGGCGCCAACGGCCTGTTCGGCATGCTGTGCGAACCGCGCGGCAGGGTCGCGTACGGGCCCGTCATGCTGATCACCAATACCGCCGGCAGCGTACATCATGGCGACAGCCGGCTATCGGTTCGAATCGCGCGGGAAATGGCCCGGCGCGGCATCCCATCGATGCGCATCGACGCGCGCGGCATCGGCGACAGCCCACCGCGTACGCCACAAGGGCCACTCGATCTGGTGCCGAAGATCCACGCATCCACGACTATCGAGGATGTCGCGACGGCCGCCGCCTGGCTCAAGCGCAAAGGCTATCAAACGGTCATCTCGTTCGGGATCTGCTCGGGCGCCTATAGCGCCTTACGCGCGGCGCTCGTGGAGCCGGCTCTCACCGCCGTCATCGCGGTCAACATCGTGCGTTTTTACATACCCCCGCACATGTCGATGGCGGAGCTGGAGGAGTTGCAGCGTAACTCGCTCAAGCGTGTCGGGCCCGCGATATTCAAGCCGTCCAAATGGTGGCTCGTCCTGAGCGGAAAGCGTAAGTTCCTGCCGATCGCGCAGGCCGTCGGATCAATTCTGCTCGCGCGCCTGCATTCGCATCGGCTGGACGCAACCGCCAACCGTACCGGCGCGGCCGAAGCCGATACGTTGACGCACCCGCACGGCGTGGTTCACGCGCTCGAACGCAAGGGCGTGCGGACTCTCTTCGTCTACGGTTCGAGCGACGAAGGAATGGATCAGCTCAATGCGCATTTCGGCAAGCGCGGCAAGAAGCTGTCGCGCTTTTCGCATGTCAAGGCGGTCGTTTTCGATGAGCTCGACCATGCGCTTTTCGATCCGCGAGCGTCGGCAAAAGTCATTGCGCTGAGCGAGGCGTTCATCAAGGATCTGCATCAGAAGGCGGCGGCGCCCAAGGTCGTCAATCCTCTGTTGGCCGTGCCTCAACAGCGTTGAGCGAGAAGCCGCGGCCTCGCCTTCCAGCAAAGGGGCGGGGCTCGGTCTGCCTCGACGGGTGTCGGACTGTGCGGCTCGCCATGCATGTATTGATCGCGAGCAGGAGTTTCGGCGCGATCACGCGCCTTGCAACCTCGCGCGGCAATCACGAGGTACCAATCCAACCTCTCGCCGACGACAACTCGATGCGCTTGCGTTGCAAAAAGCGGCGCACGGAAGGATCGCGCTCAAGTCCAATCGCGAGATCGTACGCGCCGAGCGCTTCAGCCGTTGCGCCGACGCGCGCGAGCAGGTCGGCGCGCGCGGCCCAGTACGGCTGGTAGTCGGCCAGTCGCGGATCGTCGGCATACGGCTCGAGCGCATCGAGCGCCGCCTGCGGGCCGTCCCGTTCCGCCAGCGCGAGCGCGCGGTTCACCGCGACCACCGGCGACGCCGCAATCGCGAACAGTGCATCGTAGAGCTGCACGATCTCGTCCCAGTTCGAGCGATGCGTGCGGCAACGGTGTACATGCGCCGACTGCAGCGCGGCCTCCAGTTGAAAGCGTCCGATTGCGTTGAATGCGCTCGCGCGCCGCAGCAATGAGTCGGCCGCGTCGATCATCGGCGCGTTCCATGTCGCCGGATCCTGGGCCGACAGCGGCACATAGTCGCCGGCTGCATCGCGTCGCGAGTCGCAACGCGCCTGCGCATACAGCATAAGCGCGAGCAAACCCAGCGTCTCCGGCTCCTCGGGCAGCAATTCGACGAGCAGGTGTGCAAGAAACAGCGCCTCGCCGGTGAGATCGCGCCTCTCGGTATCGCGGCCGAGCGGGTCGGTCCACCCTTCCGCATAGGCCGCATAGACCGCTTCCAGCACCGCGGCGAGCCGGTCCGGCAACTCTTCGCGCTCGGGCACGCTGAACGGAATGCCCGCTGCGCGGATCTTGTTCTTCGCCCGCACAAGACGTTTGCTCATCGCGGCGGGCGACATCAGGAACGCGGAGGCAATCGTCTTCGCTTCGAGCCCCAGCACGACTTGCAGCATCAGCGGCGTGCGGATCGCGGCTTCGAGCGCGGGGTGCGTGCACGCGAACAGCAGCGCGAGCCGCCGGTCGGGCAACGCGCCGGCTTCACGCTCGTCGATCTCGTCGGCGAGGATCGTGAGCTGGTTCGTCACTTCGTCGCCGACGCGGCGATGCCGCGCGCCGTCGATCGCCCGGCGGCGCGCGACCGTCATCAGCCACGCTTCGGGGTTCGCGGGGCAGCCACGCTCCGGCCAGTCGGCGAGCGCGGCCGCAAACGCGTCGGCCAGCGCGTCCTCGGCTGCGGCGACGTCGCGCGTGCGCATTGCCAGCAGCGCGACGAGCTTGCCGTAACTGCGACGAGCGACCGCCTCGGCGATCGAACGCGCGGCGCCGTCAGCGTTCACTGCCGCAGCCATACCGGCTCATGCAACCGAGGGCGCTTCGTACGGGGCAGTCCAGACGGGGCGCACTTCCATGAGGCCGTGCGCCGCGCCGGGGCAACGCGACGCCCACGCAATCGCCGCGTCCAGGTTGGGCACGTCGATCAGGTAGTAGCCGGCAAGCTGCTCCTTCGAATCGGAAAACGGTCCGTCGAGCACTTGCGGCTTGCCGTCGACGAGCCGCACCGTGGTCGCCGTGTTCGTTTGCTGCAGCCGGTTGGCGCCGACCAGCACGTCCGCTTTTTTCAACGATTCGGTGTACGCCTGATACGCGGCCACGCCTTGCTGCCGCTCGCTGGCGCTCATCTGGTTCCAGCCGTTTTCTTCCGAATAGATCATCAACAGGTATTGCATGTGAGCCTCCGTCATGGGGTTGAGGCGGGTAAATTAAATCGCGCCGCCATCACAATGACGCGCGGGCCGCATGCTGACGGACAAAAGGCCGCGAAAAATGTCGGACGGCGATGCAGGGTCGAGGCTAATCAGCCTCGCGCAGCGCATGAAGATTGTCCAGTGCTTCGGCGAGGCAAGCGGCAAATGCATGACAGGTTCCGCTGACCGGATCGGATTCGAGAGATGCTATGCCGGTCTCGAAGCTGATCGTCGGCACGAATGGCCTCATGACGAACTGTTCCGTGTCGCAACATTGCGCGATCAACCGGTTGACGATCGCCGCGCCGACCCCGCGCGCCGCCATCGCACAGGCCACGCTCACCGAATGGACCTCCGCGACCACATTGGGCGTTACCCGCGCGCTGCGGAACGCCGAATCCACTTCATGGCGAAGCGCGCTCTGACGCCATAGCAGTACGAGCGGCACGCCGTCCAGATCGCGCGGGGAGACGGTCGCGTTGCCGGCGAGCGGATGCGAGCTTGGTATCACGCACACCGATTCGCTTTTGAAGCGCCACTTCACTGCGAAGCCGGACAGGCGCGTCGGCAGTCGCACGAACGCCAGATCGACCTCACGGCTCAGCAATGCGCGCTCCGAAGCGTCGTAAGTACCCGAAAACACTTCCAGTACCGCGTCGCGATGCGTCTCGTAGAAATGCTGCATGACAGCGGGCAGCAGAAACTGGGCAAAGGTATTCGGAACCATGATGCGCACGAGCTTGCGCTGTGTGCCGGCCAGCCGCAATTGCTGCGCATGCCGTTCCAGGCAGCGCGCCGCCTCGACGATCGTTTCCACCTCCTGCACGAGCGCGTCACCTTCGCGCGTCGGCGTCAGGCGGCCCTGTTCGCGCACGAACAGGCTCAGGCCAAGATCCTCCTCCAACTGGCTCAGCAGACGACTCACCGCCGACTGCGAACAGCCCAGCCGCTGCGCGGCAGCCGTCGTCGTGTGCAGCGCTGAAATTGCCGCAAAAGCTTCGAGTTGCTTGAGATTCATTGCAGGTTCCGCATAGGGGTATGTGGATTCGACATAAGGTTGCGGACAGTTTTTTGCCGTCGAATGATCGGGGCGTTGCATGAGCCCGGTGCCGCTTGCGCCGTACCCCCCGCATTTTCATCATTTGAGGTTTCACACGCAATGATCGCCTTCATCATCCGGCGGCTCATCCAGAGCATCGGCGTATTGCTGCTCACGTCGGTGCTCGTCTTCTGCGGCGTGTTCGCCATCGGCGACCCGATCGCGATTCTCGTCCCGGCCGACGCGACCCCGGCCGAAATCGCCCAGGCCGTGCAATCGCTCGGACTTGACCGGCCGCTCTGGCAACAGTATCTGCATTTCATCGGGCGAGCACTGCACGGCGATCTCGGGCGCTCGTTCGTGTTCAACCAGCCGTCGATCCCGCTGATTCTCGAACGCCTGCCGGCAACGCTGGAGCTGGCGTGTGTGGCGTTGGTGCTGGCGCTGATAGTCGGTCTGCCGCTCGGCCTGATCGCCGGGCTGAAGGCGGGATCGGTGCTCGACCGCACGGTGATGACGGGCTCGATCCTCGGCTTCAGCCTGCCGAACTTCTGGCAAGGCATCATGCTCGTGCTGATCTTTTCGGTCACGCTGGGCTGGCTGCCGTCGGCCGGCCGCGGCCAACCCGGCATCCTGTTCGGCATCCACACCAGCCTCGCAACATGGGACGGCCTGCGGCACCTGCTGCTGCCCGCGCTGAACCTGTCGCTCTTCAAGATGTCGCTCGTCACGCGCCTCACGCGCGCCGGCGTGCGCGAAACGCTGCCGCTCGACTACGTGAAGTTCGCCCGCGCCAAAGGTCTGCGCGAGCGGCGGGTGATCTTCGTGCATGTCCTGAAGAACATTCTGATTCCCATCGTCACGGTGGTCGGCATGGAATTCGGTTCGTTGATCGCATTCGCCACCGTGACCGAGACGATTTTCGCGTGGCCTGGTGTCGGCAAACTGATCATCGACAGCATCACCAAGCTCGACCGTCCGGTGATCGTTGCGTATCTGCTGATCGTGGTCGCGATGTTCACGCTGCTCAACCTGCTCGTCGACATCATCTATTCGCTACTCGATCCGCGCGTGCGGCTGGAGGCGGTATGAGAAACAGCGCCACCGTTTTTGCATGGCGGCCCGACCGCAATACCACGTCGGGCATCGTGCTGCGCAGCCTGTTCGGCGAGCCGCCCGTCGCCGTGGCGACTTGCGTATGTCTTCTGCTCGTCGCGATCGCGCTGCTCGCGCCGTGGATCGCGCCGCAGAATCCGTACGATCTCGCCGCGCTCAATCTCGTCGACGGCCGCCTCCCACCCGGCGCGCGAGGCGTGAACGGTCACCTGTATCTGCTCGGCAGCGACGCGCTCGGGCGCGACATGTTCGCCGCCATGATGTACGGACTGCGCATCAGCCTTGGCGTGGGCCTGCTGAGCGGCGTCTTCGCGATGTCGCTCGGCACGACGCTCGGTCTTGTGGCCGCGTACTTCGGAGGTCGCGTCGACACGCTCGTGATGCGCGCCGTCGATCTGATGCTCGGCTTCCCGACAATCCTCGTCGCGCTGATGATGCTCGCCATTCTCGGCCAGGGTGTCGATAAAGTGATCCTCGCGCTGGTGGTCGTGCAGTGGGCGTATTTCGCGCGCACCGTGCGGGCCGTCGCCGCCGTCGAACGCCGCAAGGAGTATATGGAGGCCGCGTTTTGCCTCGGCCTGAGCCACCGGCGCGCGCTGTTCAGCCAGTTGCTGCCGAACTGCCTGCCGCCCGTCATCGTCATTGCGCTCGTACAGATTGCCGCCGCCATTTCAGCCGAAGCGACCTTGAGCTTTCTCGGTATCGGCCTGCCGGTCACACAACCCTCGCTGGGTCTGCTGATCGCAAACGGCTATCAGCAATTGATCGCGGGCTTCTACTGGATCAGTGTCTTTCCCGGCCTGTTGCTGCTCGTGCTGGTGTTCAGCATGAATATCGTCGGCGACAGTCTGCGCGAAGCATTGAACCCGCGTTTGCAGAAATAGGATTTCGCATGTCCACCCCTACCTTGTCCGTGCAGAATTTGCGCACGCATTTCTTTACTGGCGCCGGCGTCGCGAAAGCCGTCGACGACGCGAGTTTCGATGTCGCGCCAGGCGAGATCGTCGGCCTCGTCGGCGAATCCGGCTCCGGCAAATCGATTACGGGCTTCTCCGTGCTCGGGCTGATCGATGCGCCAGGACGCATTGTCGGCGGCCGCGTGCTATTCAAAGGCGAAGACCTGACGACCCTCACGCCTGAAGCGCTGCGCCGCTTGCGTGGCAATCGCATCGCGATGATCTTCCAGGATCCGATGATGACGCTGAACCCCGTTCTGCGCATCGACACCCAGATGATCGAGGCGGTCCAGGCCCACACGCGCGTATCGAAGCACGCAGCGCGGCAACGGGCGCGCGACGCCCTGGCGTCGGTCGGCATTCCTTCGCCGGACGAACGCTTGCGCGCGTATCCGCACCAGTTGTCGGGCGGCATGCGGCAGCGTGTGGCAATTGCGATCGCGCTGCTGCACGACCCGGAACTGATCATCGCCGACGAACCGACCACCGCGCTCGACGTCACGATTCAGGCGCAGATTCTCGCGGAAATGCAGAAGCTGTGCGCCCGCTCGCATACCGCCATGGTGTGGGTCAGCCACGATCTTGCCGTGGTCGCGGGGCTGGCGGACCGCATTTGCGTGATGTACGCCGGCCGGGTCGTCGAAACGGGCAGCGTCGACGAGATTCTCGAACGACCGCGCCACCCGTACACGATCGGTCTGATCGACTCCTTGCCCGAAAAAGCCCGGCGCGGCGAGTCGCTCAAGCAGATTCCGGGCATGGCGCCGAGCGCGCTCAAGCTGCCGGTGGGCTGTGCGTTCGCGCCGCGCTGTGCGTACGCCACGTCGTTGTGCCGCAGCGCCGAGCCGCCCGTCACCGGCGAGGGCACGCATCTGTTCCGCTGTTTCCATCCCCGTTCCGGAGCGCCCGCATGAACGCACCCCATGTCATGGCGCCGCTGGTCGAAGTCGACCACGTGTCGCGCCGCTTCGTCCGACGCCTGAACTACGCCGAGCGGATCGCCGGCTGGCTCGGCGCGCGCGCTGAGGAACAGATCGTCCACGCCGTCGATGATGTCAGCCTGACGATTCATCGCGGCGAAGTGCTCGGTCTGGTCGGCGAATCCGGCTGCGGGAAATCGACCCTCGGCCGGATGCTGGCCGGGATCGGCGCGCCGTCGAGCGGCTCGATCCGCACAATCGAGAAGACCGCCGAGCAATCCGCGCCGGGCAGCGAGCATGACGGCACTCGCGCTGGAAAGCGCACTCCGCGCCACCGGCTCGCCACCCAGATGATCTTCCAGGACCCGCTGTCGTCGCTCAATCCGCGCAAGCGGGTGCGCGACATTATTGGCGAGGCGCCGCTCGTGCACGGAATCGTCGAGCGCAAACAGCTGGACGCTTATGTCGTCGACGTGATGGAGCGCGTCGGCCTGAATCCGGATTTCCGCGAACGCTTCCCACATCAGTTTTCCGGCGGGCAACGTCAGCGCATCGGAATTGGCCGCGCCCTGGCGGTGAAGCCGGATTTCCTGATCTGCGACGAATCGATCGCGGCGCTCGACGTGTCGATCCAGGCGCAGATCATCAATCTCTTCACGCAACTGCGCCGCGATCTCGGTCTCACGTACCTGTTCATCAGCCACGATCTGGGCGTCGTCGAGCACATCAGCGATCGCGTCGCCATCATGTATCTCGGCCGTATCGTCGAAACCGCGCCGACCGTCGAACTGTTCGCCAATCCGCAGCATCCCTACACGATCGCGTTGCTTGCGCAGGTGCCGCGCCTGTCGAATCGCAAGCGGCAGTTCGAGTCGATTCAAGGTGAAATTCCGTCGCCGCTCGCTCCGCCCGATGGTTGTCACTTCCATCCACGCTGCCCGCACGCGACGCAGCGTTGCCGCACCGAGCGGCCTCTGTTGCGCCAGAGTGGCGCCGCCCATCAGGTCGCGTGTCATCTGGTGGAGGTGCGATGAACACGACGATTTCATCCATGCGCCGACGCGGCCTCATGCGCACGGCGGCAATCGCGCTCGCGTGCGGACTGAGCTTTGTCGGCGCGGCCGCCGGCGCGCAGGCGCGCTCGCTGACGATGGCGCTCGCGTCCGAGCCGCAATCACTCGATCCGCTGTTCTCGCGCACGCAGAACAATATGCAAACCGCCGAGAACATGTTCGAGCGGCTGATCGAACAGGACGACAATCTGCAGGTCCGGCCCGGCCTCGCGGTGTCGTGGCGCGCGGTCGATCCGCTCACGTGGGAATTCCATCTGCGCCCGCACGTGCGCTTCTCGGACGGCTCGACCATGACCGCCGACGACGTCGCGTATTCACTACGCCGTGCGCGCTCCGTGCCGAACAGCCCCGCGCCGTATTCGGGCGCGGTCGCGGATATCGAGCGTATCGAGGTCGTCGATCCGTTGACGCTGCGCATTGTGACGAAGACGCCTTCACCCGCGTTCGTCGAGCAGATCGGCCTCGTGTATATCGTGTCGCAGCACGCGAGCGCGGGTCACGCGAGCAACGACTACCGTCTGCCCGCTGTCGCGGTCGGCACCGGTCCGTATCGTCTCGTACGCTGGATTCCGGGCGACCGTCTCGAGCTCGTGCGCAACGACTACTACTGGGGCAAGCGGCCCATTTTCGACACCTGCACCATCCGCTTCGTATCGAACGACGCCGCGCGGCTGTCGGCCTTGCTGTCGGGCTCCGTCGATCTGATCGACAACGTACCGCCGGTCACGATCGGCCGCCTGCGCCGCGAACGAAACGTGACGCTCTATTCCGGTCCGTCCGCACGGCTCATCTATCTCGCACTGGATTCGTCGCGCGACGCTTCTCCGTTTGTCACCGCCGCCGACGGTTCGGCGATCGCGCGCAATCCGTTGCGCGACGTGCGAGTGCGCGAAGCCATCTCGAAGATGATCGACCGCAATGCGATCACGCAGCATCTGCTGAACGGTGCCGGACTGCCGGCCGCGCAAATCGTGCCGCCCGGCATGGGCGGCTATGACCCCCAGCTTCAACCGGACCGGTACGACCCGGTCGGCGCGCAACGCCTGCTGGTTGCGGCCGGCTATCCGAACGGCTTCCGGCTAACGATCCATTCGTCGAACGATCGCTTCGCGAGCGACGGCGATCTCGGCCAGGCGCTTGGCCAGATGCTCGCGCGCGGCGGCATCGCCGTGAGCGATGTCGTCACGCAACCGTACAACGTATATGCAGGCGCTGCCGCGCGGCGCAGCTACAGTGCGTTCGTCTTCAGTTTCGGCAATACGACGAGCGATTCCGCGATTGCGCTCACCAACGTGCTCGAAAGCTATTCACGTGAGAGCGGCACGGGCGCCTTCAACCGCACTCGCTATTCGAACCCGACGCTCGACCGGCTGCTGCGCGAAGCCGCGGCGACCTTCGATCCGGCGCAGCGCGACCAGTTGTTGCAACAGGCCGCGCACGCGGGCTTCAGCGACTACGGCATCGTGCCGCTCTATTTCCCGGTGGACTACTGGGCGGCACGCAACGGCGTGATTTTCCATCCGAACAAATCTGAACGCACCTCGCTGCTTTTCATCGAGACCCAACCATGACCGACGCTTTTTCCCGCAGCGGGGTGCTTCCCGCTGATTCGACGCTCAACCCGCTTGGCGACGTCATGGTGCCGATGCGCGACGGCGTGCGGCTCGCCACCGACGTGTACTTCCCCGCCGGTTACCGCGCGGGCATCGACGCGCCGCTGCCCACGATTCTCGAACGTACGCCTTATGGCAAATCCGATATCTCGCGTTCGGAAATCCATCACGGCGAGCCGCCCGCGAATCGCGCCGACGTGGCCCGCTATTTCGCCGCGCGCGGCTATGCCGTGGTGCTGCAGGACTGCCGGGGGCGCTACAACTCCGAGGGCACGTTCACCAAATACATCGCCGAAGGGCCGGACGGTTTCGACACGATCGAATGGATCACGCAACAACGCTGGTCGAACGGCAAGGTCGGCACGATGGGGCTCTCGTACGCGGCCCACACGCAGCTTGCCGCCGCCTGCCTGAATCCGCCGGGACTCGCGTGCATGGTGCTGGACTCCGGCGGTTTCGCCAACGGCTATCGCTGCGGCATTCGCCAGGGCGGCGCTTTCGAACTGAAGCAGGCGACGTGGGCCTTCAACCGTGCAAAGAACAGCACCGCGGCCGCCGAGAATCCGCTGGTTGCGGCGGCGCTGAATGCGAGCGATCTGCGTCAATGGTTTGCGCGGATGCCGTGGCGGCCAGGTCACTCGCCGCTGGCGACGGTGCCGGAATACGAGCGCTATCTGTTCGAGCAATGGACGCACGACGTGTTCGACGACTACTGGAAACAGCCAGGCATCTATGCCGAAGGCTATTACGACACCATGACGCGCGTGCCGACGGTGCTGATGTCGAGCTGGTACGACGCCTATGTGCGCAGCACGCTCGATAATTTCGCCGCGTTATCCGGCACGCCCGGCGCTCCGGCATATCTGATCATGGGTCCGTGGCTGCACGGCGACCGCAACGTGTCGTACAGCGGCGACGTTGAATTCGGACCCGACGCGGTGATCGAAGGCCAGATTGCGAAAGACTGGCTGGCGTTCCGCGCCGACTGGTTCGACCGCTGGCTGCAACCGAACGGCGCATCGAACGGGGCAGGCGGTGCCATTGCACGTATCTTCGTGATGGGCGGCGGCAGTGGCGCGCGTAATCCGCAGGGCCGCATGGAGCACGGCGGACGCTGGGTCAAGTCAGCGCAATGGCCGTTGCCCGGCACGCGCCTCACGCCGTTTTATCTTGCCGGGGACGGCTCGCTTTCGGCATCGAATGACGCTTTGCAGGCGGCGCCTGCTGCGACCTCGTATTCGTTCGATCCGTCCAATCCGGTGCCGACGATCGGCGGCGCGCTGACCTCGGGCGCGCCGGTTTTCGAAGGCGGCGCGTTCGACCAGCGCGAGGACGCGCGCTTCTTCGGCACGCGGCACATGGGCATGCCGCTCTCGGCACGCTCCGATGTTCTCGTGTTTCAGACCGAGCCGCTCGAAGAAGACGTCGCCGTGATTGGGCCGATTGTCGTGAAGCTGTGGATTTCATCCGATGCGCCCGACACCGACTTCACCGCGAAGCTGATCGACGTCTATCCGCCAAATGCGGATTACCCGCACGGCTACGCGATGAATTTGACCGACGGCATTTTCCGCTGCCGCTTTCACGAATCGTGGACCGAGCCGCGCGCCCTCGAAGAAGGCCGCGTCTACGCGATCGAAATCGAACCGTTCGCCACGGCCAATCTGTTCAGACGCGGCCATCGCATCCGCCTCGATGTATCGAGCAGCAATTTCCCGCACTTCGACGTCAACCCGAATAGCGGCGAGGCGCCCGCGCTGGCGCGCACACCACGCGTCGCGGTGAACCGCGTGCATTTCGGCGCGGGTCAAGCGTCGCACGTCGTACTGCCGCTCGTCCCGGTGGCTTCGCTCGAAGCCATGCAGGCGAGCCCGGCGGATAGCCGCAAAACCGGCTAGCAGCGCCTCCGCTCCACCCCGTTCCAGGTCATTGAGGCGTCGCGTTCAGCGCGACGTCCGAGGCCCCTTTTTGCCCGGATTTTCTGCGAAAGGCCGGAAGCGCCCGGACCCGGGCGCGACCGCTTCCGTGCGTCGCACGCCGATTTTTCAACAGTAAGACCCACTCCAAGAGGACAAGCACCATGCGCAAACAGACACTACCGGCGACGCTGCTCGCTATTAGCGGCATCGGCGGCATCGGCCTGTCGGCCGGCGCGGCACACGCACAGTCGAGCGTGACGCTGTATGGCATCGCCGACGGTGGTTTCACCTACACCAGCAATCAGGGCGGCAAGTCGAACTATCAGGCGACGGCCGGCAGCGAACAGGGTTCGCGCTGGGGCCTGCTCGGCAGCGAAGATCTTGGCGGCGGCAACCGCGCAGTATTCCGGCTCGAAAATGGCTTCAATCTGATGAACGGCACGGCCAGCGCGAATGGACGCATCTTCGGGCGACAAGCGTGGGTCGGTTTGTCGAGCGATCGCTACGGCACGTTGACGTTCGGCCGACAGTACAACGCGTCGCAAGATTCGCTGGAACCGCTGCAACTCGCCGCTGACACCGTGCAGTACGGCACGCATCCATTCGACGTCGACGATATCAACAACACGTTTCGCACTGACAACTCGATCAAATACGTGACGCCGACCTTCTACGGTCTGCAGATCAACACCCTGTACGCGCTGTCGGGAAATGCCGGCAATTTCGCGACGAACCGCTCGTACAGCGTCGGCGCGAGCTACGCGAATGGCCCATGGCACCTCGGCGCGGCGTACGTGATGCTCGATCATCCCGCCACCGACACCACCGGCGCGATTCCCTCCGACAACTACTTCACTTTCCTGAAGGGCATCAGCAAGCAGCGCATTTACGGCGCGGGCGGGCTGTACGACATCGGCAACGCAAGCGTCGGCTTGATGTACACCAACACACGCTTCGAACTGACACCCGCGAGCCAGTACCAGACCTACCAGAATGCCGAGGCGAGCCTGCGCTATCGCATTTCGCCGGCCGTGCATGCGGCGATCGGCGAGACCTATACGAATGTATCGACGAACGGAAAGGTGGACTCGTGGCACTACTGGCAGACGACCGCAGGGGTTCAGTACTTCCTGTCGAAATCGACCGATGTCTATATCGACTTGCTGTACCAGCGCGCCACGAACGTGGTCGCGCAGATCGAAGGAGCATCCGGCCCGTCCAGCAGCGGCACGCAGTTCATCGCCGTCACGGGCATCCGTCATAAGTTCTGAGCGCCAGCGAACACGCGGAAATCTATTGCCCGCCGGATCACCGCTGCCGATACTATTAAAGAATCGCCCCTAATTGATTTTTTATACTCGCGCTGAGGTTATTGGTCTTGTTAGATGCATGTCATCACTCAGTTAAATGACATGCATCTAACCAAGCCCGCCCGTGCTGACGCCGTTCAGCACGGGGTACTAGTCAATGCAATCCCCCAATTCGCGCGCATCGCAGAGTGCCTCTGCAGCGCCGCCTCAGTGTATCCTCGGCATCAGCCGACGCACGGCATCGGCTACGCGTTTCATAGACACCACAACTACATTTGCCATCGACAAACGCGTCGCACGCAATCGCGAACTACAAGGCGAATCTAACCAGTTCGATCTCTGAACCCGCTCCCCATTCAATACTCCACCGCGCCCCCAATGACAGAACCGCGACTTATCGAAATCACGCGCGCCGGGCACGGCGTGGACATCGACCTCGTCTATGCCACCGAGCGCAACCTGACCGGCAAGCCCATCTACAAGGAGGCCCACTGCCTGCTGCTCGAACCAGCCGAAGCCGCCTTGCGCAAGGCAGTCACGATTGCCCACGAGGCCGGCCTGACGCTGCGGATTTTCGACGCCTACCGTCCACCGCAGGCGCAGCAGGTGCTATGGGATTTTCTGCCGGACCCCACCTACGTGGCCGAGCTTGGCCGCGGTTCGAACCATAGCCGCGGCACGGCGATCGACCTCACGCTGCTCGATGCCAATGGCAACGAACTGGACATGGGCACGGGCTTCGACGCCATGACGATCGAATCCGAGCACTTCCATCCGGGCCTGCCCGAACACGTGCAGCGCAACCGCCTGTTACTGCTCGGCATCATGCACGCCGCGGGCTTCGCGCACATCAAGAACGAATGGTGGCATTACGAGCTGCCCGGCTCCCGTGCGCTGCCCGTGATCGACAACAGTGAAAGCGGCCCCTTGCGTCTCATGTAGTGGCTTTCGATTTCCGCGTCCGTTGTTCCCCGGCAGGCTCTACCCCATTCCTTATGGAGCGAGTATGAAACTGGTATTGCGCAATGCATTGGCAGCGGCAGCAATCGCCTCCGCCTTGGCCCTGTCGTTCACGGCGGCGAGCCCCGCCGCGGCGGCAACGCCGAAAGACATGTTCGTCATGGCGACTTTCCTCGACGAATTCACCACGCTCGATCCCGGCGAAGTCTACGAGCTGGTGCCGGAAGAATATGTGGCCAATACCTATGACCGGCTGGTGCGAGTCGATCTGAAAGACCCGTCGAAGTTCAACGGCGATGTCGCGCAATCATGGACCGTCAGCCCCGACGGTCTGACCTTCACGTTCAAGATTCGCCCGGGTCTCAAGTTCCACTCGGGCAATCCGTTGACCGCCGACGACGTCGCCTGGTCGATCCAGCGCACGGTCCTGCTCGACAAAGGCGCGGCCGCGGTGCTGCAAGGCATCGGCCTGACCAGGGACAACGCGCTCAGCAACGTGAAAAAGATCGACGACACAACCGTCAGTGTGACGACCGACCAGAAATATGCCCCGACGTTTGTCCTGAACGTGCTCGGCGCGTGGCCTGCTTCGGTGGTGGACAAGCAGTTGCTGCTCTCGCACCAGAAAGGCAACGACTTCGGCAACGACTGGCTGCGCACGAACGAGGCGGGCTCCGGCGCCTACAAGCTCGTCAAGTGGACGGCCAACGACAGCATCGTGTTGCAGCGCTTCGACGGTTATCGCTTACCGCTCGCGATGAAGCGCATTGTGTTGCGTCACGTGCCGGAAGCATCGAGCCAGCGCCTGCTGCTCGAGAACGGCGACGTGGATGTGGCGCGCAATCTGAGCCCGGACGACCTCGCCGCGCTGACAAAGTCCGGCAAGGCGCATGTGAGCGCCGTGCCACAGGCGACGCTTCTGTACCTCGGCCTCAACGTCAAGAATCCGAATCTGGCAAAACCGGAAGTCCAGGAAGCGATGAAGTGGCTGATCGACTATAACGGCATCCAGAGCAACGTCGCGAAGACCACCTACAAGGTGCACGAAACATTCCTGCCTGAAGGCTTTCTCGGCGTGCTGAACTCGAATCCTTACCAGCAGAACGTCGCAAAGGCCAAGGCGCTGCTGGCAAAAGCCGGGCTTCCAAACGGCTTCTCCGTGACGATGGACGTGCGCAACGGCTATCCGTACGGCGAAATCGCCGAGGCCGTGCAGGCCAATCTCGCCCAGGCCGGCATCAAGGTGCAGATCATCCCGGGCGACAACAAACAGACGCTCGCGAAGTACCGCTCGCGCTCGCACGACATCTATATCGGCGAATGGTCGGCGGACTACATCGACCCGCACAGCAACGCCCAGGGCTTCACCTGGAATCCGGATAACTCCGACAAGTCGGCCTACAAGATGCTCGCGTGGCGCAACTCGTGGAATATTCCCGATCTGACGAAGGAAACCAACGCGGCGCTCGCCGAATCGTCGACCACCAAACGCGCCGAGCTATACCAGACGATGCAGAAGCAGGTGCTTGCGAACTCTCCCTTCGTGATCATGTTTCAACAGGTCTCGCAGGTCGCCGCGCGGCCGGGCGTGACCGGGCTCGAAGTGGGTCCGATCAACGACCTCGTGTCGTATCGTGACCTGAAAAAGCAGTAACGTATGGGGCGAAGGCGAACCTGTTCCGGCTTCGCCTTCGACCGGGGAACCCATCATGTCGACTCCGCTCACGACTTTCGAGCGCATGCGCGCGCTTTCGGCTGAAAATGCCGGCGTGCGCTGGACCTTGCGCCTCGTGCGCTGGATCTTCACGCTCGTGATTACCTTCACCGGCTTGCTGGCGGTCACGTTCGTGATCGGCCGCAAGATACCGATCGACCCTGTGCTGGCGATTCTCGGCGATCGCGCCTCGGCGGCGGCCTACGCGGCGGCGCGCGTGCAACTCGGGCTCGACAAGCCGCTCACCGTGCAATTTCTGATCTACGCGCGCGATGTGCTGCATGGCAACTTCGGCATGTCGCTGCTGACGGCGCACCCTGTGGTCGAAGACATCCAGCGCGTGTTCCCCGCGACGCTCGAACTCGCGACCCTCGCGACCCTCATCGGTGTGCTGATAGGCGTGCCGCTGGGCGTGATCGCCGCCGTGCGCCACAACCGCTGGATCGATCATGTGGCGCGCTTTGTCGGTCTCGTCGGCAGCTCCGTGCCGGTGTTCTGGCTTGGACTCATGGGACTGCTGCTGTTCTACGCGAAGCTGCACTGGGTGGCCGGTCCGGGGCGCATCGATCCCGTATTCGACGGTATGGTCGATACGCATACGGGCAGCCTGCTGGTCGACTCACTCATCGCGGGCGAATGGGACGTGTTTTTCAATGCGTTCTCCCATATCGCGCTGCCCGCGGCCATTCTCGGCTATTACTCGGTCGCTTATCTGAGCCGGATGACGCGTTCGTTCATGCTCGAGCAGTTGAGCCAGGAGTACATCACCACGGCGCGCGCAAAAGGCTTGCCCGAGCGCCGGGTGATCTGGCGTCACGCCTTCGGCAATATCGCCGTGCCGCTTCTGACCATCATCGCACTCACTTACAGCTATCTGCTCGAAGGTTCGGTGCTGACCGAAATCGTCTTCGCCTGGCCCGGTATCGGCTCGTATCTGACGGGCGCGCTGCTGAATGCCGATATGAACGCCGTGCTTGGCAGCACGCTCGTGATCGGCGTCACGTTCATCGCACTCAATCTGCTGACCGACGCGCTCTATCGCGTATTCGATCCGCGCGCCCGCTGATGCTCCGGAGGTTTCTTCCGTGCTTCCCCCATTGGATCGATCAACGCAAACGCAGGACTGGCCAATGAATGCCATGCCCCGACGATGGAAAGACTGGCTGCTGAGCGACACGCCCGCGTCACGCAAACAGGCCGCGCTCGGGCTCGCTTATCGGCGCTGGCGACGCTTCGCGGGCAATCCGCTGTCCGTGTTCGGCTTTGTGATTCTCGCCTTGCTGATCATCGTCGCGGCAATCGGACCGCTGATCGCGCCGCACGATCCGTTGCAGCAAGTCCTCTCCGACCGCCTTCTGCCGCCGGGTTCGCCATCGCACTGGTTCGGCACCGACCAGCTTGGCCGCGACATCCTCTCGCGGCTCATCTACGGCTCGCGGCTCACGCTTTCGATCGCGATTCTCGTCGTGGTGATCGTGGTTCCAGTCGGCCTCCTGATCGGCACTACGGCCGGCTTCTTTGGCGGCTGGGTCGACAACGCGCTGATGCGGATCACCGACGTGGCCCTGGCGTTTCCGAAGATCGTGCTCGCGCTCGCGTTCGCGGCCGCGCTGGGACCGGGTGTCATGAACGCCGTGATCGCGATTTCGATTACGGCGTGGCCGGCCTATGCGCGTCTCGCGCGAGCGGAGACTTTGCGGCTCGTGCAAGCCGATTTCATTCACGTCGCGCGGTTACAGGGCGCGTCGCGGCTGCGCATCCTGTTGCGCTATATCGTGCCGCTGTGCTCGTCGTCGGTGATCGTGCGCGCGACGCTCGATATGGCCGGCATCATTCTTACCGTCGCGGGTCTCGGGTTCCTCGGCCTCGGCGCGCAACCGCCGAGCCCCGAATGGGGTTACATGGTCGCGTCGGGCCGCAACGTGCTGCTCGATTCGTGGTGGGTGGCCACCATTCCGGGCTTTGCCATTCTGCTGGTGAGCCTCGCCTTCAACCTGCTCGGCGACGGTCTGCGCGACGTCTTCGATCCTCGCCATGGAAGCTGACATGCCCGCCGATATCACCGAACCCCTGTGCGAAATCGACGACCTGCGAATCGGTTTTCGCGGCCACGACGGCGAATTGACGGAAGCCGTGCGCGGCCTGTCGCTGACCCTCCATCGCGGCGAGCGGCTTGGCATTGTCGGCGAATCTGGTTCGGGCAAATCGCTGTCCGGGCGCGCGTTGCTCGGCCTGCTGCCGCCTGCCGCGCAATGCCATGCGAAGGCGATGAAGTTCGATGGCCAGGATCTGCTGGCGATGTCGGCACGCAAGCGCCGGCAACTATGCGGGCGGCAGATGGGCATGATCCTGCAGGATCCGAAATACTCGCTGAACCCGGTGATGACCGTCGCGCAGCAGATGCGCGAAGCGTTCGATCTGCACGGCCCGAAACTGGGCCGCCGCGAGATGCGCGAGAAGATCGTCGCGGCGCTGGCAGCGGTGCACATCCGCAATCCGGAGCGTGTCGCCGATGCGTACCCGCACGAGTTGTCGGGCGGCATGGGACAACGCGTGATGATCGCCATGATGGTGTCGTCCGGCCCGCGGCTTCTCGTCGCCGACGAGCCGACCAGCGCGCTCGACGTGCTCGTCTCGATGCAGGTGCTCGCGATTCTCGACGAAATGATCGAAAAGCACGACACGGGCCTCATTTTCATCAGCCACGACCTGCCGCTCGTCATGTCGTTCTGCGACCGCGTCGTCGTGATGTACGCGGGGCGCGTGGTGGAAACCTGTGCGGCTCGCGATCTCATCCACGCCGAGCATCCTTATACGCGCGGCCTGCTCGCGGCGAATCCCCCGCTCGTCAATCCACCCGATGAATTGCCCGTGCTGAAGCGGGACGCAGCGTGGCTCACGCAATCGACTGGAGCATCGGTATGATCGACGTCGACGCCCTGACGGTCCGCTTCAAGACAAAAACCGGTTACTTCGAGGCCGTGCGCGAGGCGAGCTTTCACGTCGGCGAAGGAGAAGTTTTCGGGCTGGTCGGCGAATCCGGGTCCGGCAAGTCGACGATCCTGCGCGCGCTGACCGGCCTCGCGCCCATCGCTGGCGGCACTATGACGATCGGCTCGCACGTGCCCGGAGAAAAGATCAACCGCTCGTTTCGGCGCGACGTGCAGATGGTCTTTCAGGATCCGTACGGCGCACTGCATCCGCGTTTCACAGTGGATCAGACCTTGCGCGAACCGCTGAGCATCAACGGCATCGACCGGCAGGACAAACGCATTGTCGACGCGCTGAACGAAGTCGGGTTGGGTCCGGCGTATCGCTTTCGCTATCCGCATCAGTTGTCGGGGGGCCAGCGGCAGCGCGTCTCGATCGCACGGGCGCTGATTGTCGAACCGCGCGTGCTGCTGCTCGATGAGCCGACGTCCGCGCTCGATGTGTCGGTGCAGGCCGAGATTCTCAACCTGCTGCGGCGGCTTCATCGTGAACGCAACCTGACGATGATCCTCGTGAGCCACAACCTGGCGGTGGTCGGCTTTCTCTGCTCGCGCGTCGCGGTCATGCGTAGTGGCGAGATCGTCGAGCAGTGCGATATCGCGTCCATTCGCGCGCAACAGGTCGAGCATGAGTACACGCGCCGCCTGCTGCTCGCGACTACGGGCTATCAGCGCGAGCCGGTTCAGGCGATCGGAGTGGACGCAGCGTTGTAAAGGCTCATACAGACGGCGCGCGATGCGTCGAGTGGCTGGTCTGCACTGCACGGCGGCTGCGGATTGGAGCCGGGGTGCGCCGCAGGAGCGCCGCGGCCACGCTGGCAACATCCTCGCCGTAGCCTTCGATAGGTTCGCGCAAACCTGTTCTCATTCGTTTCGCGCCGGAAGGCGCGACGGCCCTGCTTGGGGCAGCATTCGTTGCAGCACGTGGTCTTTCAGAACGAAGCGATGGAACAATGCCGCGACCACATGCAGACCGATAAGCGTGAAGAGCACCCATGCGAGGACGCCGTGCACATCACCCATTTCATGGCCGAAGGCCGAGCCCGGCTCGCTCAACGCCGGGTATGGCACGACGCCCAGCAGGCGGACCGTCCAGCCGCGCGAAGATGCGTTGATCCAGCCAAGCAGGGGCACGGCCAGCAAGGCTGCATAGAGCAGAAAATGCGTAATGCGCGAGACTGTGTTGAGCAATGGCGGCAAATCTTCCGGGCTTGGCCAGTGGGTCAATCGCCATAGAACCCTGACCAGCATAACGGCGATGAGTGCCGAGCCGACGCCGAGATGCCAGGCTATCAGGCCGACGGGTTGCGTGTCCTTGTGGACATCGGGCATCGTCCAGCCAATCACAAACTGCATCGCGATCAGGACGGCCGTCAGCCAGTGCAGCGTCCGCGCTACCGCGTCGTATGCGGGAAGCCGCGTTTCATAAACCTTACCCATCCGTGCTCCTCGATTCGCCCAGAAATTGATTGGATTGACGACGCGCGCGGCCAGAAACTCTCAAATCGACAGCCGGAAAATACACCGCCCAAACGAACCGATACTAACGACCTCACCTTAAGGAAACCTGATGCGAGCAGAGCCGCACCGCGAATTTAACGGCGGCTTTTTTAGGCCGCGGCCCGCTAGAGTCCGCCAGAGCCCGCTAGATGCCCGGCATGACCGGATAGGGCTCGGTGTGATCCTCCACGCGCTTGACACCGGGTATGGTTTGCGCCGCGACGCGGACCGCCTCGACGGCTTCCAGCGAATGGAAGATGCCCCACAGATGCACGACTCCATCCGTGACGACGATATTGCGTCCGGCGAAGCTCCACTTGCGACCCGCGAGTTCGCCCATCAACATCGCGCGGATTTCGCCGTCGGAAAGCGTCACATCCGATGCCGGCTCATCCGGTACGCTCGCCAGCGCCTGGACGAGATTGGCTCGGCTCACGATGCCCACGAGCCGCCCCGCGTCCGTCACGGGCACACGTTTAATGCGCCGGGTTTCAAGGATGCCGGCCACTTCGCCGAGTTGCGTTTCGGGCTGAACGGTCACCACGTCGGTGGTCATTACATCGCGAACTTTCAGCGCGTGGGTTTTGATGTAATCCCGTGCCTCTTCGCTCGCGGACCAGAAATCGAGCCACGAGGTTCGCGTGCGCTCGTCGGTGCCGATTTCGGCACGGCGGAACAGATCGCCTTCGCTGATCATGCCGGCGACATGGCCGTCGTGATCCAGGACCGGTGCGCCGCTAATGCCGTTGTCGACAAAAATTCTGGCGACCTCTCGCACGGTCATTTCAGGTGTCACGGATATAACGTTGCTGGTCATGACATCGGATGCGCGCATGGTAAGCCTCCTGAACAGTTAGGATAATTGAATTCGCGGGACGCCCGTCTCGGCCTTCGGTATCCGGAACCGCCGAGCCCCCGCTGTGATTCGAGATTAGGCCGGTACGACGTCCTGTCGTTTGATATGGATCATCTCGAAGGGCGTTGCATGCGCCTGTCGGCCCGAACGTGGCTCAGATCAACCCGACGCCGGCCATTCGTTGTCGACTAGCCGGCATGCCATCTGTCGTTCCGAGCGGCTTACATCTTGAAGATGCGGCTGAGCGGGGAATTAAAAGGACGCCGTGAGCATGGATTTTTGTGCGCTCGAACGCGAAAAGGCGCGCACATGAAGCGATGGACCAAAGGTGCTTGGCAGACCTCACTCCGGCTCAGCAGGACAGTCGCGCGGCTGAACCGACACGGTATGCGACATCTCGAGCCGAACCCATTCCATCCCCTCGCGCAAACCCGCCAGGACGGCTTCGCGCTCAGTCGGAAAAATACTGCTGTGCGTGAACCGGTGTTCGAACATTCCCTCCGGCGTGCGATGACTGAGCTGGATCGTGCAGTCGAAGCCGCCCGCCGTGCAATGCGTCGTTGCGGCGACCGACCAGTCGCCGTCACTTACGTTACCCGAGATCGTCATGGGTCGCTCCTTGTTCGGTACGTTGTCGAATGAATCGCGCGCTGTGAGCCACGACCACCGGCGAACGACGAAAGAAGAAATCATCATCGTCCTTGCGGCGCGGTCGCGATTGATTTCCATCAAGGCTGCCGCGCTTCCTGTCGTTCGCCAGCCTCCTGTCGTGACCGCGTGCGGCGCTCCGCTTCCTACTTGACATGCATCGATGGCGCCGCCCGACACTCAGCCAGAGTCGACGCCACCCACGCTAACCTGCCGCCGGTGCAACGCACAGTCGGCCGTGTTGCAGACGAGGCCCCCGCAAGGGTCGGCTCGTGCTATTTTTCGAAGCCCAACCCGACATCGCCAGCACGCCCTTCCAATGCACAGCGCCGATTTAGAGACCTCACCCACCGCACCGGCGCGCAGTTCGCCGTGGGCCCTCTTCTGTATCTTTTTGCGGCTGGGGTTGACTTCGTTCGGCGGTCCGGCGGCTCATCTCGGCTACTTTCGCGACGAATTCGTCGCGCGCCGCCGCTGGCTCGACGAACACACGTTCAGCGACCTGGTGGCGCTGTGCCAGTTTCTGCCGGGGCCCGGCAGCAGCCAGGTCGGCATCGCCATCGGACGCCTGCGCGGCGGTATTGCCGGTGCGGTAGCGGCTTGGCTCGGCTTTACCCTGCCGTCGGTGCTGTTGCTCGTGGCCTTTGCGTCCGGCTTCGCGCAGCTGTCGGATACGGCTTCGCTTCATCTGCTGCGGGGGTTGAAGATCGCCGCGGTCGCGGTGGTCGTCCAGGCGGTCTGGTCGATGGGACGCATGCTGTGCCCGGACCGTGCACGCGCGACGATCGCCGCGGCCTCGGCCATGACCGTGATCCTGCTCGGCGGAGCCTACGGGCAGCTTGCGTCGATCATCGCCGCGGGGATTGCCGGCGCCGCGTTTCTGAGGTCGTCGACCGAGGTGCCGCGTGCGCCGCTCGGCATGCCCGGGTCTAAAACCGGCGCGCTCGTTTGTCTCGCGGCCTTCGCACTGCTGCTGTTCGGGCTGCCCGCCGTCGCGGCCTATCTACGCAGCTATCCGCTCGATCTGTTCTCGGCGTTCTACCGGGTCGGTTCGCTCGTATTCGGCGGTGGACACGTCGTGTTGCCGCTGCTGGAAGCGGTTGTCGTGCCGCGTGGCTGGGTTCCCGCGAACACCTTCATGGCCGGCTACGGCGCGGCCCAGGCGGTCCCGGGTCCGCTTTTTACGTTCGCCGCGTTTCTCGGCGCCGCGAGCAGCGGACATCCGGCGGGTATGGCGGGCGCACTGATCGCCACCGTGGCGATCTTCCTGCCTTCGTTCCTGCTGGTCGGCGCGGCGCTACCCCTGTGGGGCGAATTGCGCGCGTTCGCACCGATGCGCCGCGCCATGGCCGGCATCAACGCGGCCGTGGTCGGCATCCTGCTCGCCGCGCTGTACGACCCCGTGTGGACCAGCGCAGTGCATGCCGGACGCGATTTTGCGCTAGTCGTCGTGGCGCTCGTGCTGCTTGGCTGGTGGCGAGTGCCATCGTGGGCAGTCGTACTGATCACGGCGGCGCTCGCCTGGTGGGTCGTATAGGTCGTGTAAAGCGAGTCTTCTCTCTCACCTGACGCGCGCATTACTTGCGCTGCGCCGGCGGTTCCTGTCGCGCTCCGTTGATCCAACTCAACGGGTGTCTCTGCCGCGCGAGTATGGTCTAGGGAACACCTCCACGGCCATCAGGGGACCCCACCATGAATAATTCCGCATATCCCGCCAGGCATCCGGTCGCGGATCGGGCCCAGGAAGAAGCCATCGCACCCGGGCATTTCTATCTCGTGGGAGGCGGTATTGCGTCGTTGGCCGCCGCGGCCTTCCTGATTCGCGACGCCGATGTGCCCGGCTGTCTGATCACGATCTTCGAAGCACTCGACAAACCGGGCGGCAGCCTCGACGGCGCCGGCTCGCCGCAGGAAGGCTACGTCGTGCGCGGCGGCCGCATGCTCGAGAGCAAGTATCTGTGCACCTACGATCTGTTCGATTCGATTCCCACGCTCGACGGCCGCAGCAGCGTCACCAAGGAAATCTTCGACTGGAACGAGACGATTCGCACTTCGTCGAAAGCGCGCCTCGTGCGCAACGGCCAGCGCGAAAACGCGCCTCCTTATGGCCTTGCGGAGACGCACCTGCTCACGCTTGGCCGTCTTTCTCTCGAACCTGAAGCGCTATTGGGCGACAGCCGGATCTCCGATCACTTCAAGCCCGACTTTTTCGAAACCAATTTCTGGATCATGTGGTGCACGACGTTCGCCTTCCAGCCATGGCATAGCGCCGTCGAATTCCGGCGCTACCTGCTGCGTTTCACGCATATGACGCCGGGCTTCAACCAGTTGCACGGCATCATGCGCACGGTATACAACCAGTACGATTCGATGGTGCGGCCGCTGCGAAAATGGCTCGACGAACGAGGCGTGCGATTTCGCGCCAACACGCGGGTCATCGATCTGCGATATGACGAAAGCGGCGCACTGAACCGGGTCGCGGCTATAGTCTGCGAACAGGACAACCGTCGCATTGAAGTTCCGGTGGGTGAAGCCGACAAGGTGATCGTCACGCTCGGTTCGATGACGGCGGGATCGAGCCTCGGCGGCACGAACCGCGTTGCCGTGCCCGATCATCAAGACAGTAGCGGCGCGTGGGCGCTCTGGAAAACGATCGCGGCAGGACGCGCCGAATTTGGCCACCCATCCGTGTTCGCCGATCACGTCGACGAATCGAAATGGCTTTCCTTTACCGCAACGTTGCACGATCCGACACTGTTCCGCCTGATCCGCGATCTGACCGGCAACGTGCCGGGCGAAGGCGGCCTGATCACGTTTGCTCAATCGAATTGGCTCGCCTCCATCGTCCTGCCGCACCAGCCGCATTTCATAGGTCAGCCGCAGGACGTCGAGGTGTTCTGGGGCTATGGGCTCTTCGTCGACAGGCCCGGCAATTTCGTCGGCAAGCCGATGGTCGAATGCACGGGGCGCGAAATCATGATCGAGCTGCTCGGTCATCTGCACGTTCAGGCGGAGGCGTCGCGCATTCTCGACGACGCGATCTGCATTCCGTGCCTCATGCCGTTCATCACCAGCCAGTTCCTGCGGCGCAAACGCGGCGACCGGCCCAAAGTGGTACCCGAGGGCTGGGCGAATCTCGCGTTCGTCGGGCAGTTTTGCGAGTTGCCGAACGACGTCGTGTTCACTGTCGAATATTCGGTGCGCTCCGCGCAGACCGCGGTGTACACGCTGCTTGGGTTGAATCGCCCGGTGCCGGCGGTGTACAAAGGCCAGCATGATCCTCGCGTGGTGTATGGCGCCGCTTCGGCGCTGCACAGCCACTAAGCGCCGCTGTTTTTTAGCGCCTCGTGCCGACGCGCTGACAGACCCTACCGCACGTACGCTGAGAGAAACGCCGTGGATCTCGACGGAACACCGCTGAAACCCCGCGGCTCGCTTCTAGCGCGCCTCAAGGAACATCCGCTTGCGCGGCTCGGACCCGGTCTCATCACGGGCGTCGCCGACGACGATCCGAGTGGCATCGCCACCTATTCGCAGGCCGGCGCGCAGTTCGGCCTGAACATGCTGTGGACCATGCCGCTCGCGTTCCCATTGATGGCGGCCGTCCAGTCCATGTGCGCGAACCTCGGCCGCGTGACCGGCAAGGGTCTGGCCGCGAACATCAAAGATGTGTTTCCGCCCGCCGTGCTCTATGCCGTGGTGCTGCTACTGCTGGTGGCCAATACGCTGAACATTGCCGCCGACGTAGCGGCCATGGGTGAAGTCGCGCAACTGGTCATCGGCATCGACCGTCACGTCATGACCGTGTGCTTCGTGTTCGCCACGCTGCTTCTGCAGATCTTCGTGCCTTACCATCGTTACGTGTTTTTTCTGAAATGGCTGACCGTATCGCTACTCGCCTATGCTGCCGTGCTGTTCGTCGTCCACGTGCCGTGGGGCGACGTGGCGCTGCGCACGCTCTGGCCGCATTTCGCCCTGAATGCGAATGCGGCGGCGATGGTAGTCGCCGTGTTCGGCACGACCATCAGCCCCTATCTGTTCTTCTGGCAGGCCTCGGAAGAAGTCGAGGACCTGCACGCGCGTAAGGACAGCGCGCCGCTCGTCAGCGACGCCCGCTTCGCGCGCGCGGAACTGCAGCGCATCCGCTGGGACACGTGGAGCGGCATGCTCTACTCGGATTTGACCGCCTACTTCATCATGCTGGCGACCGCCGTGACGCTGCACGCGGCCGGTGTGACCGACATCACCACGGCCGCTCAGGCGGCAAGCGCGCTGCGTCCGCTCGCCGGCCACTTTGCCTATCTGCTGTTCGCGCTCGGCATACTCGGCGTGGGATTCATCGGGGTGCCGGTGCTGGCCGGCTCCGGCGCCTATGCGTTGGCGGAAGCCATGGGCTGGCCAGAGGGACTGGAGCGCAAGCTGCGCGATGCGCGCGGCTTCTACGGCATCATCGCCGTGAGCGTGCTGGCTGCGCTGGCCATCCAGTATTCGTCGATCAGTCCGATGAAGGCGCTGTTCTGGAGCGCGGTCATCAATGGCGTGGTCGCCGTGCCGCTGATGGCGGTGATCCTGCTGCTCGTCTCGAAGCGCGCGGTGATGGGGGACTTCACCGCGAGCCGGCCGCTCCTCGTACTCGGCTCGATCGCGACGGTGGTCATGGGCTCGGCCGCCGTAATGATGCTGCTGCCGGCCTAGACGCGGCACGCGGATCAGCAGGCCCACTCCTGCGCTGCGTGATGCGCGAGATGGCGTGTCAGCCCGCTGACGAAAAGCCGCGCCACCCCGCAGCCGCCGTTGATCTGTATCAAAGGGGCCGCGGCCATCGTTCCTAGACTCAAGCTCACTTATCCGCGCTTCACCGTCCCTTCCAGGAGCGACTGCCATGAGCTACAAAACGATCGTTGTCCACCTCGACACCAGCCCGAACGCCCATCCGCGGCTCGAAATCGGGCTGCGTCTGGCCAAACAGTTCGGCGCACATCTGACCGGCGCCTTCGCCGTCTTCAGCCCGGACCCTCGCTCGCTCTATGTCATGGCCGGGACTGCGGAGTATTACCGGCAGCATGAAGCGACGCGCACGGAGCGGCGCGCGGCGCTCGAACGGCTGTTTCACGCCGAACTGCGGCGCGCCGACGTGCCGGGCGAATGGGTGGCCATCGACGAGCCCGCCAGTCTCGCCGTGCCGCGTGCGGGCCGCTGCGCCGACCTTATCGTGGCAGGCCAGAACAATCCGGAGGATCCGGAATCGTATGTCGGCGACTTCTTTCCGGAAAACCTCATTCTGTCGTGCGGCCGCCCGGTGCTGCTTGTGCCTTACGCAAGCAATGAAAGGTCGACGGGCGGGCGGGTCCTGGTCGCGTGGGACGGCAGCCGCGAAGCCACGCGCGCCGTGCACGACGCGCTGCCGTTTATGCGCACGGCGAGCAGCACGACGATTCTTACTGTCAACGGGATGCACGAATTCGAGCCCGCCCGAATCCCCGGCGCGGACATTGCAACCGTGCTGGCACGGCATGGCGTGCAGGTGGAAATCGTCGACATCGAAACCGGACCGGGCGGCTCGGTCGGCGAGTTGCTGCTGTCACAGGTGGCCGACAGCGGCGCCGATCTGCTGGTGATGGGCGCCTATGGCCACGCCCGCTGGCGCGAGCTGGTGATGGGCGGCGCCACGCGCACGATTCTCCGCTCGATGACGGTGCCCGTGCTGATGTCGCACTGAGTGGCGCCGGAGTCGGCCCGGTACGTGGGCATCCACACGGACGCGACGGGTTCGCCGCCTGGTGGCACTGGCATGTAGCGAGCATTTAACGGAAAATGAACGCAAATCAGTTGCTCGCCAGGTGCAGATGCCGCCGAACAAAAGTGTCCGCCTCACGCGCGGCCGTGCGGGCATCGGCGGGCAACGCGACCCGTCCTTTCGCAGCCTTTCCAAAGAGGCGCACATGCCCGTCAGTGGTAACCCGCCACCTTCCCGCACTGCCGCTTTGCGCGGGCTGTGCGGCTCGTTTGCAGCGCCGCCGGCTCTCGCAGCGGCGACAGTGTTCGTCGTGACACTGGGCGTCATGCTGGCCGCACGGCACTGGTTCGATCCCGTGCTGTTCATCTGCGTCGCCGCCGCTTTGCTCCTCGCTACGAGCGCGTATGTGCTCGTGCGCACCCATCGCAACGACGCTCATGCAAACGGCGAAACGAACGCAGGCACTAGTCAGTCCGCCTTGAACGAGGCTCGCATGATGGCGATCATTCGTTCGTCGATGGAAGCGATTATCACTATCGACGAACAGCAGCGAGTGGTCATCTTCAATCCCATGGCGGAGCGGATTTTCGGCTGCTCCGCCATGGACGCGATCGGCGCCCCGCTTGCTCGCTTCATTCCGGAGCGGTTTAGAGCGGCGCATGCGCAGCATGTCGCCCAATTCGGCGTAACCGGCGTGTCGGACCGGCAGATGGGCAATCAACGCGTGCTGGCGGGCTTACGCGCCAACGGCGAGGAATTCCCGCTCGAGGCCTCGATCTCGCAGATTCGCGACGGCGACACGCGGCTTTACACGGTGATGCTGCGCGACATCACGGAACGCGTCAAAGCGGAGTGCGCGCAACGTCAGGCGCGCGAGGAACTGCGCGAACTGTCGGCCAATCTGCAGAATATCCGCGAAGACGAGAAAACGCGCATCGCCCGTGAACTGCACGACGATCTTGGCCAGCAACTTACCGCGCTGAAAATGGATATCTCGTCGGTCGAGCAGGCGCTGGATGCCTCGGCTGGCGCAGCGGTGCGCGACCAGTTGCACGGCATGCGCCGCTTGATCGACACAACTGTCGCCTCGGTTCGCCGCATCGCAGCGGATTTGCGGCCCGTCATGCTCGACGACCTCGGGCTCATTCCAGCGATCGAATGGCTCGCCAACGACTTCACCAACCGCTACGGCATCGACGTGGAGCGTCAAATCGAGACCGGCGACGCTCGCTTCAGCCCGGCAGGCGCCACCGCGCTGTTCCGGATCGTGCAGGAGGCGCTGACAAACGTTGCGCGCCATGCGGACGCCACGCTGGTGACACTCAGCCTGCAGGCGAAGGAGCAGGCCTTCGAGCTCAGCATCGCCGACAATGGCCAGGGCGCGCACCGCACGGCCGAGCCGGCGGCCAAATCGTTCGGCCTGCTCGGCGTTCGCGAACGCGCGCACATGCTCGGCGGAGCGGTCGATATTCATACCGCGCACGGCAAAGGCTTTGTGCTGACTGTCACCATTCCGGCGGAGACCGTACAAATGCAGGAGATACAAACATGACGCGCGTCCTGATTGCCGACGACCACGCGCTGGTGCGCGACGGTCTGCGCCATATCCTGCAGGGCGCAAGCGGCTTCGAAGTCACCGGCGAAGCGAACGATAGCGTCAGCACCGTCGCGCTGATCCGCGAGCGGGCAGCCGACGTGCTGGTGCTCGACCTGTCCATGCCCGGCCGCAACGGCGTCGAGTTGATCAAGCAGATCAGGGAAGAGAAGCCGGCGCTGCGCATTCTGGTGCTGACCATGCATGCCGAGCAGCAATACGCGGTGCGCGCGTTCAAAGCCGGCGCGTCCGGCTACCTGACGAAGGAAAGCGCGAGCGCCGAACTGGTGGCGGCCGTGACCAAGGTCGCCGCCGGTGGGGTGTACGTGAGCCTTACGATGGCCGAGCGGTTCGCGCAAAGCCTGAATGAACCGACCGATCTGCTGCCGCATCAGCGGCTATCGGATCGGGAATTCGACGTCCTGAAGCGCATTGCAGCCGGTCAAACGATCACCGAGATCGCGGCCGAACTGTGTGTCAGCAGCAAGACCGTCAGCACGTATAAGACGCGCATCCTCGAAAAAATGCAGATGCCGCACGAAGCGGCGCTGGTGCGCTATGCGATGCGCCATAAACTGGTCAGCGACGAAGACGACGGCATCTGAGCGCCGTCGCAGCCTTCCGCTGCCGGGTGGCGCCGCACCGTGTGCGCCCCGGAAAACCGCGCGCCCCTCTGATCTGTAGCGCTACCCACTCGCAGCACGCAGCATCGGCCTCATGCGCCTGAGCATCGTGTAGGAAATTCCCTACACACCTTCCCGCTTGCCTACTCGAAGCTCATTCGGCGCCGATTTTATTTTGAGATAACGCGGCCGATACTTCGAGTCATGAACTCAAGCCCTGACCTCCGCGCGCTGCGTGTTTTTCTCGCCGACGATGCCGTGTTGGTGCGGCGCCGTCTGGCCGCGCTGCTCGGCGCGCTTGACGGCGTTGAGATCGTCGGCGAAGCCGAGGAGCCCGCTGCGGCATTCGCGGGCATCGACACGGGCATGGCCGATCTGGTCGTGACGGAGTTGCGTCTGAGCGGCGGCACCGGCATGGAGTTGCTGGGGTTGCTTGCACAAAGAATGCCGCATGTGGTTGTCATGGTGCTGACGAATCATTCCGGCGCCTGGTTTCGGCGGGCATGCCTGAAAGGCGGCGCCCACTACTTTTTCGACAAGACCGGCGAATTCGATCTCGCGCTAAACACGATCCAACGGATTGCTGGCGAACATCGCACGCACGCCGTCTTTGAACAGGAGCACACCATGTCTGACGTCGCCGCATCTCCCGCCATCGCGCCCGCGCTTGCCCGTCCACAAGGATCGCCGCTCGCTGGACGAGTATCGGCAAGCGCAGGCGCGTCACGCAAGGGCGCACCGAGCTGCACGGCCTGCTCGATGCGCTCTATCTGCATGCCGCACGGACTGACAGTCGAAGAATTGCAAAGGATCGAATCGCTTATCTGCCCGTCGCGAACCATTAAACAGGGCGAAACGATCTATCGCGCGAACGACTCGTTCCAGAGCATCTACGCCGTACGCGCGGGCTCGTTCAAGACCGTCGTCATGCATCGCGACGGCCGCGAACAGGTCACCGGCTTTCATCTCGCCGGCGACTCGCTGGGCCTGGACGGCGTCTGCTCCGGCTACCATAGTTGCGATGCTGTCGCACTCGAAGACAGCAAGGTTTGCATCATCCCCTTCCATCTTCTCGAAGCCATGTGCCGCGAAGTCAAAGCCGTCCAGCAACACGTGCACCGCATGATGGGCGGCGAGATCGTGCGCGAGTCATCGCAGATGATGCTGCTCGGCACGATGTCCGCCGAGCAGCGGGTGGCGACATTCCTGCTGAATTTATCGGACCGCCTGAGAATGCGCGGATATTCGCCGGCGGAATTTCATCTGCGCATGACGCGTGAGGAAATCGGCAGTTATCTGGGAATCAAGCTCGAAACGGTCAGCCGGATGCTCTCTAAATTTCAGCGCGACGGACTGCTCGATACACACGGCAAGGACATCAGGATTCTCGATCACGAACGCCTTGTGCGGGTTTGAATCGGGAAGCCGCTCGCGACCGGGCCGTCGGCCGCAAACACCGCGATCGTAAAGCGACGCGGTTCAACGGACCCGGCCACGCTAACGGACGGCGAGCACTGCCGCGCCCGTGAGCCTGCCATCGCGCAGATCGCTCAAGGCCTGATTGGCCTCCGTCAGCGGATAAGTCGTCGTTTTGATCTCGAGGCGCGTCTCGCCAGCAATGCGCATGAAGGCGAGTCCATCATCGCGGGTCAGATTCGCAACCGACACCACGCGCCGCTCGCCCCACAGAAATGCGTACGGAAACGACGGGACGTCGCTCATGTGAATGCCGCCGCAGACCACCACGCCACCTTTCGCGACCGCTCGCAATGCTAACGGAATGAGCGCACCGACCGGCGCGAAAAGCAAAGCCGCATCGAGCTCCTCCGGCGGTGCCTCTGCGCTGCTGCCCGCCCACGCCGCGCCGAGACGCAGCGCGAGTTGCTGGGCCGCGTGATCGCCCGGGCGCGTGAACGCGTACACGGTACGCTGTTGATGACGCGCGACCTGCGCGACGATATGCGCTGCGGCGCCGAAACCGTAAATGCCGATGCGCTGCGCGTCGCCCGCCATGCTCAACGTGCGATAGCCGATCAGGCCGGCGCACAGCAGCGGCGCCGCCTCGATGTCGCTGTACTGCTCCGGCAGGTGAAAGCAGTAGCGGCTGTCGGCAACGGTGCGCTCCGCGAAACCGCCGTCTATCGTGTAGCCGGTAAAACCGGGATCGTCGCAAAGATTTTCCCGCGCCGACAGGCAGTAGCGGCAATGCCCGCACGTGTGGCCAACCCAGGGCACGCCCACCCGGTCTCCGAGGACGAACCCCGTCACGCCCACGCCGAGCCCGGCTACCGTGCCGACGATTTCGTGACCTGGAATGACAGGTTGTTTGGGATGCTCGAGCTCATGGTCAACCAGATGAAGATCGGTGCGGCACACGCCGCACGCGTGAATATCGATCAGAATCTGGCCGGCGCCGGGCACGGGATCCGGCAACTCCTGCTCGCGCAAAAACGACGTGCTGCCGTCGAATAGCATCGCACGCATTGGATTCTCCTCGAACTTGCCCGAGCGGCGAATAACCGGCTTCGCGCCGGCGTGACGCATCGAAAGAGGCGTGCACTTCGCCGTCCCACGGGATTTACTCGCAAAAGCGGAAGTAGCCGCTGTGCATCAGAACCGGTTTGGCACCAATCTCGTTAAGCAGTCGCCTCGCTGCGTGTTCGATCGGATGCCGGTTGGAGTTGAATGCGGCGACCAGATCGTCTTCGCGCAGCGAGACGGCGCCGAAATGATCTTCTAGCGCCTCCGCGGTAATCGCGCACTGCACGCGCGCTCCATCCACCTCGGCCGGAAACGCGACGACGAGATCGCGCGCGCAATACTCCGGATGTTCCTCGGGAAAATAAATCCTCATGACCGCCACCTGGTTCGTTGCGCAGGACGAGAGGCTGGGAGCCCGGGACGGCGTTTCTGCACGCCCACGCGTCGTGCACCGCGTTCTCGGGGCAGCCCGTTGCGTGCGACGCCCATCTGTCATCAGCATAGGAGCTAAGCGCGATACGTCAAATTCAGGGCTTGCGTTCTGGTTGACCGAGGTCAACGGCAAGCAAGCCACCGCTCCTACACTGAACTCATGCCCGTTGCAAAGGAGCGCGTGCCTTGAACATCGTATCCCGAAACTGCCTGGCGGCATGTGCCGTGTTTGTGCTCGCTGCCTCTACCGCGCATGCCGAGCCGGAGCCGACCGCGTTAGTCGATCAGCAGCATTGCATGTTTTGCCACACGCGCGATGCGCCGTTCCTCGCGCCGTCGTTCCAGCAGATCGCCGAGCGCTACCGCAATGTGCCCGACGCGCAGTTCATGCTGGAGCACAAGCTGCGCCTCGGCGGCAAAGCGCATTGGGGCGACATGGCGATGCCGTTGCCCGCTGATCGCGGCGGCCCGTTGTCGCCAGAGGATGCGCACACGCTGGTGCAATGGGTCCTGAGTCAATGACCCATCTTTCAAGTCACGAGTTTCGCGGTCCAATTAACTTGAACGCGACTGCATGTTACGGAGAATTCTCCATGCGCCTCACCGTCCACCTCGACACGTTCGACCGTGCCCATCCGATGGCATTTGCAATCCTGTGGCTCGACAAGGACACCCGGCAATGGTCCCGCGAAGGCCATCAAGGTCTGGATCTCCCTGAATGGGGCATGCTGCATGTGGATTGCGGCAATACGCTTGTATGCGGCCCGGACGGCTCGGCGCCGGTTTGCGTGCTCGAAGGGCTCGATCTGAACGACGCTGACGGGCCGTTCGAGGGCGAGACCGGACGTGCCCAATGGTGCGCGGAACGCGGCCGCGACCTGATGTCCGGCCACTGGCACGTGCAATGTATCGACACCGATCAGATCGCGCCGGAACACGGTCTTTTTGCCGCCGGGAATGACAGGTGAGGCACTCACTTCTCCAACACCTCAAGGAGCTGACGTCATGGGACTCACGACCGATCTGAACGGTGCCCGCCACGCTTACGGGCTCTGTTTCGTGCGTGCACCGTGGGCTTATTTCACGCGTTTGCCGCTCAATCAGCAATGGGGCGACGGATGGGAGCGCGTGCCTTATGAAAAACACGCCGGCCCGCCTTACGACGATGCGGCGCAGCAGATCCTGACCGTTGCATTCGACGGGCCGCTGCTGCCGCCCGACGCGGGTTACGACGGCCATGCGCGCAGTGTCAACGAAATCAATCGAGGCGAAGTGCCATGGCTGCGCACGCAGAATTTCATCAGCAACGCGCCGGTTCGGATTGCCGCGGGCGTGTCACTCGAGAAATTCGTGGAACTGGTCGAACTGGCCGGTGGCCGTGTGTTTGCCCCGCTGGGCTGGGGTGCGCTGCGGTTGGAGCCGAACGACGTTTCGTAGCGGGAATTGATTCAGTTTATAAAAATACGTCTGCACGTCGTGGGTGAAACCGCAGACGCACTAGCCGCCACGAAGACGCTTCGCACGCGAGCGCAATGAATCTATCTCGTCGAGCAGATCGAGCACCAGGGCTACGCCAGGGGGATTTATTTCAAAGTCGCGTGCCAGTCTCTGTGCGGTCCGCACGCGCTGCAGCGCCGCGCCGCTGAAGCGCCACTCTTGGGGCCGCTCGCCCTTCGGCTCAAACACGCCTTCGGACACCCAAAGCGTCAATTCCTCCTCCGATGCCCCGCTCACCTGGCTCAGTTCAACAAGGGTGAACTCGATGCTTTCATCGACAATGTGCCCTTGCAGATAGGTCGTCATACTTGTCTCTTTCACGATGATCACCGATAGAAATGCGCACGCGGGTCGAAGTTGAAGGCTTGCTGCATCGCGCCGTAAGCCGCTTTAGCACTATCGCTATCCGCAGGCGGCAGCACGATATTAAGGATCACATAGAGATCGCCAGGTTGACTGGCGGGGACACCCTTGCCTTTAAGCCGCAAGCGTCTGCCGCCGGAGGAACCCGCGGGCACCGTCATCTCGACCGAGCCGTCTGGCGTAGGCACGGCAATCTGTGCGCCGAGAGCCGCCTCCCACGGCGCAACCGGCAATTCGAGCGAGACGTCGCGACCGTCCACCTGAAAACGCGGGTGTTCGCGAAAGGCGATTTCCAGGTACAGATCACCCGCCGTCCCAAGCGTGGTGCCTGCGCCACCCTGCCCGCTTAGACGCAAGTGCTGGCCCGCGCGAATCCCCTTCGGAATGGTGACATTGAGCGTACGGGTTTCCAGCGAAACATGCCCTTGCGCATCCATCACCGGCACCTGCAGCGAAATCGAGCGCTGGGCGCCGCGATAGCTATCTTCCAGATCGATGAGCACCTTCGCGTGATGGTCCTCGCCGCGCGCATCGACGGGTCGCTGCCGCGCATGCGCGCCATGCGCCCCACCAAACATCTTTTCGAAAATATCGTGAAAGTCGGGTTGTCCGCCAGCCTGGTTGCCCGCGCCGCGGAATTCGAAGCCTTCGTCCCAGTTTGGTGGCGGTTCAAAGTCCTGGCCGTTGCGCCACTCGCTCCCCATGCGGTCGTAAGCCGCGCGCTTCTCAGGATCGCCGAGCACGTCGTAGGCTTCACCCAACTCCTTGAACCGATCTTCTGCGTCCGGGAGCTTGCTGACGTCGGGATGGTATTTCCGGGCAAGCTTCCTATATGAACGCTTGACGTCTTCCTGAGACGCGTCGCGCTCGACATTCAGCGTCTGGTAGTAGTCTTTGTATTTCATACTGACGGCTCGCCTATCGGGTAACGGGGAACAAGCGCGACAATGCGGACACTTCGGGCGGAGATGATGGATTCACTTTATACGAATCCGGATAAGCCGGTAAAGTCACATCGGTCCGCCTCGGCCTTCATGCGGACGGGGCTGTCCGAGCCCGGACCCCGCACCCCGGCTCCCCCCGCTCACCAAATATGGGCCGGCAAGCCCGGGAAGACCCCAGGGCAACGGCGGCCGTAGCGCCAGCCCGTCCTGTCAGGCTTTCAGCACTCACCTCTCAAGATCGTTACGCTTGGGATAACAGTCGCATCCCGAACTTGATTGAACCAGGATTTCTCGCTTCCTAGACTCGCGTCATGTCCTGAGCAGCGCGCACTGGGCCGCGTCGGTTACGGTACGTCAAAAATTATGGGAGCAATGGCAATGACGCCACATTGATTCAGCCGTAATGGCGCCACGTGCTGTTTTTTCGCATCCATTCACCACAAACCAATAACGCTATTCAGGAGACACAACATGATCATTTACGGAACCGCACTGCTTGCGTTCTGCCATCTGGCGGGACTCTTTCTCGGCGATCTGCTCGGGGTCGCCATCGGTGTCAAGACGAATGTGGGCGGCGTCGGCATCGCGATGCTGCTGCTGATCTTCCTGCGCCTCTATCTGCACAAAAAGGGGCTGCTGCCCAAGGAAAGCGAAGCCGGCGTGGCCTTCTGGGGCGCGATGTATATCCCCGTAGTGGTCGCCATGGCCGCCAACCAGAACGTCGTTGCGGCGATCAAGGGCGGCCCGGTGGCGCTGCTGTCGGCATTCGCCGCCGCCGCTGTCTGCGCGTGCTGCATCGGCGTCCTGACCCGCACCGGCCGCGATAGCACGTCGTTCGTGAACGCCCCGCAACTCGAAGAGATCTGAAGCAGGAGTCCATCATGTTGCATATGCTCGAAAAAATATTCGTTCAGAACGGCCTCGTGACTTCGTTCGCGCTTGTGGGTCTGATCATGTGGGTGTCGTCGTTGATTTCGCGCAAACTGACGTTTGGACGCGTGCACGGCTCGGCCATCGCGATCGTGATCGGCCTTGTGCTCGCCTGGCTCGGCGGCGTCTTTACGGGCGGACAGAAAGGACTCGCCGACCTGCCGCTCTTCACAGGCGTCGGCTTGATGGGCGGCGCGATGCTGCGCGATTTCGCCATCGTCGCCACCGCGTTCGAGGTGCAGGCTAACGAGGCGCGCAAGGCCGGGCTGATCGGTGTCGTGTCTTTGCTGCTCGGCACCTTGTTGCCGTTTGTCGTCGGTGCGAGCATCGCTCATGCGTTCGGCTACACCGACGCGGTCAGCATGACGACCATCGGTGCGGGCGCGGTCACCTATATCGTCGGTCCGGTGACGGGCGCCGCGATCGGCGCCAGCTCGGACGTGATTGCGCTCAGCATCGCGACGGGGCTGATCAAGGCAATCATCGTGATGATCGGCACGCCGATCGCGGCCGGCTTCATGGGATTGAAGACGCCCCGCTCCGCGATGATCTTCGGCGGCCTTGCGGGTACGGTGAGCGGCGTGAGCGCCGGCCTCGCCGCGACCGACCGGCGGCTCGTGCCGTACGGCGCGCTGATCGCGACATTTCACACCGGCATCGGCTGTCTGCTCGGGCCTTCGGTGCTGTTCTTCGCGACGCGGGCACTGGTGGGCACGTGATAGCTCAGACTGATGCCGGCGGGCAACGTGTTGACCCGCTTGACCCGCGCGACATTCGACGAAGGCATCGCGGCAAGCTGCGGCGACACCGCGCTGCCGCACCTTCGCATGCTGATCGAGCGCGAGTCGGCGCGCGACTCACGGCCTTGATCTCAGCCAACGCTTCGCGTGCGCAGACGGCAGACGGCCATCAGCGCGAGCAGATTCGGATCCCGCTCGCGGGCGCGCAGGAAGCTGACGCCGATGGTCTGGCGCATCAGGTATTGCGGCCTGAGCGGAATGAATTGCACCTTGTCGCCGAATACGCCGCGCACCCGGCCCGGCAACAGCGTATAGCCGACTCCGCCGCTCACCAGGTTCATCAGCGAGAAGATGTCACCGACTTTCATGGTCACGTTCGGTGTGAAGTCCGCGACGCGAAACGCCTCGACAAAGCCGTGATAGGTGACGAAGCCCTCGCCGAGCGAAACGAATGTCTCGTCGCGGCAGTCACGCAGATCGACCGCTTCGAGTTTCGCGTACGGCGAGTTGGCAGGTGCGGCGAAAAAGATGTCGTCTTCGAAAAGAGGCAGCGCGTCGACTTCGGGTTCGGTCTCCGGCACGGCCATCAGCGCCGCATCGACTGTGCCTTGCTTGAGCTTGTCGAGCAGCTCGGCATTCGAACCGAGCGCGAGTTCGACCTGAAGCGCCGGCCGCCGCACCTTGAGGTCGACGACGATGCCAGGCACAGTGTTGATGGTCAGCGAATACAAAGAGCCGATCCTCAGCCGGTCCGACGAGTAGCCTGCTGCATCGCGCGTCGCGCGGATGCCATCGGACATCAGCGCGAGGACCTCCTGGGCGACATCGGCGAGCATTTGCGCCGCTTCCGTCGACTTGAGGTTGCGGCCTTCATGCCGGAACAGCGCACAGCGCACGCCTTGTTCGAGCGAATGCAGCGCCCGGTGCACGCTGACCGTGCTCACGTTCAACGCCTCGGCCGCCTTCGAGAGGTTGCCGGTCTCCATGAACGCGAGCAGAACTTCCAGCTTGCGGAAGGTGATCTCCTCATCGATACGGTCGCGCATCTGGGGCTAGTGAATGGTTGAAATGAGCCATTATGGGCGTGTGCGCGTGCGGGACCAATAGCGACTACCCCGCATGCTTCGGGCAGCCGCTGCGAACTGGCGAAACGCTTGCGTGAAGCCGGGCGGCGCGGTCACCACGCCGTCTTTCCAGCTGCCCGGGTTGCGATCGCCTTATACGTTTAGCGGCACCAGCACGCCACGGCACAGTTTCGCCGATTTTTCGAGGACGGCCTGCGCCGTTCCTGCCTGTCCACCCGGCGTGCGTCCGCACGTGCCACCGTGTCGTCTAGCGTACGTCAGTATCAGCCGGCGCGGCCAAGGGCCGTTTGTGGAGATCAGCCCTCACGCTGAACACAGGCTCGCTAATCCAGTTCGCAAAGTCTTCATGCCAGTGGTTCCATTCGTATTCGCCCAACTCGAATTCATCGTCGATCTGCTCGGTTCCGTCGTTATCCGAAATGAATGCATAGACCACTCGGGCGCCATCCCAGAAGGCAATCGCATAGTCCGTCAAATCGGCACTCGTGCCATAAGGGATGCGACGGAGCATCGCCGCCAACTGTGTCTTGAACTGTTCCAGGGTAAGTGGCTTCATCGAATACTCCGTTTAAAAGCTTGTAATGGTGACGTAGCTTGGCTCCGCGTGGCGCTATGACAGACTACGGCGCGCTGCTCGCACATAGTTCGACATGAAGGTGCGAGTGTGGCCGTCCGGAAACTGCACCGCGACCTGCTCGCCGCTCGCCAGTGCAACTTCACCCACCCCGTAGCGCGGCACACGAACCGGATCGCCGGGCGCCCATCGATGCGGCTCACGCGGCTCAGATGCACGTGGTTTTATCGGCGACGATGTCTCGGAGATCGGGGTGTCGGTGTCGAACCGCACGTCGATTTGCGGCGGACTCACGCAGTTGTCGCACACGCCGCAGCGCTCCATGTGTGGCGTATCGCCGTAATAATCGAGAATTGCGCGCCAGCGACATTGGCCGGTCTGCGCGAAGTCGATCATCTTCTGCAAGGTATCCTTGTCGTGTGCGCTCATTTGCTCGAATCGCGCGGCGGCTTTTGCCACGAGCTCGCGTGGCGTTTCGGCGGGCTGGTCCGCTGCTGGCCGCGTGAGCAGCCGATAGCGGTGCTGCCGGTCACGTCCTGCAATACGCGCGTCCACCAGCATGTTCAGCGCAACTTCCAGCTTGGCGCTTCCGACATCGGCCAATACTTGTTTGAGTGCCGTGAGCGTTGCGCCCTTCGCGTTCTGTTCGCAACATGCCACCAGCGCGTCGTACACGCGCTGTGCAAGTTCGGCGCTCGGATAACGGCCAGCCAGAAAAAACTGCTGAATGCGCCGGTCGCCGAGATCGAACAGCAGCACACAGTCGGCCGGTTCGCCGTCCCGGCCCGCGCGGCCCGTTTCCTGGTAATACGCGTCGAGGCTGCCGGGCATCTGATAGTGGATCACGAAGCGGATATCCGCTTTGTCGATGCCCATGCCGAATGCGTTAGTGGCAACCATTAAGCGCGTCGCCCCGGACATGAACTGCTCCTGCGCTTCGTCACGCACGTTCGTGGCCAGCCGGCCGTGATAGCGCGAGACCGATTCGCCCGCCTCGACGAGCCAGCCGTGAATGCGCTCGACGTCCGCCACCGTCGCGGCGTAGATAATGCCGGTGCCCGCAAGGGAGTGGGTCAGTTCGCGCAGTTGTTCGCGTTTCGCTTCCATCGCGCGAGTGCCGCCGTCTTTGCCGCCAGCCGTGCTGACCTGCACGACCCGGTAGCGCAGATTTTGACGCAGCGTACCGGTCCGTACGATTCGCGGCTCGCGCAAGCCCAACGAGCGCACGATGTCTTCCAGCACCTCAGCGGTGGCCGTCGCGGTCAGAGCAAGTACCGGCGGCCGGCCAATAGCTTTGACCGCGCTCGCGATTTCCAAGAAGGCCGGCCGGAAGTCGTGACCCCAATGCGAAACGCAATGCGCTTCATCGACCACTACGAGTCCAATGCGGCGATCGGCATGGGATCGCAAGATATCGATAAAAGCCGGCTGCGTGAGGCGCTCCGGCGTAACGAATACGATGCCGCCCTCCCCGCCCGCGATCCGCTCCAGCGCTTCGCGCTCCGCGCGTCGTCGCAACGTGCTATTCACAACCGTGCAATCGATGCCGGACGCAGCGAGTTTGTCCGCCTGATCCTTCATGAGCGCGATGAGCGGCGATACGACCAGGGTCGTGCCGTCAAGATGCAGCGCGGGTAGCTGATAGCACAGCGATTTGCCGGCCCCGGTCGGCATCGTGGCGAGCGTATCGCGCCGTTCGAGCACGCTGCGAATGATCTCTTCCTGGCCGGCGCGTAAGCGGGAGATGCCGAACATTTCGCGCATGGTTTTACGCATGCTTCTGATACGCTGGTCGAGGGTCATGAATGGTTTCGGCGGGAAGAGAGGAGCGGGAATGTTGTGCGGACGGTCACTCGCTGCCTCCGGTCTTTGCGAGCGGTTCTTGCGCTATCTGGTAACCGCGCGCGGCTGCTATGCCTGTCATGTTTTTCATGTTGCCTCTTCGAAGTGAGGTCGAGCGAAGTGCGTCGGCGACGCAACATCGTCCGCTTTTCGAGTACTACGCAAGCGGCGTGCCTTCTCGTTCGGAAGCGAGGCGCGGTTGATGCCGAAGGGCGGCAGAAGCGTGGGATGGGGCTAGAAGGCGACGCAGCAAGCCAAATTATGGCCATGCCCGACCGCACCATGTGCAGGCATCTTATGTCGACTCACTTTCCCTCAGTCGCTCCATCAACATAAGAGCATTGGGAATAGCCTCGCCGGCTGCCGTATTGTCGAAAATACACCAGACTTCCGAACATGAGTTTCGAGCTTCGACAATCCGGGCGGCTACCGCTTCAATGAACGAGTCGTCATAGGCTGAGTAGTAAATTTTGGGCGACCCATGCAGGCGGATATATAACGTAGACGAATCGCCAACCGGTTCGGCAGCGGCGACTGGAGGCGGATCGGAGCGCACACAGCCGATGCCTGCATCTTTCATCATCTGGGCACCCTCTTCAGTGAACCATGTCGCGTGACGCGGTTCACAGACGACGCGAGTGTCCGTGAGGCTCCGCAGCCGGCGAAAGAAACGTCGCGCAGTGACCTCGTCCAATGCCAGACTGGGAGGCAATTGCAATAACAGACACCCTAATTTATCGCCCAATTGCATGACCTGCTGCAAAAATTCGTCCATGACGGCGTCTGCATCAGACAGCCTGATCTCGTGGGAGACTTTCCGTGGAATTTTGACGGAAAACCGGAATGCATCGGGCACGCTCGCAGCCCATCGAGCGTATGTTTTTGGTTGATGCGAATGATAGAACGACGAATTGATTTCAACCGCTGAAAAGATCGTTGCGTACCGTTCAAGATGAGTTCCTTGCGTGGGAAATCGCGCCGCAATCGCGCTCGACAATCCCCAGCCCGCACACCCGATGCGGATCGGCGGCGCGTCCAAAACATTTTTACGAAGCATCTTGGAGATCATGAAGTCTCTGACACCGTAAAGAGCTACTGCGTCCAAACCATCTACACCGCAAACCATGTGCCATCCACCAGTTTGTGGACAGCCACCGATCGGAAAGGCGAAACCTCCGCTGAAGCCGTGTTGCATTAAGGCGATCGTCCAAGATGTGCGGAACGACATGAACGACTGAAAGCTTGATGAAGCCATTGAGGCCCGCTAAATATCAATGCTTCGAAAAATTGCACTTCTCCTTCGAGGCGTCGTGAGCAAATATCGATGCTCAAGACGTTCATAAAAACGCATCGACAAATAACGAATCGGAGACAGGCGCGAAGCGCAGAACAGCGTTTCGCCGCATCCCAGCGCGAGTCCGTCACGAGCACCGCCCAACGGTCGGCCGATGCGCTCGACAAGTGGGACAAAACGATCACACCGCATGTCACCGCAAGGAACGCGAAACGGCGCACTGTCTGCATGGGGCACTGCGGGGTAATGTGGTGTAGCGAAGATAACTTTGTTGCGAGCTCGTTATCTGCGATGCGCGAGTTGATGCCGCCTGACCGATCAGTAGTTCACCGACGAAGTCGCGGCCCTGACGCGGGACGCGATTCGGCTCGGCACACCCGAGCGGTTGGCGATTGAAAGTAAGCAGAGCCGCTACAAGACGAGCTATGTGCGATCCGACTCATGGCGCGCATCCTGGTTGATCTCTTTGTGTCGGCGTCACATGGTCAATCGGCGACTTTTCACAAATCAAAATATAGCTAAAAATTCCGCGGCGACGGATGAGTTTCTTCACGTGAGCCCGCTTGCGGAAACAAAGGTAGACAATGAGCGGCAGTTCCTCACTCGCGACTTGGCGTTGGATTTTTGACGGCTCAACCGACGGCTTTGGGTGGTGCGTCGCCATTCGCGCAACGTTGCCATCGATTGCACAGCGATCGGCAACGACCGGCCGGGAAGCGTCACTCGTTATCCCCCTCGCTCGGGCAGTCAGATGACTGCTTGCTCAAACAGCCGTCATTGGTAAATGCTCAAGCCACTGATCTCCGTGGCCTTAGAGCCGGCGGAAAAGCGTGCTTCGGATGGCTCACGTGTCGTCGGTGGTCAGTTGCTCCTCGCGCGCGTATTGAGAAGGTGGCCGCCCGACGTGCCGCGTGAAAGCGACGCTGAAGGTGCTGGCGGAGCTGTAGCCGACGCGCTGTGCCACTTCGGCGACACGGCCTTCATTACGACGTAGCAGGTTCTTCGCGAGCGCCATGCGCCAGGTGAGCAAATATTCCATGGGCGCCACGCCAACCGCGCGGTTGAAGCGCTCAAAGAATGTCGAGCGCGAGAGGGCGGCCTCTTTCGCGAGGTCAGCAACTGTCCACGCGCGTGTAGGGTGTTCGTGCATGACGCGGATCGCGGCCGCAAGGCGGGCATCGGACAGTCCACGAACCAGCCCGGGTGATGCTGTTGTTTCCGCCGTCGACCGTAGCGCCTCGATAAGCAGCACTTCCAGCAGTCGTGACAGCACGACCTCACGCGCTGGCCGCTGCGCGCGCGATTCGTCCCGTACGAGTTGCACGAGGGTAGCCAGTCGATCGACGCCGCGGACATGCACGATCTGCGGTAGCAAAGAGACCAGCAGCGATGCATCGGGTGAACCGAAGCTGCAGTGGCCGACCATCATGCGCAAATCGATCGGACCATCCGGATCGCCGATGCCGAATTCATTGTTGCCAAGCGCGCGCGGCGCGAGCATTTCAACGCCGGGCGGCGGCGGCACGAGGCTGGACATCGACACGCCGTAGGCCGCGGGAATCAGCACGAAGTCTCCCGAGACGAGCTCGATGGGCTCGTGTCCCTCGATCGCCATGCGGCATGCGCCCTCAAGGATCACGTAGTAGAACGCCTGCCCGCTGTCGGAGTGGCGCACGCGCCATGAGCCTGCACCCAGAACCAGCTTGGAAAAGCGCGCGCCCGGCTGCAGCAACGTCACGACTTCGGCCAAGGGATCGATCATCGTCGGACTCCTGCAAATGAAATTCGGATTGTAGATGGTATCGAGTACGGTCAGGGTCGTCTATCGTAAGGACATACGCAAACCACCTCACACGGAGTTTCGATGAAAACCGTACTGATCACCGGCTGTTCGTCCGGATTTGGCCTTGAGATCGCCCGCTATTTTCTGGCCCGCGATTGGCGGGTCGTCGCGACGATGCGCACGCCGCGCACCGACCTGCTGGAGCCTTCAGACCGTTTGCGCGTGCTGGCGCTCGACGTCACCGATCCGGAAAGTATCAGCAAAGCGGTCGAAGCAGCCGGCCCGATCGACGTGCTCGTCAACAACGCGGGCTTCGGCGCGGCCTCGCCGGCGGAACTGGTCGCACTCGACACGGTGCGCGACATCTTCGAGACCAACACCTTTGGCACGATCGCCGTGACGCAGGCCGTGCTGCCTCAGTTCAGGCAACGCAGAGCCGGCGTCGTCGTGAATGTCACGTCGAGCGTCACGCTGAAGGCGCTGCCTCTGATTGCCGCGTACAGCGCCAGCAAGGCGGCGGTGAACGCATTCACGGCGTCAATGGCGTTGGAACTGGAGCAGTTTGGCGTGCAGGTGCGTCTGGTGCTGCCGGGCCGCGCGCCCGACACCCGGTTCGGCGAGAACGCCCGCGCCCGGATGCATGGTCTCGACCACGAGGCGTACGCCGATCTCGCCAGCAAAGTTATCGCAGGACTGCAGGATACCTCTTCGCCCACCACCCGCGCGCAAGACGTCGCCGAGGCCGTGTGGCGCGCGGCGACAGACCCGTCGTCGCCCATGCGCATCCCGGCCGGCGCAGATGCCGAAGCATGGGCGGCCGAGGTTCGCTGACCCGGCGACATGGATTGAAGAAGGCTTGTACTCGCGCAAGCGCATTACGTGCAGGAGATTGCTATGCACGAAAAATCCGTTGCCCTTGTAACTGGGGCGAACCAGGGAATCGGTCTTCAGATTGCGAAGGATCTCGCGGCGCGCGGCTTGACTGTACTGGTCGGGTCGCGCAACCTGGAACGCGGCGAGGCTGCGGCCACGGAAGTCGGGCTGGGTGCCGTCGCGCTCCAATTCGATGTGACGGATCAGGCTTCGGTCACATCTGCGGCAGAGCGTATTCGAAACGAGTTCGGCCGCCTTGACGTGCTTATCCAGAACGCGGCGATTTCGAATACGAAGAAGCAGCCCGGTCAGTCCGTCGAGGAATATGCGAAGACAGCGCGCCCCGGCAACGTGGATCTCGATGAAATGCGCGCGGTGTGGGACACCAACGTGTTTGGCGTGCTGGCTGTGTACCAGGCGATGCTGCCACTTTTGCGCAAGACGCCGGGCTCCCGCATCGTTAACGTCTCGAGTGGCGTTGGGTCGTTGACGACGAACTCGAACCCTGCCTTCCCTTACCGTGCGATCTTCGGCCCTGTCTACGCGGCGTCCAAAACGGCCCTCAACGCTTTGACGGTTGCGATGGCCATCGAACTCGAGCCAGAAGGTATCAAGGTCAATGCCGTCTCCCCAGGCTTTACCAGAACTAACCTAAACGGATATGCAGGCACCGAGACCGTCGAGGAAGGCGCTCGCGAGGCAGTGCGCGTTGCGCTGCTGGGGCCGGACGGCCCCACAGGGACGTTCACTCGCTGGAAAGGGGACACGATCCCATGGTAATTTCTGTCGTGCTCGGGGTTTTCATCACGCGGGGGATCATGCGCGCGTTAGGCGACGAGCCAGCCGACGCTGCGAACGCAGCGTAACGCGTTGCGGAAGGTGATCTTGAGGCATCTATTACGCTTGCGCCGAACGACCGGAGGAGCCTGATGGCGTCGCTCGAATCAGACGAGCGACATGATATGCCCATGCGTGGCAAGGGTCTGAGACCGTTCGCAGGGTAGATGACCGGTTGCTCGGGCAAGCTGTCAACGTTGGGCGGAATATTCCCGCTGGCCAAGCACTGCCGTTTCTGCGGCAGTTTCTGTGCGGGCCTCTTACCCCTTGCGTTCAACCCGGTAAGCTCCACCACCGCGAAACCAGGCGCACATTCAGGGATGAGCCGCACATTCGGCGTAGTACCGGTTCGGTGCGGGGAATACGCCGGTCATCACTTCAATCAGGAACGGACCATCAAGTCGGGACGCCTCGCTTAGCGCGTCAGCCAGATCCTGAAGGCGCTCGACCCTGCGCGCCGCGACTGCGAGCGAAGTCGCAAACGCAGCCCAGTTGTGGCTCGGCAGCCTGGTGAACCGTTCCGGAACGGAGCCCTTGCTGATCGCATCGATATGGACCGCGCCATGCGCCGAATTATTTAACACGATGTAAAGCATCTTGATGTTATATCGGGCAGCGGTCTGGATCTCCATTCCGTGCATCAGCATGCACCCGTCTCCAGTCACGACAACACATGGCCGTTGCGGGGCGGCAAGCTTGATACCGATGCCGGCGGCGATCGCCCAACCCATCGGTGCGAGAGAACTGGAGGAAAAGTAATTGCCGATGCCCGACGAAAGCCAGTAATGAGCCATGAATATCCGATGGGCGCCGGAATCGACCACGACGTTTGCGTCCTTCGGCAGGAGTTCGCACAGTTGCTTGACGACGTCCCCTGTATAGAGCGATTCGTCGCCATTCGGGTCCCGCGCGCCGGGATGCTCGAACTTATCGTCGTACAGAGGAATCCGGTTGACCTCAACGGCCCATGCTCTTCTTCGTTCCAGAACCGCGTGAAAGTCGGCGCACCGGTTAGCGTCCATCGTTGAAAGCAGGCGAAATGAGGCACGAATTCCGGAAAACACACGGCTGCGCGCAACATGGCCCATGGCGGGCGCATCGAAACTGTCGTCGAAGACGATCAACTCTTTCCAGGCAGTCAGCTTCTCCGTCCAGTTCATGCTGTCGCGCTGGTTCAGATCGCTGCCGAATACGACGAGGACATCGAGTTCGTCCGAGTTGATGACGCGAACGGCTCGCGAGTGGCCTGCGAATCCGTACACGCCGAGCGAAAGTACATGATCCTCCGGAAACGCCCCTTTCCCCGAAAGCGTAGTCGCTACAGGAATGCAAAATTTCTCGGCCACGTCGAGTAAGGCCTTTGCGGTTTCCGGGTCATTGCCGCGACTGCCGATCAGAAATGCGACTCGCTTCGATGCGAGTAAATACCGGTCGCATAAAGCCTGCAATGCTGCATGGTTCGCGGGGACTCCGGATGTATTGAATTCGCCATGATCGTACGGTTGTCGCGAGCCTTCCTGACCGGGCAAAGCGTCGTGCTGCTGGACGTCGACAGGAATACTGATGAAAGATTGCGCGCGACGAATCCAGTCCAGCCCGTCCATGGCGCGACGAATTTCGGCTTGAAGATTGTCCTTGTTCTTCAACTCGACCACATTCTCTACCAGACCCTTCACCACGCCGCTTTCGAAAATGCCGCTCAGCGTAGCGTCCTGGAATGCACCTTTTCCTTCCGCGCGCGAAGAGACGCCGCCGGCAATGTACAGCACGGGAATCCGGTCTGCATGGGCGGCCGCCATACCGGGCACGAAATTCATGGTGCCTGGTCCGGAAATGCCAACGCAAACACCAAATCTACGGCTGGCCCGCGCATAGCCGTCAGCCATGAACGCACTGCTGGTCTCATGTGCGCAAACAATTCCGCGGATCGACGGCGACTTGTCGATCGCATCCAGCAGGGGATAGATCATCTTCCCCGGCACCAGGAACACGTGGTCGATGTTCGCGGCTTCCAGCGATTTGACGACCGTTTTCGATACGTTTAGTAGGGCGCGTGATTCCATATTCCTGGGTACGATCCGAGCAGAAACCGTTATTCGGATCTCACTATCCCTCGTCCGGCACCACGTGCGGCCTCGAAAGAGCAACGCGATCGGGTAGGACGCAACCGGCAGCTGGAGACAGCGAGACGGCGTTGAACGCGCTGCACTGCGGCTGCAGTCGCGTCTCATGCTGTTTCATCGGGCCCGCTTGCAGCGGCCCGTGTCTCCATCCTTGGGTACTCTTTCTGTGCTGCGACGTTGCACATGTGACTCGCGAGTTGCGGTGTGTTTAATACCCGCTGCCGTGCAACCGCGCGCTGCTCCGTTCAGAATGTCTGCCAGTCGGCAGCCTCTGCGGTGTTGGTTGTGACTGCGGTACTGCCGCCGGCTGCAAGGCGTGGCATCGCCGCGGGCTTCGTCGAGTTCGCAGGGAATGATGACATGTGAATTCTCGACGGCGGGCGCTGTGCTTGCTTCGAGGGCACATTCGTCGGTGACACAGAGACTTGCCTGTCGTCGACCTTGAAGAACGCGACCGCCGCGCGCAGACCCTGCGCCTGCTGTGCCATCGACTGGGCCGCCGCCGAAGCCTCTTCCACCAGTGCGGCATTCTGCTGGGTAACCTGGTCCATCTGATTGACCGCCTGGTTGACCTGTTCGATACCGGTACTCTGTTCCTGGGACGCCGATGAGATTTCGCCGACGATATCGGTCACGCGTTTCACTGACGCGACGATCTCATGGATCGTGCCGCCCGCCTGTTCGACAAGGGTTGAGCCCATCTCGACCCGGCTGACCGAATCGGCAATCAGGTCCTTGATTTCCTTTGCTGCGCTGGCACTGCGCTGTGCCAGCGCGCGGACTTCACCGGCCACGACTGCAAAACCCCGTCCCTGTTCGCCGGCGCGAGCCGCCTCGACCGCCGCGTTGAGCGCGAGAATATTGGTCTGGAATGCAATACCTTCGATCACGCCGATGATCTCGGACATTTTCGCCGAGCTGCCGGAGATGTCGCGCATCGTATCGACCACCCGCCCGACGACTTCGCCGCCTTGTTGTGCGATGCCGGAGGCGGTGGTGGCGAGCGTTGCTGCCTGTTTCGCGTTGTCAGTGTTGTGACGGACGGTCGCGGTCAATTCTTCGATGCTCGAAGCGGTTTCTTCGAGTGATGCTGCCTGCTCCTCGGTGCGGCTCGACAGATCCAGGTTGCCTTGCGCAATCTGCGCACTCGCCGTGGCGACCCCTTCGGCATTTTCGCGGACCTCTGCCACGACCCGCGACAGCGCGTCACGCATCGCCTTCAGCGATGCCATCAGGCTGTGCGTGTCGCCGCGCCGCAGATCGATGCTTACGCTGAGATCGCCGGCTGCCACGCTTCTCGCAAGACTGGCGGCTGTCGCCGGCTCGCCCCCCAACTGCCGTGTCAAACTGCGCGCCAACCAGACGCCGATGCCCGCACCGATCAACACCGACAACGCCACCAGAACCAGCATCAGGTTGCGGCCTTGCTCGTACACCTGATCGTTGGATCCGGCCGTCGTCTGTGCATCGGTCTGTTTCCCATCGACGAGCTTGCCCATCAGGACCAGCGTCTTGAATCCCTTCTCATGGTATTCACCCAACAGATAGGCAGTGAGCGCAGCTTGATCCTGCAGCCCCGCAGCGTTGATCCGGCCTTTCATTTGATTGAAAGCGTCTATGTAGTCGTGCCAGTTCTGATCGAGTTCGGAAAAGGTGGCTTTGCCCTTCTCGGTATAGACAAGGGGTTCGGCTTGATCGAGATGTTCGCGCGCCGAGGCGAGAGCCTTTTCAGCCTGAGCGAGAGAGGCAGTCCGCTGCTCGGCAGTGGCGGCCAGAATGGCGTTGCGTAGATACGTGCCGACTCGCAGTACGTCGGCGTTTGCTTGCTGGATCCGGTTCAACCCCACGAGATCCAATCGATAGCTCATATCCGCATTTGCATTAATCTGGCCCATGCTGCGAACACCGATTACGCTAACGATGGCACTAACCACCGATACCATGATGAAGGCGCTGATCAGTTTGGTGCCGAGTTTCATATTGCCAATATTCATAGCTAGCTTCGTCGACGTGAAAGAAATCTGAACAGGTGGAGAGCCAATGGCCATCCGCCCCGAGTGAGGCGGGCTGGCAATGGGTGCTACATGTGGTTCATATAAGGGTTTACGGCAGCACGGATTTATTCTTCATACAAATTAGCGTTTTCCCGTAAATTTATTGTGTCCCGCCGGCCGTGCGAGTTATTGATTTGTAATCTTCGTTGGGGAGAGAGAAGCGGCGAGCCGTATGGCTGAGCATTAGCGCTCGTGGGGAAGGGCCGACATCGACGCATTGTTTCCGCTCTCTATGGGCGGAGGCCCTGGTTTGACGATGTAATGCCATGCTCGATGTAGCATCGGGCGAAGGGCGGACGCGCAAGTGCTGCCGCTAAAGCGTCTCCTCATAGCGGCAATTGACGAGCAGTTCCGCCACGCTCGTCGTATTCGGCAACTCGATGGTGTTCACCACCAGAACCGCAAGGTCTTGCGGCTGCGTCATCGCCATCGGTTCGATATCGGCGATGCCGGCGGCCATGTCGGTATTCACGAAGCCGGGGCATACCGCGGTCGCCCGAACGCCATCGTCCCAACCCGCGCGGCGCACCGCATGGGTGAGCGCCACCATTGCGTGCTTCGACATCTGATAGCCGACGTTCAGGTTCTTCACCCGTTTGCCGGAAAGCGACGCAAGCTGCACGAAACGACCGTTTCCCGCGCGGCGCAAATGCGGCAGCGCCGCCTGCACCAGCCGGAAAGGTGCATTAACATTGATCTCGAAGGTCTCGGTCAAGAGCGCATCGGTGCCGGTATCGAAATCGATCATGCGGCAGATGCCCGCGTTGCTCACCAGGACGTCGATGCGCCCGAAGCGCTCAGCCGTCGCATTTACCCAGGCGCGCGCGGCTTCGGGATCGCGCGCCTCGTAGGGGTGCAGGAACGCATCCGGCACGCCCTCGTAAGCGAGCGTATCGCGCAGACCGAGCGACAGCCTGAAACCGCGCTGCGCCAGTTCCAGCGCAATCTCGCGTCCGATGCCGCGGCTCGCGCCCGACACCATTGCCACTTTGTCCAAGTACATTCCCATGTGCGGTCGGTCCTCGCGTATCAGAAGCCTGCGTCGATGGTGATCTTCGAGCCGTCGCTGAAGCGCTCGAGACGGAACGCGTGCGGATTGACGAGCGGTGCATCGTGGTTGACGAGGTCCGCCATCAGCCTGCCCGCGCCCGGACCGATACCAAAGCCGTGCCCCGAGAAACCAGTGGCGATAAACATGCCCGGCACACGCTCAACGCCGGAGATGACGGGAATCGCGTCCGGCGTCACGTCAATATATCCGGCCCAGCGCTGCGCGATGCGCGCGCCCGCCAGTTGCGGAAACGCTTCGGTAAAGGCCTTGAAACCCTTATCGACGTAAGGCACCACGGGGTCCGGATCGAGCGTGCGGACATGCTCGAAAACCGTCGATTCGTTGAGTGGCCAGCGGCGCGGTCGCTTAAGTTCGTCGAAGAAACGCTTGCCGATCTGAATCTGCAGCGCGCCCATCTGGCTCTTCAATGCTTCGATGTACTTGAAGAAGAGGCGGAAGGAATCGGGCGTGAGATCAGCGTGCGTGCGCATGCCGTATGCGACCGTGTAGCCGCCGTCCGCACGCTTGCGAAACGCAAATTCCTCGTTATTGGCGCTGCACGTGGGTCCGCCTTCGAGCGGCTCCGTGCGAAGCACGGACGCACGCGTGAGCAGTTGCGGCAGTTCCACGCCGAGATTGCCGCAGAAATAGCGCGTCCATGCGCCACCCGCCACGACGACCGCGTCACAGCGAATCGTCCCATGTTCGGTGACGACCGCGCTCGCGCGACCGCCGCTCGTCTCGATGCCGCGCACCGCGCACGGCGTGAGAATGCTGACGCCCTTGCGTCGCAGCGCGTTGGCGATGGCGGGCGCGGCCTTTTGCGGTTCCGCGCGCGCATCGCCCGGCGTGAAGATGCCGCCCTTGAACGTCTGCTTCGCGCCGGGCAGCAGGCGTAAGACTTCATGCGTGTCCACTTCGCGCGTGTCGAAGGCATCGTCGCCTGCTATTTCACGAGCGCGCTTCAGCCAGTCGCGGTGACGTTCGAGCACGGCGTCATCGTTCGATACGTAAAGGATGCCACACTGGTTGAAGCCGGTGTCGATGCCGAGCGTTCTGTCGAGCGTGCGCCAGATCTTGAGGCTCTCGATGCTGAGCAGAAATTCGCGGGGATCGCGCCGTGTCACGCGCACCCAGCCCCAGTTACGGCTCGACTGCTCGCCCGCGATGTGCCCCTTCTCGCACACCGCGACCGACAGCCCTTTTTCGTGCAATGCAAGCGCCGTTGATACGCCGATGATGCCGCCGCCGATCACGACTACATCGGCGCGTTCGGGCAGCTTGATATCGTCGGCGACGGTGTCGACTTTAGGACCCATGGTTTCTTTCAACGAAGTGAGAATTACGAACGACGCTCGGCCACGGCCGCCGTCTGCGATTGCAGCGCTTCCTCAGCGGGCACGTTGCGCACGGTGCGCGATGTCTTGTGCTGGCGCGCGGCGGGATTGATGAAGCGATTGGTCCATCGGTCCAGATGATTGATCGCGTGCGTGAGCGGCACCGTGATGAGCAGATACACGGCGCCTGCCGCGACGAGCGGCGACAGATTGGCCGTATTGACCGCCGCGTTCTGCCCGATGGTGAACAGATCGCGCTGCGAGGTGAGCAGCCCGAGAAAGTACACGAGGCTCGAATCCTTGACGATGGAGATGAACTGATTGGCAAGCGCGGGCAGAATGCGCCGCACGCCCTGCGGCACGATCACATAACGCATGCCGCTCCAGTACGTCATGCCGAGCGCCTGGCACGCGGACATCTGCCCACGCCCAACGCTCTGAATCCCCGACCGGAATATCTCCGCGATATACGCCGACGACACCAGCGCCAGCGCGACAATCGCAAGCGGATACGGATTCGGCCCGAAGAGGGAGAGTCCGATCGGCGCCAGCCCCTGCCCGACCACGAGGATGACCAGCGCGGCGGGCAGGCCGCGGAACACATCCACGAAAACGCGTACAGGCCAGGTCAGCCCGCGCGTATGCGATACGGAGCAGAGCGCCAGCGCCATTCCTGCCACGATGCCGAGCGCAGTGGAGATCACCGACAGGATCAGCGTGTTCACGAGACCCGTGCCGATCAGCGCCGGCAGCGATTCGACGAGCAGTGGCCAATCGAGGAAGTTCTGCAGGAACGCATTCATGAGGGCTCTCTCCTTGCGCTTGACGAGGCGTGACGAAGCAACAATGCCGGGCGCTTACTTCATCGCATACGGCGGCATCGGATCAGGCTTCGGATAGCCGGGATTGAACTGCTGATATAGCTTGAGCCACGTCCCGTCCGCCACCAGTTCGCCGATGGCCTTGTTGACCGCCGCTTCGAGCTTCGCGTTGCCCTTGCGCATCGGGAAGCCGGCCGGAAGATTCGAAGCTGAGATGTCGAGCTTGTCGGCGAGCTTCAGGTCCGGATACTTGCCTTGCAGCCCTTCGAGCAAGGTCTTGTCGATGAAGTAGCCGTCGATGTACTTGTTGCGCAGCGCGAGAAAGCCCGCATTGATATTCGGAAAGCGGACGATCTGCGCGCCCGGCAGATAGCTCTGCGAATAGGTGTCCTCGATAGTCCCCTGCACGACTCCGATGCGCTTGTCCTTTACCGATGTCACATCCACGCCGATCGTGCTGTCCGGCAGCGTGCCGACGCTCAAAAGACCCGTCAGATAGCCTTCCGAGAAATCGACCATCTTGAGGCGTTCCTTGGTAATCGAGATCGAGCCCGCAGCAAGGTCGACCTGCTGATTCGCCACGCTCGGCAGCAAACCTGCGAAGTCCTGCGCGCGGAAGTCGGCCATGAGCCCGAGTTTCGCGGCGATAGCACGCACCAGTTCCACGTCGAAGCCCGTCATCTTGCCGTTGTCGATATACGAGTACGGCTTGTTGTTCGCATCGACGCCGGCGACGATCTTGCCAGGCGACAATGTGCCGACGTCATCGGCGGCGTGGGCGGCGGTCGCCGCGCCGACCAGGAACGATGCGGCCACGGCGAGATGGCGTGCGAGAAGAAGTAATCGCATGGTGAGGCTCCTTTGGATTCGCTAACGGTTGATTCAATGCAGGATGCGCGAAAGAAAGTCTCGCGCGCGTTCGGAGCGCGGACGCTCGAAGAAGGCTTCGCGCGTATCGTCTTCCACGATGACGCCGCGATCCATGAACAACACGCGGTCGGCCACGCGCTTCGCGAAACCCATCTCGTGCGTGACGCACAGCATGGTCATCCCGTCTTGCGCGAGCGTGGTCATCACGTCGAGCACTTCGTTGACCATCTCGGGATCGAGCGCGGAAGTCGGCTCATCGAACAGCATGGCGACGGGGTCCATCGAAAGCGCCCGCGCAATCGCCACACGTTGCTGCTGGCCGCCCGACAATTGCGCCGGATACTTGTCCTCGTGACCGCTCAAGCCTACGCGGAGCAATAGCGAGCGTGCACGCTCAGCGGCTTTGTCGCGCGCGCGGCCGAGCACGTTCATTTGCGCGAGCATCAGGTTGCGCTGCACCGACAGATGAGGAAAGAGTTCGAAATGCTGAAACACCATGCCGACGCGCGCCCGTAGCCGCGAAAGATCCGCGCGCTTTGCCGTCACGTCGATGCCGTCCACCACGATCTGCCCGCTCTGCACCGCTTCCAGCCCGTTGACGGATTTGATGAGGGTGGACTTGCCGGACCCGGACGGCCCGCAGATCACGACGACTTCACCGCGCGCAATGGTCGCCGTGCAGTCGTTCAATACGCGATTGCCGCCATACCACTTCGAAACGTTGTTCAGCTCGATCATTGCGGCTCCTTTCGATGCTTCGGCCTTCTGATTTAATCCGCTTGTCTTCGCTTCAGGAGAGCGCTGCTCGCACACGGCCGTGCCACATATCGCCAATCCGGTACAGTGCACTGCCGACGGGTACCGCAAGCGTGCTGGCCATTCCCGCAACAGAGAGGGGAAACGCGCCATCGCCGAACGCACCGACATCCTGTTCGACACCCGCCATATGTTTGCCGATGCGATGCCCGAGATAGCTCATCAGCGCAACGCCGTTGCCGTTGCAGCCGAGCGCATAGTGCACGCCGTCGTGCTGACCGATGTGCGCGAGTCTGTCCCCGGTCATTGCGACGAAGCCTTTCCAAGCATGCGTGACGCGCACGTCGCGCAGGGCGGGCCACAATTGCACCAGCTTCGCGTACAGCCGCCGCGCGGCCTCGCGTTCGTCGATCTCGCCGATGCCGGGCCGCGACCCAAAGATCATTCGCGTGCCGTCCGGCGACGGGCGCGTGTAGAAGAGATTGCGCTTCGAATCGCTGATCATGCGGCGGCCCGGATTGAGCACGTTCATGAGGCCTTCGGGCAGCGGCTCGGTGGCGATCTGATAACTCGCGACCGGCAACACGCGGCGCGAAAAGAACGGCAGCAGCGGACCCGTATAGCCGTTGGTGGCCACCAGCACCTGCTGCGCATCGAACACGCCGCGCGCGGTGTGCACGCGAAACCGCGTATTTCCCGTTCGTTCGAGCCGCTGCACCGCTGCGTGCGAATGCAGCGTCGCGCCGCGCCGGCGCGCGAGGTCGCGCAGCGCACGATGATATTTCGCGGTATGCAGTCCGCCGTATTCGTCGACGAGAATACCGCCGTAGTAGTAGTCGGAGCCGATGATGCCGCGCTGCGCATCACGCTCGATCACATGCACCGTGACGCCGGTCTTGTCGCGCAACAACTGGCCTTGGCGACGCAGCACGTTGAAATGCGCGGGCGTATAGGCGCCAAAGAAGCGGCCGGTGATGCGCAGGTCTGCGTCGAGCGATTCGTCGGCGATGATTGCCTTGAGATACTCGAAGCTCGCCATCGACTCCTGCATCAGACGCGTGAGAAGTTCGGCGGGCACGCCGCGAATCGCGCTGGTCAGCGCGAGCTTCTGGCCGCTCGACACCATGCCCCCGCTGCGTGTGCTGCCGCCCGCGCCGATCTCGGCGGCATCCAGCACCGCGACGCGCGCGCCATACTTCGCAGCCTCCGCCGCCGCCGACAGCCCGCAATATCCGCTACCGACGATCGCCAGGTCCACGTTCGCCGGCAAAGGATCCGGCGCGGCCTCGGGCGGGGCGGCATCCCACCAGTAAGGGGTGCAGCGGAAAGTTTCGTGAAACAGCAACGCATCGGCACGCATGGACTCAGCCCTGTTCGCTTGATTCGAGCCCAGTGTCGCCCTCGCAAATCATCCGGTCAAATAGCGCCAAAAACGGCTTCCATTCATTTCTGATATGGCAAGCTGACGACTTCGGCCGTCGTTTGCGCGGCCCACGCCCGGAGAAAACGATGAATCTCAGGCAGGTCGAAGCGTTTCGGCTGGTCATGCTGCGCGGTTCAATGACGGCCGCCGCCGAAGAACTCGGCACATCGCAACCGAGCATCAGCCGCTTGATCGCGGAACTGGAAGCCGCAACGGGATTGACTCTGTTCGTGCGCAATGGCGGACGCATTCACGCCACCGACGCGGGCAGTGCGTTCTATCGCGAGGTGGATCGCAGCTTCGTCGGCCTCGAGAAACTGCAGCATTCGGCACGAGAGATTCTTGAGCTCGGCAGTGGGCGGCTGCGCATCGTGGCAGCGCCGGTGCTCGCGTTGTCGTTTTTGCCTGCAGTGATCGCGCGCTTCGTGGACGCCCATCCGCGCGTCGCGGTGTCGCTCGAAATGCGCAGCGAGAGCACGATCCAGCGCTGGGTGTCCTCGGGACACTGCGACGTCGGCTTCGCGACCACCACGCCGGATGCGTTCGGCGTGACGAGCGTGGAACTCTATGAGCTGGCGGGGCTATGCGCACTGCCCGCGCGTCATGAGCTTGCGGCGCGCACGCGGATTCGCGCGGCCGACTTGCGTGGCGAACGGCTCATCCTGCCTTCCCATGCGGACGATACGCGTGCCGCGCTCGAACGCACGCTGCGTCTGGCGGGCGCGGATCAGGTGCCTGCAATCGAAACGCCGTATGGCGCGACCATCTGCGCGCTCGTGACGCGCGGTGCGGGCGTGGGCATCGTCAATCCGCTCGCGACCGTGGATGCCGATCCGACGCGCATTGTGTTCCGGCCGTTCACGCCGGAGATATGGTTTCGCGGCTTCACGCTTTATCCGCAGACGCCGCGGGGCAATCCGGTGGTCGGCGCGTTTCTCGAACTCGTAGGCGAGCAGATGATGGTGTTGAGGCAGGACGCACAAATCTGAGTCTACGCATTAACGGATGACCAGTTCTTGCGGCGATCGGTGTCGCATGAATTGCACGGTCACGCGCTAGAACCCGGTCGTTAAGCTTCCACGGTTCGTCCATTTATTCCCCCACCTGCATTACTCGGATGCGCATAAATGCGCCTTCAAATGCCATTCCGAATCGGCTTATGGCGGAATAGGCGTATATAAAACTGCGTCCGTCCATGTCGCAGTTCATTAAAATGCATACCTGATGCATCATAAAATAAATCAATCTAGAGAGGGCCCCATGAATGCCCACGAACTGGAAACATACCGCGGCTTTACTATCCACATAGCGGTGCATGAGATGCCGAAGCACTGGGTCTGCGAGATCACCTTCGAGCGAGCGGAACAGCAAGCATGCAAGTGCAGTCCACCCATGTTCAGGCACCAGGCGTGCAGACTTAAAAGAAGCATGCTCACTTTCTCCATGGAAATGCAGTTCAAAGCGAGGATGCTGGTCGACGAGTGGATAGGCAAGCAACCCGATTGACGAAAGCACCGTCTCGATACCAGGTACAAAAGGCTCCAATCGTTTTCCGTCTGTACCCTTACCCAACGGTGTGAAGGCAAGCCGAACTACGTGCGGGCGATGCAGGAGCAGGGACTCATCGAGCGAGCGGCGCAGGGGAAGATTCAGATCGCGATAGTGATCCCCGTCACGGAAAGTTCGTCTGGTTGCGTAGAAAATCGCGTTCTCTCAGGTGCGCGATACGGACCTCGATGTCGCGCGTCATTTAGTCGGGCCTCGCGCCCGACTCTTTTTCGCGTATGGGCTGCGAGGCGAAGTTAGGGTGATTACGTGGCCGCGGTTGTTGCAGCCGTCTCTGGCGCGAGTGGCCTGACATGCGCGCCGCCATCTTTCGGCGCACCGATGCGTGAATGCTCCATGCTGACCGTTAACTGGGGTATCGGCCTTAACTGTCCTGGCATATAAACTCAGATTCGATCCCTTGGTGATCGACGCGCATTCAGACAGCGCAGCGACGGGAGTTAGTGCACCGATCGACATCCCCTTCATTATTTATTGGATTTTTCTTGTAAGGCTCTACCGCCTCGTTCGGCAAATACAGACTGCCTCCGCACTGGAGCTTATCGTCAATCGAGTAAGTGCGCTGTGACGGCGCGCACATTTCGAATCGGGCCGCATTACGCGGTTCAGCGCCGGGCTTGTTCATCATGAAAGCGTTCCCTTTCAGTGTTGCCTTCGTGCGGATTAAAGAATTATCGCTTTTGGCCGATAACTGCGACGTCAACGCAAGATTGTCGCTTCATGCGCAAACGATTGCGCGCGTACACATCCACATTAAAATTCACCGGGGAACTCGAACATGGATGATTGGCCCACAGCTACGCGCTATTCATGCCGATGAGGCACTGGTTGCGCTTTCGCCCCCCTGAGTTGGCCCTAGACGTAGGAACGGCAAACACGCGAATTCACATCTCGGGCGCCGGCCTGGTCCTGAGTCAGGCATCGGTGCTGTGTACTCATGGACGCGACTCGTTACGAGCGGGCGGGCGTCCGACAGTGTCCGTGGGTGACGAGGCCAGGAAAATGCTCGGCAGGCTGCCGCAGAACATCGAAGCCATCACGCCAATCCGGGGCGGCGTCATCTCGAACTTCCAGGCAAGCGAGCAGATGATCCGGCAATTCGTGCGCCACGCGCGCAAAGGCCGGCGGCTGGCGAACGCGCCGCGCATCACCGTCAGCGTCCCGGGCGGTGCGACCCAGGTGGAGCGCCGCTCCTTCAAGGAAGCGATCCACGGCGCAGGTGCTTCCCACGTTGCGTTGTTCGCGAGACCGCTGGCCGCAGCCCTCGGCGCTGGACTCGCCATCTCCGAAGCGACAGGCTGCATGGTCGTCGACGTGGGTGCGGGCACGACCGAGATCGGCGTCATTGCACTCGGCAGCGTCGTGCGTGGGGCGTCCGCGCGCGTGGGAGGCGACACCCTTGACCAGGCGATTGTTAACTACGTTCGCCGCACGCACGGCTTGCTGATTGGCGAGCACACCGCGCAACGAGTCAAGCTGGAGATCGGCAACGCACTGCCGCCCACGTACGAGCTGGTCACGGGGGTGACCGGTCGCAGCCTCGCCGAAGGCATCCCACGCTCCATGACACTATCGAGCCACGAGATATATGAAGCGATCATCGAGCCGCTCGACCAGATCGTGTCGCTGCTAAGACGTGTTCTGGAGAGCACCCCACCGGAGCTTGCAGCCGACATCGCCGATCGCGGGTTCACGCTGACCGGCGGCAGCGCCATGTTGCGAGGCCTCGATCAGCGCCTGCGTGAGGAAACAGGACTGCCCGTGGCGGTCGCTGACCAACCGATGACGTGCGTTATTCGCGGCACAGGGCTCGCGATCGAGACGCTCGATTCTCACTTCTTTGCGTAGCGGACACACCAACCCATTTCCCGTCGAACCTTCAGCGTATTCTCTGAATCAATACATCGCCATGCGACAAACACGAACCAAATCCCTCCGCTTCGCCGCATTGACATTGGCGTTGACCGCAACCCAGATGTTGCCCGGCGCCCATGCGAGCGAGGCTGCAGGTGCTCTGGGCGCTTCCGACGCGACTGCACAGTTGCCACTAGAACAGCCAGTCGGCTCAGGTCCTGCAAGTCTGTCCGCGACGTCCGTATCGTCGAGCGAGCACACGGGCGGTGACGTTTCGAGACTCACCCAACTGGTCCAACAGGGCCGAGTGACACTGCTTCGCTCGACGGTGGCCGGCAATTACAGCGCATCCCTGTCATTTTTCGGTGACGATCTAACCTACTACGTCGCGCTTTTGGAGCAAAACACTTACTGGCGGGTAATCGCAACGCGGAACAAGAAACGGGCTGAAGCCGTCTACGCCAACTTTGTGACGCAGACCGGTAGCCTGGCAGCCGTGCAAACCAGGCGTGCCGAACTGGCAGCGCAGGAAGCAGCGACCCAGCGCCTGATCGAGCAGGCGCAAATCAAGGCACAACAGCTGCAGGCCGACGCCGAGATCGCCCAGACGCAGCGCGACGAAGTCGCTACACAGCAGGCGCTGGCCGCAGACCAGGTCAAGAACCTGAAGGCCGCAGATCAGGACGCGCGCAAGAAGCTCTCGCAGATCAGGCATCAGGTTGTTGGGCTGCAGATCGCGTCGAATTTTGGGCTCCCTCCGGAACATCCGGCACGATTGCGCAAGACCAGAAAACACGCTCAACACACCAAAGCTGCCACGGTGGCAACGGCGCAGTGAGCCGTGCGGATTCCCCGTAGGTGCGTGAAGTGAAGGTCCGCCTCATTGCGTCAGAAGCGCATGGCTGCTGCACAGCAACCTGCTGGCCTGTTGCGCAATGCGAAGGCGGACAAGGCACGGAACTCACCTGAAACAAGGGATGTCCGGGCGCCTTCGCGCACTGCGACGGACATGATGACGACGCCTGCTTTGTCTACGACATAAAGTCCAAACTCGGCGCGTCCAGCACCGGCGAGGTTCACTCATTTCTGAAGCTGTCTTTTGCCAAAGAAACGGCGGCGGTGGCCTCGCCCATATTCGCCGGCAGCGCCAAGCGGCTCATGCGCTCAACCGGCATGCAATGCACTGCTTGTGTTGCCACGTCGTAGAATTGATTGTCGCCCGGCGGCCGCATTTTTTATGGTTTTGTCGCAATAAGAAGGTGTGGTCAAGCAGAGGCGATTTCTTTAGTATTGGTTACGCCGCCAACGCATAGAACTGCTCGGCTGCAGACCGCGCGGTTCTGTGGCGACACATCATCTGCCCCGTTTCGCGTTCGGCGTTGATCGCATGTAGCCCGGCGAGATTGGCGCCGCTCCTGTCGATCGACACCGTCTCCGGGACACCGTTTTGATCGACGGCGTTCTCGAAGTAACGCCAGGCGGCCACCTTGTCCCGCCTGGCCCGCAACAGAAAGTCAACCGTATCGCCTGCTTTATCAACAGCCCGGTGGCAGGCTTAGCTACTTCAGTGCATCGCAAAGTTCAGGCACGACCGTGAACAGATCGCCCACCAGACCGTAATCGGCGACGCTGAAGATCGGCGCTTCTTCGTCTTTATTGATCGCGACGATCACCTTGCTGTCTTTCATGCCGGCCAGATGCTGGATCGCGCCGGAGATGCCGACTGCGATATACAACTGCGGCGCGACGATCTTGCCGGTTTGGCCGACTTGATAGTCGTTCGGTACGAAGCCTGCGTCGACCGCGGCACGCGATGCACCGAGCGCTGCGTTCAGTTTGTCCGCCAGCGGTTCGAGAACCTTGGTGTAGTTTTCGCCGTTGCCCAGACCGCGGCCACCCGAGACGATCACCTTCGCTGAGGTCAGTTCCGGACGGTCCAGCTTCGTCACTTCACGGCTCACGAATGACGAGATGCCGCTGTCCGCTGCCGCTTCGATTTTCTCGACCGATGCACTGCCGCCTTCGGCCGCGACTGCATCGAAACCGGTCGTGCGAACCGTGATGACCTTGATCGGATCTTGGGACTGAACGGTAGCGATTGCGTTGCCGGCGTAGATCGGGCGTTCAAAAGTATCAGCCGAATCCACTGCCGTGATATCGCTGATCTGCGCGACGTCGAGCTTTGCGGCGATACGCGGCGTGATGTTCTTGCCGTACGCGGTCGCCGGCGCGAGGATATGCGTGTAATCCTTCGCGATATTCAGCACCGTTGCTTCGACGTTTTCCGCAAGGCCCGCTTCGAGTTGCGGCGCGTCGGCCAGCAGCACTTTGCTAACGCCTGCAATCTTCGCTGCAGCATCCGCCGCGGCTTGCGCGTTGTGGCCTGCCACCAGCACGTGAATATCGCCGCCAATCTTCTGCGCGGCGGCGATCGTGTTCAGCGTCGCGGCCTTGATCGATGCGTTGTCGTGTTCTGCTATTACAAGATTCGTCATTTGCTCTGTCTCCCTCACAGCACCTTGGCTTCGGTCTTCAGCTTCTCGACCAGCGTCTTCACATCCGGCACCTTCACACCGGCGGAGCG